>Ga0208244_101674_pt1 | contig 10691 bp, 5 predicted proteins | sample SubbioCR12Aug_5A_FD_184828 | JGI IMG/M metagenome (GOLD analysis project Ga0208244, IMG submission 184828) | Serpentinite rock and fluid subsurface biosphere microbial communities from McLaughlin Reserve, California, USA - CR12Aug_5A (SPAdes) | ecosystem: Environmental > Terrestrial > Deep... | reverse complement strand
ATTAAATAAAAAATCCCGAGCCAATAATGGCTCGGGACTTTTATGAAGTTTTAAAATTCTTTTAAGTCAATTTGTAATTGTGTACTTTTTCAGCCAGGAATTTTTTAATCTCAACGGGAGTTTTATCCTTTGAATATTTTGATACTATGATATTCACGGCTATTGATAATGGTGCACCAAATATTGCGAAGTACCAGGGGTTTAAATAATAGTTGATAAATTCCTGTGCAGGTAAAACAACTCCCGATCTTCCTGCTAGAAAATAGATTAGAGAAACAATAGAAATAGTAGAACCGGTTATCAAGCCTGCCCATGCACCTTTTCTATTCGAACCGCTCCACCATATTCCAAGTAAGAACAAGGGGAAAATTGTGCAACCCGCTAGTGAAAAAGCAATTGCCACTAATTGTGCAATTAATGCCAAATTCATTAAAGCGACAACGGCTACAATTGCTGCCATCATTATAGTTCCGATTCTTGCCATCAACATTTGTTTATGTTCTGTTGCGTTAGGATTAATTACTCTAAAGTAAAGATCGTGAGAAAAAGCAGAAGCTCCCGCAACCAGCAAACCGGAAACGGTTGAAAACGCTGCCGACACAGCACCGGCTGCAAGAAATCCAACTATCAGAGGTAAAACATCACCAAGCTGTGCGGTATAAACCACAATCGCATCCGGGGCAAGATTTCCAATTTCAGGATGGGAAGCGAGGATCTTTCCAAAAGCAGAATAAACCGGTGCTGCCCAGTATAGAATACAAATAAAAAATAGACCCCAAACAACCGACCAGCGGGCATCATTTGCTCTTGGAACAACATAGAACCGCTGAATTACATGCGGTAGCCCCGCCGTACCGACCATCAAAGAGAAACAAATAGCAATCCACTGAAAAGCGGTTTGTCCATTGACCGGATCCCATGGCATTGCATATTCGGGAGAAGGAAGAATGGCAAAGTCGTGTCCCATAGCAGTAATTCCTTTACCGGGAGCGATTCCGCTGATAATGTCAGAAACAATTTCACCGTACCCGGTAATCGGGAACATATAGAAATATCCGAATTTGTAGGATAGAATAAAAAGAGGAAGAACAAAAGAAATTATGATAATAACATACTGTATCTGCATATTTTTTGTAACCCCGAGCATTCCGGAAATAAGTGTGTATGCAAGTACGACCGATGCACCGATTAGCACCGCCCAGGTATAATCAATTCCTAAAATCCACTTGAACATCAGACCGATGCCTGCAAACTGTCCGACACAGTAGGCGAAAGAGATAACCAATGCCATAGCGGCACCGTATCCTCTTAGTCCTTGTGAATAATAGCGGTCACCGATAAAATCAGCAGCAGTGTATTTACCGTATCTTCTGATTTGTCCGGCCATTAAAATTAGGAGCAACACATATCCGCCGGTCCATCCAACTACATAAGACAAGCCATGATAACCTAATCCGTACATCATAGCCGCCATTCCAAGAAACGATGCCGCACTCATCCAATTTGAGGCGATTGCCATTCCTGCGCCGATTGGTGAGATCTTTCTTCCCGCCGCCCAATATGTCGAGGTATCTTTTGCTCTATTGAATAATCCGACAGTGATAAAAAGAAGCAGTATAAAAATAAGTATTATCGCAGGACCGAGTTTAAATTCCCCCTCCAGTTTTGTCGCTGTTTGTGCTAAAGTAAAGCTAAAACAAGAAATTATTATGTAAAATAAAGAAATGTATTTAATAAAACTTTTCACGTTATCCTCCGATTTAGGTTTCTTCGATAAAATTATGTTTTTTGTTAATTCCCTCAATAACATAAGCATATATCAAGCAGAGAATAACGAATAAAATTAATAGGAATTGAGCGGTGTACCAGTAATGGAAAGGAAAACCTAAAAATTTTATATTGGTCAAAACGTTTTGGTTATGAACGAGATAAAGATCCATTATCCTGGGAATCTCCCTTTTCAACTCTAATCCGAACTCGCCGTTTGTTATAGGTATAAGAGAATATGGAATTAAAGTAGATAATATTTTATCAAATCCCTCTTCACCCAAAGAAAGAGACTGAATTGCTAAATTGACAGCTTCATCAGTTGACCCTTTAATAAATACAGGTTTTAATGAATCGGTTTGCATGCTATAAATAGCCCAACTGAACGCACTTTTTAAGAACTCTTTATCCGGGGGTTTAACAACATTGTTTTTACCAAGAACAAAAAGTAAAGATTTTGCAAAGTCTCTCTTCATATCGTTTGATGCATCGGCATCTTCAATAACCGAAGGATAAACTTTTTTGTAAACCTCATAGCTTTTTTCCGGGGTGGGTTCGTTTAATACCATAAGCAGAAATTGAAATCCAAATACACTTACAAGCCAGATAGTTGCAAGTATAATTATTAATTTTTTATTTGCCTTTGCATGTGTAGAAAGAGGTTTGAAAAAATTAACCTCGTAGTTTTCCGGTTGAATCATATAATCCTCATTTAATTATTAAAAAATCTAATCATGGTTAATTATCCATCACTATTTATATTCAATGATGATTTGTTAAAAAAATTTATCCCGATCTCCTTAATAGGACATACTAAAAGAAGAGATAGGATGAAATCAATGTTCTTATATTTTGCACATTTTTCGTATTTATAACTTTCCCCTTGATGTCGGGTGTTCCGTATGCGGCTGATGTGTATTCAACCTCTGCCGCAAATTGTACATTTCCAACTTTGTATTGTATTCTTGGAGAGACCCTAAGGACGCTTTTTATGTTATTCCCCCTTGAATAATAAGCACCGACTATATCATCGGGAGCACCAAGATTTTCTGTGTATCCGGCGAATAATGCAACGGCTAATTCTTTACCGTAAATTATTTCGGACCAGAGAGATAAAGTTTTTAGATTCGTATATTCTTCTTCACCAGTTGTAGCCATCTTGTTTTTTACTGCATATCCGCCTAGAAGAGTTAAGTCGGTTAAGTTTTCACCATAGATACCATGAAGTTTTATCGTAAGGGGGTCAAAAACAAACTTTCCGAATCCTACAAATGATAGGCTGTTGATTTTTTGATTTGTTTTATATTTTTTTTCGGTTACAAGTCTTGGTTGCAAAGAAAGGAAGTTTACACCTACACCGGCTACATTGTTCCCGGATTTATATTTAAAATTGAAATTCAAAATAGGAATACCGCTGTTTCTTAAATATACCGATGAAGTTCCACTTGGGCCAGTGCTTGGAAAATCTCTTTGCGAAGCGGCTGTAAAAGATAATTCAATAGGATTGAACTTTTGGGTTATTCTTATTTGTGGATTTCTTGAAAAAGGTTCAAATGGAACACCGGTATTAAATGACACTACTTCAGGAAACACTTCCGCAGTGAAAATCGGGTGCCAGAATTGTCCAACAAGCAATGATGTTTTTTCCCAGTCTAATTTAACGAAAGCATGCCTTAATCTAAATCCGTTAATGTCTCCGTCGGAGTGTCCGAAAAAGGCACCTTCAAGCATACCGCTAGTTTTTGCTCCGAGAAAATCCGGGGCAGTTATCAAACCGGTCAGTCTTGTTTGAATGGATAACATATTTAGATTAGGAGAGCTGTTAATATCGGTACCGTTTGTATCTAATAACTCAGGTTGGGGATAAAGCAGAAAATGTCCTTCGCGGATTGTCACGCTTTGTCTTGTATCATAAAATACATCGGTTTTGACGAATCCTTTGAAGTTGATCCCGAACGTATTAGACGGCTCGCTTTTCCCCTGTGCTGAAATAGATATATTAATAAAACATAAAATGTAAACTGTAAACAGTAATTTCATACACCCTCTTTAATGATTAGTAAATTATATATTTTAAGAACAAAACCGCGATTCCCAAAAATATTGCCATTCTTTCATAACCGAAACCGGAAAAAGAATAGTGATTATTTATCGAATATTAGTGCCAAAGTTAATGCATCGCAATTAAATACAAAAGATTTTTTTTACAAATTTTATATTTTGAATCTCAACGACAAGTATAAATAAAAAACCCCGCCAATATGCGGGGTTAAAAAAATGTTGTTTTTATCTTAATAGCAGCATCTTCTTTGCTGAAGAGAAATTGCCAGTAATCAATTTGTAAATATAAATGCCGCTTGTCAGTTCACTAGCGTCAAATTTTATTGAGTAACTTCCTGCTTCCTGGTTTTCATTTATCAGAGACTTCACTTCGTTGCCAAGAATATCGAATACTTTCAATGTGACAAAGCTGTTTACCGGTAATTGGTATTTGATGTTTGTTTCCGGATTGAAGGGATTCGGATAGTTTTGCATCAAAGCAAATTCTGTCGGTAATGAATTTACTTCAACTTCAATGGCGCCAACCTCTTTTCTTGTTCCGTCGTAATCAACCTGGATTAAGCGATATTTATATATTCCGTTTAATAGATTTTTATCTGTAAAAGAATAATACTGCTTTTCTGTTGTCGTTCCTTTTCCGTCAACCCAAAAAGATACAGAACTATTTATTTCATTTGTTATTCGCTCAATTTCAAATCCCATATTGTTTGTTTCTGTCGAGGTCTGCCAATCTAATTGGACACTGTTGCTGATGGATTTTGCAGAAAACGAAGCGAGCTCAACCGGCACACCATCTTCTGTAACCAACACCTTATTTTCATACCTAAAGTGATTTTGTTTTGTTATAGTCACATCTATTATATCGCCGATATTTAGACCGGGAACAATCATATCAACCGGTAATCCGGTGCCGCTTGCAACAGATAAAATCTCATTATTTTTTGATATACATATCAGTGAACCAGAATCTGCTTTTATAGAAAAGTATGATTGATTATATGCAATTAATGTATCATGTTCAACTATTAAGGTTTTCGGTATATCGGTATAAATTGTTTGAAATGCATCACCATGATGATGGAATAAATGATAAGTTACAGTTTTACTGCTTGTATTATAAGGCCACGAAGAAGCTTGAAGATAATATTTTCCCGAAGCCAATGAAAAACTTGGCATCATTTGATGCGGTCTTGAAACACCATAACCCGGATCAAAATCAGTCCATGCATGGTCAATCATTCCCCATGCAAAAGCATCGTTGACGAAAGAATAAGAAACCTCCGAAGCTGCAATAACTCCAACCGCGCCTTTAGTGTGGCGAATAAATTTCTCAGTAAATGTTTCGCTTGTGTTGTTGTATTTTCCGGTTAAACAATTAAGTGAATAAACAAAACATAGATTATCGTTATTCAAGTTGTTTAAGCTTGAAGTATTATATGAAGGCTCGCCCCAACCGGTTGTAGAGCCGTGATCCCTATGAAAAAGTATGAATGAACCGGAGTTAAGCTGGTTATTAATTCTGGTTGCATTCCCAGCCCAATCGGTTAAATGTTGCGGAGTTGCCGGTATATATTGTAAGCCGCTTGGACCGAAATAATTCACTACAATGTTGGTGTTTTGATTAGTTGACCAGGCAGTTCCCGGTGTTCCACTGTAAATCGCATATTCTCTTACCGGGTTTCTTTGTTGAACATTCTTTAAATACCCGTAAAAAACTTCGGTACAAAGAATAAACCACCGCTCGGTTTGCCAGCCGCCGGCCATAATCGGTTTGTCATAATATGAAGCAAGAGTTGGCGGGTTTTTTTCGTAATTAATCATTTTGTTAATTATTGTAGGAAGTTGTGCCGGGGTCTCAGCAACAATTCTTGATGTAGCAATTTCGGGAAGATGGTTGTTGTTAAAATCTACAAACATGTTATCCGATACACAATAGTTATTGTGTTTTTGTGAGAACACACCATTTCCTGTTGCTCCAGCAGTACTGTAATCACCCAATATTAAAACCGCAGATGGAGGGAGCTGCCATGTGTTATATGCATTTTGAATATAAGCTTTTATTAGCTCATAAGTGTTTCCACCGATTGTTGTTAAACTGACAACCGTGCTTTTAATTCCCTGTCTGCTTCTGAAATTTTTAATAGTATCAGCCCATGCTAAATAAGAAGCGTTGTCCGGGGAGATAATTAAATACTCATATCCCTGTAGTTCAATCTGTTTGGAATAATTAATTTCCGGAAGAACAGAATAGTTTAGCAACATATCCTTTAAAATAGGATCCCACCATTTGCTTCTCAATCGTTGTTCACCATAAGAAGGCGAGGGATTAGAAATATCTATTGATATTTTTAAGTCTCTGTAAACAATCAATTCTTTTGTTACCGGGTTATATTGAAAAGGAGTTACTCCTATCAAAACGACATCAACTCCACGCACTTTAAAGGGTTCTGAAACTGTTAACGGACTTTGAGGATAAAATTCATCGTTAAAATAAACTTCTTCGTTGAGTGTATATTCAAGAGGTCCGTCTTCTGTTTCAAAAGGTATTCTTGGTGCCGGAGCAATTTCAATATTCTCAAACATTTCTGTTCTTGAGGACACTATTCTTAGCGATGCTCTGCTGTCTTTCGGTATTGCGAAGTATTTTGCAGTGCCCGGAAGATCGGGCGAACCGGCTTCTCCCGGTAAAAACACTCCCGGCAATTGGATGTTTTTCATTTGTGATCCGTTAATTAAGTTTTCCTTCATTGAAAAACTCTGGATAGAAAAATTGATTTGTCCCAACCCGTCTTCTCCTTCAATAAGAGAAAAACCCGCAATGCCCCAACTATCGGTATAAGAATATGTTTGAGCATGGGTTGTTGAAGAAAGAAAAAGAACAGATAAAAAGAGAAATAAAGAAACAATAAATTTTTTCATAACGATTTCCTGGTTATTGAAGATTATATAAATGGTCGATAATTATTTTCAATCAATATGGTAACCCCTGTTACAAAATTACTAATAATTTCAATAAATCAAGTGCTTGTGTTGAAAAAAGTTTAATAAGAATATTGATATACTGCCGGCGGTGTGAGGCATAGCAAGAAGCGGGCAAAGAGTTTTATTTGGACTGAAGTTTTATTGATATATATCAAATCTATGTTAAAATATCGTAAATAAAACGGTTTATGTTGATAGTTTGGTTTAAAGTCGTTATCTTTGATTAAAAATTAGGAACAATTCCTTTTTAATAACATGATCTATCACAAATTATAGGAGCGATGATGAAAAAAATAACTTTCTCATTTCTAATACTCTTTCTTGCACTGAGTTCTATTTATGCTCAGCAAAGGAATGCGGTATCGTCCGGACAAAGCTTTAATATGGCAATTAGTACGGAAAGTAATGATACCCTTCACTATATGGTGCCTCCGGGAACAATTTATACCGCAACAATCGGTGGACAACCTGCCGGTTATGTGAACGGTACCAACGGATACAATGATCTCGGTAAATACCAGAGACTTGATTTCGCACAACCGAATGTTACCGGGCATTCGATATTTCTTTATTTCGGAGCAAAGCAGATAGTGGGTTCTCCAGATACAATTAATATTGTAGTTAGAGAAGTTGCTACTAACGGAGCTCCCGGAAATCTTTTAGCAATGATTCCTAAATTGACTTCGGAAATAGATACAACCGGACCAATGTTTTTTCCATTGGCAAAAGAAATGTTCAACGGACTATCTGTTTTTGTCGGTATTGAGTGGGGCTTAAATGTTGATGATAAATTTACTCTTATTTCTAATGTAGATCCGAATGGAGCAACTCCTTCCCGTGTTTGGGAGAAGTGGGATAATGGTACGTTTCATCAATACGGCTCTGCCACAAGCTGGACACTTACTATAGACCTTTGGGTCGGAATGGTTTATTCTCAAGCCTTGGGCGGACCATTTTATATTCCTCAGGGTTCCCATCCAAGAGGTTTTAACACTCTTGCTGAAGCCGTTACAGCATTAAATACTAATGGAGCTGCAGGAACAGCGACCTTCTACCTGGATGCCGACACTCTTAGGGAAAACTCGTTTACATTTAACGCAGATCTTTCTGCAAGCGATAATGTAATAATAAAACCGGCTCCCGGAAGAAATGTTACGCTAATTGTTAGTTCAAGCGCTTCTGTTGGCAATGGACCTTTTATGATTGGTTTTAATAAAGGTTATGTTACTTTCGATGGAAGCAATAACGGTACAGATAGTCGGAATTTAACTATTACTACCGAGCAGTTGACACCTGTGGTAGATGTACCCTTTACTTTAAATAGTGCAAATGCTGATGAAGTTGTCTTGAAAAACCTTATGATCAAAAATATTTTTGAGGGTCAAACAAACTTCAGGTATGGTGCTGTAATAAATGACCTGGGTGGCGTAACAGGTTTTAGAGTAGAGAATTGCCAAATAGGAACAGCAGATAGACCCGTTAGACGTGATGGTCTTGCACCGTGGGGAGCCGCCGCAACAGGTGCTAACCAGTTCACATTTATTAATAACGAGATATATGCAGGTGTTCGTGGTATTACTACAATTTATCTTACAAATAGCGATATAATTGGTAATACAGTCAATCTTATTCCTACAACCGCTACCGGAGGAACAGATGCCTACAATCATGGTATTTATATTACGGGTAATACAGGACAATTGAATATTCTCGAAAACACCATCAACTGTCTAAGCAAAACGACAAACACCTCTTCTTATATGATTGGTATTGCTTTTGCGGGTAACGCTTTTGATACAACAGACATTATTCATGTTGTTAACAACATGATTAATGTTGGCGCTGCAGACGAAACCCGAAGCAGTTACGGTATAGGTTTGCGTTCGGCAGGAAATATGGGAAATCTAAAAATTTACTACAATACAATTGTTGTAAATAATACGGCTTCTACTCTTGCAAGTCATGCAATTGGAAATCATACAAACGGTACCGGTCCTGTTAACCTTGATCTGAAAAATAACATTTTGATCAACAAACATTCCGGTAATGCGGCTTCTTCGGCAATCGGTGTTATTCCGGCAACATCCGTGTTAACATCAAATTATAATGTCCTCTTTTCGGACCAAAACCTGGTAAATTATCAGGGCACAACGTATGCTAACCTTGCATTATGGCAGGCAACAAATCAGGATGTTAACTCTGTGAGTAAACCTGTTAATTTCGTTTCACCAACAGATTTACATTTAGCCGGTTCATCTATTGGCGATATTGATTTGGCTGGAATGCCGATCCCCTGGATTACAACAGATATAGACGGTGATCCCCGTGATCCAAATATGCCCTACAAAGGTGCCGACGAAAGTACTCCTTTTATTACAAGTACAGTATTGCTCGAAGAAAATTTTGATTACGGAACAACAAGCAATCCAGACCTATTAGCGGTAACAACCAATTGGACAAGACATAGCGGTGCCGCTGGTCCCGGTTATACCAACACAAGCTTGGGATACTCCGGTTATCTTTCTTCCAATATCGGTGGTTCGGTTAACTTTACTAATGGTGGTTCAGGTGTTAATGACGGTGACGTTCATCGCACATTCGATTCTTTAGCTACAACAGGAAATCTTTACACTAGCTTCCTGCTTAAATTGAATTCGGCATTAGCTACGGCAGATTATTTCTTCCATCTTGGTCCAAAAACTATTGGAACAATTTTCAGAGGAAGAGTTTATGCAAAAACTAACGGCACCGGATTTAGTGTTAGTTTAAGTAAAACCGGGACACCAATTGTTGATGACCCAACAGTTCTAAATTTCGGACAGACATATTTGTTTGTCGTTAAATATTCATTAAATACTGATGCAACAAATGATGATCTTGTTACTCTGTATGTTTACGACAGCGGTGTTCCGCAAACAGAACCGGGCACTCCTTTGGTAACAATTGGACCCATTGGCGCCGGTGTTGCTGACGGTGTAAATAATATTGGTGCGCTTGCTATAAGACAAGGTACAAATACTCCAACCGGTATTCTTGACGGTATAAGAGTATCAAAAAATTGGGGTGATATTGTTATCCCGGTCGAACTTACCTCTTTTGTAGCAAACACCAACGGCAGCAATGTACTGCTTAGCTGGTCAACTGCAACTGAAATTAACAACTCCGGGTTTGAAGTTGAGAGAAAATCATCAAATTCGGATTGGGCAAAAGTAGGTTTTATTCAAGGTGCAGGAACAACAACCGAAGTTAAGAAATATTCGTTTACGGATAAAAATCTAACCGCAGGTTCTTACAGTTACAGACTGAAACAGATTGATTACGACGGTACATTTGCATATTCAAGTATTGTTGAAGTTGATGTTGAAATTCCTTCTGTATTTGACCTTGCACAGAATTATCCGAATCCGTTTAATCCAAGCACTAACATCAATTATTTCTTACCGATTGATACAAAAGTAAAATTATCTGTTTACTCGGTCACCGGTGAACTTGTAAAAGAATTAGTTGATGATTTCCAAAGTGCCGGAAGTTATACAGTTAATTTTGATGCAGGTAATCTTGCAAGCGGTATGTATATTTATCGTATTGTAGCAGGTGATTTTGTTAAATCACACAAGATGATGCTTTTGAAATAAGAAGCAAAAACTTGAAAAGAAAAAAGCCCATCCAAACGGATGGGCTTTTTATTAATCTGGCGAGGTGTTTAATGTCAAATGGATTTTCTTGAGCAACAACATCTTGCTGATTTCTACAAAATATTATACTTAGTCAACCCTTAAAAAGCCATTTTTAAGGAGGAATGCTGTAACCACGGACCGACAAATGAAATAATCGGTAAAATAATCTGGCGATAAAAAAACGACAAAAAAGATGATGACCAT
>Ga0208244_101673_pt1 | contig 10696 bp, 10 predicted proteins | sample SubbioCR12Aug_5A_FD_184828 | JGI IMG/M metagenome (GOLD analysis project Ga0208244, IMG submission 184828) | Serpentinite rock and fluid subsurface biosphere microbial communities from McLaughlin Reserve, California, USA - CR12Aug_5A (SPAdes) | ecosystem: Environmental > Terrestrial > Deep... | reverse complement strand
TCAAAATTTGTTGCAACCGGACAAACAGGGATTTTAATTGAAGGAGATGGGATCCCGATTGATGGTGTTGTTGGGGATTTCATTAACGGTGCTGCTGAACAATTAGTGCTTCAAAATCAACATCATGACATTATTATTATTGAAGGGCAGGCGAGTCTTGTCCATCCCCGTTATTCATCGGTTACACTCGGATTACTTCACGGTTCAATGCCTCATGGGTTAATAATGTGTTATGAAATGGGACGAGAGTATATTCATGGCTTTGATGATGTAAAAATTCCTCCACTTGAAGATATTATTGCATTATACGAGAATATCGGTAGTATGTTATTCCCATGTAAAGTAATTGGATTGGCAATTAATAGTCGAAAATTTACTATAGCGGAAGCAGATAGCGAGCGAGATAAAATGAGAGAAAAATTCGGACTGCCGGTATGCGATGTTTTTAGACATGGTGCCGATGACCTGGTAAAAGCCGTAGTCTCGCTTAAGAAAGAAATTATGAAATAACCGGACGGGTATTCTGCCCGGTTTTTCAAAATAACTTTAAATTTCTTTCAATGCAGACGCTTCGTCTTCAAAAATAGGAAAAAGTTTATCATACACAGTGATGTCAAATATTTTCCGGGTTGTTTCATTCAACCCGAATAACCCGATCACACCTCCTGTTACGGATAATTTCTTCTGCGACATAATAAGTATTCTCAAGCCAGTACTGCTAATAAACGTCATGCCGGTGCAATCTAAAAGTAATTTATTAATTCCACCGTCAATTAATGCTGCCAATTTTTTTTCGAGAATATCAAAAGTATTGATATCAAGTTTGCCGTCAACTTGAACAACATGAACGCCGTTCACTTCTCTTTCAGTAAGATTCATTTTACCATCCTTTTTATTAAAAATTTTTAATCAGTGTTAATTTATTTTTATTATCAAACCGGTCGTAAGTTACTTCTGTCATCAGTTTTTTGATTAGGAAAATTCCGAGTCCACCTATTTTTCTCTCTTCTATTGAGGAATTCAAATCAACAGGTTCTGCTACTAGAAGGGGATTAAAATCTATTCCGTCATCCTCAATTTCCAGCGAAATAGAATTCTCTTTTTTATCAATTGTAATGTTAATTAGATGTTCGTATTTATCCTCATATGCATAGGATATGATATTAATAATTACTTCTTCAACGGCAAGTAAAACATCGTTAATTATGTTTTTACCAATGTTGATTTCAAGGAGTCGTTTATTGATCTCATTGTGTAGATCATTTAATTCGGAAACTTGATTTTTTATTTGTATATAGTTCGTCATAATTAAATTTTTCAGTTTTCAACTGAAATAATAAACAAAATAGAGTTGATAATAAAGAAAAATTTTTTTTGTGGGGGATGGACTCAAGGGCGAAGCGTAACGCTTTCGCCGTTATATTAGAGATTGGTTGCTTAAATCTAATTGTCGGGGTATTGCAAATAATAAGTATGGAATTTTTTGCATAACTCTTTAACCTGGCAGCAATTATCGAAGCGGGAAGCGTATTCGAGTAATTTTATACCGCGAGCATCACCTATTTTGAGTAATGCAAGAGCAGCAGAGATTCGAACTTTATCATTCTTCTCTTCTCTGAATAATTTCATCAAAGGTATAACAAGATGGTCAGATTTGATTTCACCGGCAACAAAAGCAGCACTTGCACGTAAACCAGTGTTTTCGGAATTAATGCCGATGAGAAGATTTTGTTCTACCAGTTGTTTGTTAAATTTTTTAGCTTTTGCAGCAAGAGGTGAAGCGGCAAAAGTAAACCCTGTAATAGCAATATAGAGGACAAAAACGACGGCGGAGAATGTTAGTTGTTTCATGATGACACACTTTCTTAATGTTTTAGATTTTCCGCTTCAAATATCGTATCCCTGAATATTTTAGGCACCTATCTTTGTATTAGTGCAATAAATTAAGTGATTTACGGTTAATATTTTATGTTGCCGGAAAATCTAATTCGAGAGTATTTTTATTCCCTATGCCATCTTCAAGATTTTTACACATTTTTATATATTCATCAACATTAAATTTTCTCTTACAACCGTTATAGTTCATGTAACGAATCTTTCCAAAGACCGGTCTTTCGCCCCAGGCTCTATCATGAATTCCACCGATTGACCATGCACAACCCGCATATCCATTAGGATCACGTCCGTCCAACTCATATTTGTCATTAAGACAAATTGCAACAGCTAAAGCATCTTCAGGAGTTTCAGTCCATTCTAAAATTTTCTTAGCCCAATACATTCGCATATATCCGTGCATTTTCCCGGTAATAAAAAGCTGAGTTTGAGCTGCATTCCAGAGCGGATCATGAGTTTTTGAGTTTTCAAATTCTTCAAGTGAATACAGGTATTCCCTTTTATCTTTTCTGTGTTCATTAATTGTTGCTTTCGACCAATCTTTAAAACCTGAAAAATTATCATAATTCGGATTATTATCACAAAAGTTATCCGAGAGCTCCTTTCTGACTATAAGTTCTTCTAAAAATGCAACAGAATTTTCATTATTAGGAGTGAATTTATTTATATTCAATGCAATCCTTTGAGCAGAAATATGACCGAAATGTAGATATGGCGAAAGATTAGATTGTCCGTTTAATAACGGATTATTTCTATCGGTATTATAAGATTGTAATCTGTTTTTAATAAATGATTCGAGCATCAAATGTGCTTCCGACTCGCCCGGTTTGATCCAACTTACAGGTTTTACATTATTATCTAATCTTAAACTTTTATAAATATTTCCCCAATCAACATTTTTTTGTAGGGAGAAATTATTCTCTCTCATTACCTTCAGTTCCGGGTATTCATCTAAAAAATCAGGAAGATTTCTATGGATTTTAGGTCTGATAGTATATGCTCCAAACTCTTCCTTATTCGATACATAGAATGATGGTACGATATTATGAGAATCTACTTCGAAGAATGGAATTGTAATACTTTGAAGTAGTCTTCTTTTCCATTCTTTTTTAATCTTTAGTGGATCAGAGTCTGTTACAATAATTCCGATGTTATTACTGGATATGAATTCAGGAATAGTTTCATCTGGTTGACCATTAAGAAGATAAAACGGGATATAATGCTTATTAAGGTTTTGCTCAACTTCTCTTAATCCTTCAATCATAAAAGTATATTGTCTTAAAGTTGCACTTAAGAAATCCGGTACTATAGAAAACACTACCTTTAGTTTAACGTTCTTTTCAATTTCAAGCTGCTGTGCAAAGATTAGAGACCAGTTATCATGGACACGCTGATCACGGCTCATCCAGTAAAGGATATCTCCGTTTTCTGTTTTAATGGAATTAAGTTGCCTTACTCTTTTCAGATTCATTTTAGTCTATTTAAATTGTTTTAATTAGTTTATGTGTAAAAATAATTCTTTTTCTCTTTAATTGATAATTTTCGAGGTTAAAATGGAAAGTCAGCCGCTTACAACTCAAATGATAGTTATAATTTCAGCATTTGTATTAATTCTTGCTCTTGTTATTACTATAATGATTCTTAAAATGAAAACAAGACTAACAGACAATAAAGTTTTAAGCCGGAATTATATAGTTTTCTCTTCTGTTACTTGTCCCAAGTGTCAAAAAGAAATGGAAAAAGGCTTTGTTCCGATACAGAAAGGAATTTATTACAGGAACATAAATGAAAAACCATTTACACAATTCTTGTCAGTAAAAAAACTGCTAAAAAACACACTTTCATTTGGAGTTAGTCAACTTGAACTACAATCATGGCATTGTAACAGATGTAATTATCTTTTGATTAATCACAATGAACGGTACGGTAAATAAAAAAATCTATTCAATAACCTTACCATTAATAATAGTTGTGTACACATTGAATCTCTCATCTATTAAAATAATGTCAGCATCTTTGCCGGATTCCAGAGTTCCTTTACGGTTTTGAAGATTAATCACTTTTGCCGGATTAAGGGAAACCGTTTCAATTGCTTCGGCAAATGAGCACCCGGTAAATTTCATAAAATTGTACGCAATTTTATTTAACGGCATTGTTGAACCGATTAAAGTTCCGTCTTTATAACGCGCTGCTCCATTTTTAGATATATATTCTTTCCCATTGTACTTATATTTTCCTTCGGGCATACCCATTGCCTGAACACCATCGGTAATACAAACACACCTTGATGCACCCATATTATTATAAATTAGTTTTACAATGGAAGGGTGAATGTGATGTCCATCGCTTATAATTTGTGCAGTTACCGAATTATTTTTAAAAATCGCTGCAATTGGTCCCGGTTCTCTATGATGCAGAGGGGGGATTGCATTAAATAAATGTGTAACATGTTTTACTCCCCGTTTAAAGCATTCTTCTGCTGTTGAATAGTCAGCATCGGAATGACCAAAAGAAGCCACAATATCGTTTTCATGAAGTTTGTCTATAATTTCGAAATTTCCTTTTAGCTCTGGGGCAATGGTCATCATCCTCAAATTCCCCTTTGTTATTTTTAAAATTTCATCCATTCTTTTTGTAGTTGTTCGGTAAATTGATGCAGGGTCAATTCCGCCTTTCTTTATAGGGTTGATGAAAGGTCCCTCTATATGAATTCCTAATAGATTTGCTCCTTCCATAACTGAATTCGTAAGTTCAGCGGCAATTTTTATATGTTTATTCTTCTCCGCAGGCTTCATTACCGTAGTCGCAAGAAATGATGTAGTACCAAAATCTGCTAAGGTTCTTGAGATATTTTGAAGAGCCTTATTATAAGCATCCAGAACATCAGAACCACCCGCACCCTGAATATGTAAATCAATAAAGCCGGGTGAAGCGATTTTATTTTCCCCATCGATTATTTTGCAGTCTTTATTAATAACTTCAATATCCCCAATAGCTGTAATTACACCTTTGTTTATAAGAATATTTGTCGAAATATCTAAATTATTATATAACCTGCATTTTCGTATTAGAAGTTGATTATTCATATTTTTATTGATATAAATTTGAAAAATTTGTGCAAAGTTAACTAATCAGAACAATATATAATAACAGCTAATAAGATTTATGGGCTCAAAAAAACATAGAAAAAAAGAGAAAGAGGTATCTAGTTCTCCTCAAAAATTTAATACACGGAAATTGTTTCTTATATCCTCTGTACTAATTTTAATAGGTGGAGTATATAGTGTATTTAAAATGAAATGGGTTTGTGATGATGCTTTTATCACATTTAGATATGTAGAAAATTGGCTTAATGGATTGGGAATGGTTTACAACCCGGGAGAATATGTTGAAGGATACACTAACTTTTTGTGGCTACTTCTGCTTTCTGCCGTCAACTATTTAGGCTTGAATATTGTTGATTACTCACAGTATCTAGGAATTCTGTTTTTTACCGGTATCATTCTGTTTGTAAACTTGAGTAGTTACAGATTCACAAAAGGAGGAGACTACCTAATCCCTCTTTCAGCATTAATATTGGTTATCCATTTCGACTTTAAAGTTTGGGGGACGAGCGGACTAGAAACTTCAATGTACACTTTCTTTATTATTTCTGCATTTTACGTGTTTAGTCTGTCTGATCTTGGCGAAATAAAAAGAATCATTACATCTTCAACACTTCTTATTTTAGCTGTTATGACGCGTCCTGACGGAGCACTGTTTTACACAATTTTCTTTTTATGGTTGGTTATAAGTGAATTACTAATTGATTTCAATTTCAAAAAACTCATTAAAAAAACAGGGATTTTTATCACACCTTTTTTAATAATATATCTTCCTTACTTATTATGGAAATTGAGTTATTATGGTGATATTTATCCCAACACATACTATGCGAAAGCCGGTTGGTTGAGTTATTATAACCAGGGTTTTTTTTATTTGTGGACATATTTTCAAGCTTATCTCTCATCATGGATTTTCATTATTTCAATTGTCCCTATAATTCTATTTATTAAAAATCTTCGAGGAGAAAAGTTCCTGGATAAAGTAAGAGCGTTGCTTTTAGATAAATTTCATTCTGCTTTACTACTTGCGTTATTTATTATAATTACCTATTCTATTTTCTTTATTGCTAAAGTGGGGGGTGATTTCATGTTTGCGAGGTTTATTGTTCCGATAATTCCACTGATTTATTTATCGGGAGAAGCTGCTCTCAGATATTTGTTCATGGAGAAGAGAAATGGACTAATTGCTGTGATTACAGCAATCTTTTTATTGGTAGTAGTTGAAAAAAATTTCCGTGATGGACTTTTTATTAATGAAAGGGGTGAAAGGACCAGTATTTATGAGTTACAAGGAATAGCCGATGAGTATTGGTTCTATACAGAAAAAGCACCTTACGGAGGCATTAATCATATTCAGTTTATGGAGATGATAGGAAACAATTTTAATCATTATTTCAAAGGACAAAAGATAAATTTTGTAGTTATGGGTGCTCAGGCGTGCCTTGCATATTATTCGAAATTTGCAACATGTATAGAAAATAACGGATTGACGGATAAATACATTGCCCGTCTTCCACTTGAAAAAAGAGGGCGTCCGGGACATGAACGGAGCGCTCCCTACGAATATTTGATTGAAAGAGGAGTTCATTTTTCTTTCGATAATCTCCCCGCAAATTGGCCAGAATACCGTACTCTTTATCTTCGTATCAGTGGAAGATTTGAAGCTTTAATGATGATTACTTACGATAAAAAGTTAATGCAGTATCTGAGGGATAAATTTCCCGAAGATGTGCGCTTTATTAGTTTTGAGGATTATCTTGATGAATACATTTTGGGGATAGACCCCAAAAGCAAAGATGTAATTAGAAACGATTTCAAGTTGTTTGATGATTTTTATTTTAAGCATAATGATGACCCGGAGAGATTTAACAAATTTCAGAAATATTTAAATTAAAAATTTCTTTAAGTGGAAAGAATATGTATTGCTGTTCACATAATATCGTATTAATTTTATTATCAAAATTGAAGGAATTATGAAAAAAATCTATATCATACTATTTACTTTATGCATGCTGTTTATAAATTATTACGGATGCAAAGATGAAATAACGGGCGAAGATCTGGATAAAGTTGTTATCCCCGACACTCTTGTAAGTTATATAAAATACATACAGCCGGTATTTAATATTAAATGCACTTTTTCAGGGTGCCATGATGATATAACAAGAGCAAAGAATTTAAGTTTAACTACATGGTCTAATGCAAGGGTTGCAGGAATAGTGAATCCCGGTGATCCAGAAACGAGTAGAATGGTTTGGGCAGTTGAAGGAAGACTAGGGGCTACACTAATGCCACCACTCGGTTATCCTGCATTAACTGCAAACCAGGTTAGAGGAATAAGACAATGGATTTTAGAAGGAGCCCCAAATAATTGAGCAAACGGCTTATTTTAACCAACCTTGCTCTTTATACCATCCTACAGTTCTTTTTATTCCTTCTTCAAGGTTGATGTTCTGTTTAAAGCCAAGTTCTTTTACTGCCTTTTCGGTTGAACAAATCCATGCTTTTCTGGTAATATCCCTCGCCTTTTCAATATTTAAAGTCGCTGCTTTACTGCTGAATAGTGCAAAGAATTGAGCAATTGAAGCAATTAGATATACAATTGAATGAGGCACCTTAATTTTGAATGGCTTTTTATTCATTACCTTTGAGGTTATATCACCAATTTCTTCCCATGTATATAGTTTTTCGGAAGAGATAAAATATGTTTGTCCGGAAGAAACTTCATTTATCGCAGCAAGTAATAGCCCGTCTACCAGGTCTTTAACATGAATCAGACTTATAACTTTAGTATCAAAACCTATTGTTGTCATTATGCCTGAAGCAAATGTTTTAAAGAAAATGAATATTTCGGTGTCTCTTTCACCATAAACAGCAGGAGCTCTGCAAATTGTAATCGGAAGTTTATTCATATATTCAGAAGCTACTTTTTCCTGCTCTAACTTGCTCCTTCCGTACGTCGTAATCGGTTGCGGCAGCATAGATTCATTTATAGGATTTCCATCCAACGAAGGACCTGCTGCAGTTTGACTGCTGACAATAACAATCTTCTTAATTTTAGAATTTACCGCTGAGACTGCCTCAAGGATATTTCTTGTAGTTTCGACATTTCCACTAAAATATCCTTCAGGTTTTTTCGATTTCACTACACCTGCAACATGAAAAATAAATTCCGCTCCTTCAAATGCTTTTTTAAGCCCTTCCTTATCGAATAAACCACAATCAAATATTTCTATTTTTTTTTCTTTTAACCATTTGAGATTACTTGATTTACGGCTTATACACCTTACTTTAAATCCCTTTTCGAGGAGCAGGTCCACTAAATGACTGCCAACAAAACCATTGGCTCCTGTTACTACTGCAATTTGATTATTTTCCATCTTCTAAAATTTGTATTTCATGCTAATTAATTATAGATTTCAAAAAGAAATTTACGAAATTAAGGTTTCTAAATCTAACCAGGAGATTCTACTTCAAGTGTTCCCGAATAAACGGGTAATCTGAGAACTTACAAATCAAAAACTGTTAGCGTGGAATTAAAACTAAATGCCTGGTTAATAATAACACGAAAATTTTTGTAGGAGGATAAATTTGGATTTATTTACAAAATGCATTGAGTTTACAAGAGCAGATGAAGTAAAACAGGCGGGATTATACCCATACTTCCGTCCAATAGAGGAGAATGAAGGACCTGTTGTACAAATAGAAGGTCGGAAAATAGTAATGGCTGGTTCGAATAATTACCTTGGTTTAACTGCTCATCCTGCAGTTAAGGAAGCAGCTATTAAAGCAGTTGAAAAATATGGCACCGGGTGTTCCGGCTCCCGTTACCTTACCGGAACTCTTGATTTACACATTGAACTAGAAGAAAGGTTAGCAAAGTTTTTTGGAACTGAAGCGGTACTTTTATTCAGTACCGGATATCAAACCGCACAAGGAATTATTCCAACACTTGTAACACGTGGAGATTATATTGTTTCTGACCGCGATAACCACGCATGTATTGTCGCAGGTAATTTAATGGCTAAAGGTGCAACCGCCGAATTCGTTCGATATAAACATAATAATATGAACGACCTGGAAAGAGTTATTTCAAAGCTGCCTAAGGATTCCGGGAAATTGATTGTAAGTGACGGAGTTTTTTCAACCGGCGGAGAAATTGTTGATCTTCCGCGGCTTAATGAAATTGCTAAAAAATATGAAGCAAGAATTTTAATTGACGATGCACATTCGGTTGGCGTTATTGGAAAAGGGGGGAGGGGAACGGCTAGCGAATTTGATCTTGAAAATGAAATTGATATGACGATGGGGACTTTCAGTAAAACTTTCGCATCTCTCGGAGGGTTTGTTGCCGGAGCGGAAAGAGTATTAAATTTCCTTAAGCACCAATCTCCCGCTTTGATTTTCAGTGCTTCACCTACGCCTGCTTCAGCTGCAGCAGCTTTGGCAGCTCTGGATATTCTTGAAAAGGAACCTGAGCGTGTGACAAGACTTATTAATAATGCCAATCATGTAAGAACAGGTTTGAAAACCGCAGGTTTTAATGTCGTTGACGGTAGAACTGCAATTGTGCCCGTCATTATAGGCAGTGATGAACTTTCTTTTTTGATGTGGCGAAAACTTTATGATTCGGGAGTTTTTGTAAATACGTTTATTTCTCCGGGCGTTCCTCCCGGCAGACAAATGATGAGAACAAGTTATATGTCAACTCATGAGATTGAACATCTTGATTTCATTATTGAGACATTTATCAAAGTCGGAAAAGAATTGGGACTTGTGGAGTAGAGGAAAAAATATTCCCTCTTCACATTTTTAATAACTGGTTTTAAAATAAGCAGCATAGTTATAAATTATAGTTTTCTATGCTGCTGTTTTATTAAAGAAACACCTTTAAGTTAGCATTGATTTACATTTACAAATGTTAGGATAGATTATGAGCAGTATAGAAATTAAAAAAGTTGAATCTAAAAAAGATTTGCAAGCCTTCATAAAATTTCCCTGGTCAATTTATAAGAATGATCCTTACTGGGTGCCCCATTTAATCACCGAAAGGAAAAAAATTCTTAATAAAGAGAAAAATCCATTCTTCGAACATGCTGACGCTGAATATTTTTTAGCTTATAAAGATGGAAAACTATCCGGCAGAATTGCAGCAATTATAAATGAACTGCATAATAAATATCATAATGATAATGCAGGATTCTTCGGATTTTTTGAATGTGTTAATGATCAAAAAGTTGCTGATGCCCTATTCAACACAGTAAAAGAATGGTTAAAATTAAAGGGGATTGATGAAATGCTGGGACCAGCAAATTTTTCGAGCAACGATGAGTGGGGAATGCTCATTGAAGGATTTGAAGATTCACCAAGAATTTTGATGACGTATAATCCTAAATACTATCTTGACCTTTGTGATAATTACGGCTTCAAAAAAGCAAAAGATTTATTCGCATATAAACTCGTCTCCGAAAAAGTCTATGCATCCGACAAATTGACCCGTGTGCAACAACTTGCCAGGGACAGATATAAATTGAAAATTCGTTCACTCGATATGAAGAACTTTAAGAAAGAACTTGAGAATGTAAAGTATCTTTATAATAAAGCATGGGCACCTAATTGGGGATTTATACCCATGACCGATGCTGAAATTGATGCTATGGCAAAGGAATTAAAGCCTCTCGTTGAACCTTCACTAGTAC
>Ga0208244_101672_pt1 | contig 10699 bp, 9 predicted proteins | sample SubbioCR12Aug_5A_FD_184828 | JGI IMG/M metagenome (GOLD analysis project Ga0208244, IMG submission 184828) | Serpentinite rock and fluid subsurface biosphere microbial communities from McLaughlin Reserve, California, USA - CR12Aug_5A (SPAdes) | ecosystem: Environmental > Terrestrial > Deep... | reverse complement strand
CCCGCCGGTCGGCGCGGTGGTGGTGCGCGGCGGGCGCGTGTTGGGCGAGGGGCGGCACCTGTGCGCAGGCGGCGCCCACGCCGAGGTGGAGGCGCTGGACGCCTGCCGCGAGTCGGCGGCAGGCGCGACGCTTTATGTGACGCTTGAGCCGTGCTGCACGCACGGACGCACGCCGCCATGCACGGACAGGATTATCCGGGAGCGGGTCGCGCGTGTGGTGGTGGGGTGCCACGACGAGAACGGGTGCCACTGCGGCAAGGGGCTTGAGCTGCTGTCGGCGCGGGGCGTCGAGGTGGTTTTCGGCGTTTGCGAGCGCGAGGCGCGGGAGCTGGTGGCGCCGTTTTTCCGGCATGTGACGACGGGGCTGCCGTTCGTGACGCTCAAGCTGGCGATGACGATGGACGGGCGGATCGCGGACAGGCGCGGGGGCTCGCAATGGATCACGGGGCAGGCGGCGCGGGCCGAGGTGCAGCGGATGCGGCGGCGGGCGGACGCGGTGATGGTGGGCGCGGGGACGGTGGCGGCGGATGATCCGTCGCTGCTCTGTCGCGACGGCGGTGGCGCGAAGCTGTGGCGTGTGGTCGTGGACGGGCGCGGGTTGACGCCGCCGGGAGCGCGTGTGCTGACGGACGATGCGGCGGCGCGGACGGTGGTCGCGACGGTGCGCGGCGTCGACGCGGCGCTGGCGGCGGCATGGCAGGCGCGCGGCGCGCGGGTGTGGACGTTCGCGCCGGACCGCAAGGGGCGCGTGCCGCTGAGGCGGCTTTTGCGGCGGCTGGGCGACGCGGGGCTGATGCATGTCTTGTGCGAGGGCGGCGGGCGGCTCGCGGGTGCGCTGCATGATGCCGGGCTGGTGGACGAGTATTGTTTCTTCTACGCGCCAGCGGTGCTGGGCGATGCGGCGGGGCGCAGCGGCGTGGCAGGCGAGGGGACGCTTCTCTCGGGGATGGAGCGCATGCGGCTTGACGCGGTTAAGCGTTTCGGCGGGGATGTCATGATGCGGGTTCGGAAGGCGTGACGTTATGTTTACGGGATTGGTGCAGAAAGTCGGTGTGTTGAGGCGGCTGGCGCGTTCGCAAGGCGGTTGGTCGCTGACGCTGGCGCATGACCCTTGGCCGGACGCGCTGGTGCTGGGCGAGAGCGTGGCGGTGCAGGGCGCGTGCCTCACGGTGACGTCGGTTGGCGCGGGGTTTTTCACGGCGGACCTTTTGGACGAGACCCTTCAGCGGACGGCGTTGCGGCAGTTGGGCGAAGGCGCGCGCGTGAACCTCGAACGGGCGTTGGCGGTCGGGGATCGGCTTGGCGGGCACATCGTGAGCGGGCACGTGGACGAGTGCGGCAGGCTGGCGGGCGTGGAAGACCGCGGGCGCGATGTGGCGTGGCGGGTGGCGTGTTCGCCTGAGCTGGCGCGGCAGACGGTGATGAAGGGGTCGGTCGCGATCGACGGGGTGAGCCTGACGGTGTCGGGTCTGGGGGATGACTGGCTTGAGGTGAACCTGATCCCGCATACGCTCACGTCGACGAGCCTGATGGAGCGGCGGACGGGCGACGCGGTGAATCTGGAGGGCGATGTTCTCGGGAAATATGTGGCGAGGTTGCTCGGGCGAGAGTCGCGTGGCGGGGTGACGGAGCGCATGCTGGAGGAGAACGGATTCGCATGAAGTCGGTCTTATGTCTCGGGCTGACCCCGGCGTTGCAGCGGACGCTGCTTTTCGACCGGCTGGAGGTTGATGAGGTCAACCGGGCGCGGCAGGTGGTCGAGTCGGCGGCGGGCAAGGCGCTGAACACGGCGCGCGCGCTGGTGACGTTGGGGACGCCTGCGGATACGGCGGGCTTCAACGGCGGGCAAACCGGGCGGCGGGTGCAGGCGTTGCTCAAGACGTACGGCGTGGGGTCGGCGCTCACGCCGATGGCGGCCGAGACGCGCATCTGCTCCACACTGATCGACCGGACGGCAGGGACGGTGACGGAATTGGTGGAGGAGGCGCCTGAACCGGGGGCGGCGGCGGTCGAGCGGTTCATCGGGCGGAATCTTTCGCGGACGCGAAGGGCGTCGATGCTGGTGATCAGCGGGACGCTGCCGCCGTTCGCGGGGGATGATTTCTACGTGCGGTTTGTGCGGGCGGCGCATGACGCGGGGGTGCCGGTGGTGATCGACTCGCACCGTGCCGCACTGGTGCGTGTGCTGGCCGAGCGGCCGTTCCTCGCGAAACTGAATGTGCGCGAGCTGGAGGCCACGCTGGGACGGCGGACGGGGACGGAACGGGCGGTCGTGCGCGGCATGCGTGAGCTTCTCGGGATGGGCGCGCAGAACGTGTTTGTGACGCAGGGCGGCAGGGCGTCCTACCTGCTGGCGGCGGACGGCGCATGGCGCTTCGCGCCGCCGGACATCCGCGAGAAGGTCAATCCCATCGGCAGCGGCGACTGCACGACGGCGGGCGTTGTTCACGCGCTGTTGCAGGGGAAGCGGCTTGCCGACGCCGTAAGGTACGGTCTGGCGGGCGGCAGCGCGAATGCCGAGAGCCTGACGCCTGCCGACTTCGCGCCGGGGCGCGTGCGCGCGTTGGCGCGGGGCGTGAAAGCGGTTCGGCTCTGACCGGGGCGGCGCAGGTGTGATTTCTTGGTGCGGCATTTGCAATGGGGGGGCGGTTCGATTATACTATCGCGCCTATGAAGGTTCAGGTTCTCCCCTCTTTATTGGCCGCCGATTACGGTTTTTTAGCCGATGAGATACGGCGCGTCGATGCGTCGGGCGCGGACGCCTTGCATCTGGACATCATGGACGCGCATTTCGTGCCGAACCTGAGTTTCGGCCCCGACATGGTGGCGCTCGCACGGCGGGTGTGCCCGGGGCTGTACCGGCATGTGCACCTGATGATGACGCGGCCGGATTTGTATGTGGGGCGGTTTGTCGAGGCCGGGGCGCAGACGGTGCAGATCCACGTCGAGGCGGACTGCGACGTGTGGCAGGCGCTCGACGCGATCCGCGGGATGGGGTGCCGTTCCGGGCTGGTGTTGCGCCCGCAGACCCCTGTGACGTCGCTGTTCCCGTATCTGTCGCACTGCGACGAGGTGCTTTTCATGACGGTGAACCCGGGCTACGGGGGGCAGGCGTTCATGGAGGAGGTTCTGCCCAAGATCCGCGAATTGCGGCGGCATGCCGAAGCGCGCGGGTTCAGGGCTCTGGACATCATGGTGGATGGCGGAATCAATTTTGAGACGGCGCTGCGGTGCGCGGCGCACGGCGCGAATCAGTTTGTGGCCGGAAGTTTCCTCTTCAAGCAGGAGGTGATGGGGGCGGCGGTGGCGCGGTTGCGTGAACAATGCGAAAGAGGCTATGGAACAGACACTCGATAACATCAGGAATTTTTGCATCATCGCCCACATTGATCACGGGAAGACGACGCTGTCGGACCGCATTTTGGAGCTGACGAAAGCGATTGACCTGCGGAACCTGCGCGAGCAGACGCTGGACGCGATGGATCTTGAGCGCGAGCGCGGGATCACGATCAAATGCCATCCGGTCTCGATGATGTACACGGCGCTGGACGGCAAGACCTACCTGTTCAACCTGATCGACACGCCGGGGCATGTGGACTTCACGTACGAGGTCTCGCGGAGCATGGGCGCGTGCGAGGGGGCGATCCTTGTGGTTGACGCGGCGCAGGGGGTCGAGGCGCAGACGGTGGCGAACACGTATCTGGCGGTGGACAACAGCCTTGAGATCGTCCCGGTGCTGAACAAGGTTGACCTGCCGGGGGCGAATGTCGAGGACGTCTCGCATCAGATCGAGGACGTTCTGGGCATCCCGATGGATCACCCGCTGTTCATCAGCGCGAAGACGGGTATCGGTGTCCCGGAGGTGCTGGAGGCGGTGGTGTCGCGGGTGCCGCCGCCGAAGACGCGCGGAAAAGACGCGCCGTTGCGGGCGTTGGTTTTCGACTCGGTCTTCGACATTTACCGCGGCGTGATCACCTACGTGCGCGTGGTTGACGGGAGTATCCGGGCGGGGAATGTGATCCAGTTCATCGGGAGCGGGCAGACCACCCAGTTGCGTGAGGTCGGCATCTTCAGTCCTGACCAGAAGCCGGTCGAGGTTTTGGAGGCGGGACAGGTCGGTTATCTGGTCGGCACGATCCGCGATCCGGCGGACATTAAGATCGGCGACACGGTGACGATGGCGAAGGATGGCTCGACGGAGCGCCTGCCCGGGTTCAAGGACGTTCACCCGATGGTGTTCAGCGGGGTCTATCCCGTCAGCACCGACGAATTCGAGAAGGTGCGCACGGGGTTGGAGAAGCTGCACCTGAACGACTCGGCCTTCACCTTCCATCCCGAGAGTTCGGTGGCGCTGGGTTTCGGCTTCCGCTGCGGGTTTCTGGGGTTGCTGCACATGGAGGTGGTGCTGGAGCGTTTGCGGCGCGAGTTCGACCTCGACATCATCAGCACGCATCCCTCGGTGATTTACAAGATTCAGTTGCGGGACGGCAAGTCGCTGGAAATCGACAATCCCATTCACCTGCCCGACGTGACCCGCATCGAGCAGATCGAGGAGCCGATCATCAAGGCGACGATCATCTGCCCGAGCGAGTGCATCGGCGACGTGATGCGGATTGTGCTGGAACGGCGCGGCGAGGTTCGGGAGACGGAAAGTCTGGATGCGCGGCGCGTGATTCTGACCTGCATGTTGCCCCTGAACGAGATTCTGATCGATTTCCACGACATGCTCAAGAGCGTGAGCCACGGGTACGCGTCCATGGACTACGAGCCCTGCGGGTATCAGGTGAGCGATATTGTGAAGATGGACATCCTGCTGAACGGCGAGGTCGTCGATGCTTTCTCCAGCATGGTGCACCGTGACAAGGCGGTTTCGCGCGGGCGGCAGATGTGCAAGGCGTTGGCTGACACCATCCCGCCGCACATGTTCAAGATACCGGTTCAGGCCACGATCGGGCGGAACATCATTGCCCGCGAGGATATCCGCTCGTTCCGCAAGGACGTTTTGGCGAAGCTGTACGGCGGCGACGTGACCCGTAAGCAGAAACTGCTGAAGAAGCAGAAAGAGGGCAAGAAGCGGATGAAGGAATTCGGGCAGGTGAATGTGCCGCAATCCGCCTTCATCGCGGTGCTCAAGGGGACGGCAAAAGACGAGTAGGGGTGTGACCATGGATTTCTTTGCGAGACGCAAGATGCGGAAACAGCTCAAGACGTTGCTGCATCATGCGCGCACCTTCAAGTGCGGGCATGAGGATCTGATGAATGACGGCGAGTTGGCGTTTCTGGACGGGCATGTCGCGGCTGCCCAGAACGCCATGCGCGGGCGGGACGTGGCGGCGATGGAGGCTGCGGGCGGCGCGCTTGAGGCGTGCCTGAACAAGCTCAACCCGCCGAAGCCCCTCGCCGGGTGGCGAGAGAACTTCGACGTCCTTGTGGTCGCGATCTCCGTGGCGATGGCGTTCCGGGCCTATTTCTACCAGCCTTTTAAAATCCCCACCGGGTCAATGCAGCCCACGCTCTACGGGATCCATTCCGAGGCGTGCCCGCCTGAGCAGGCGACCATGCTGGACGCGCAGCCGTTCAAGTTTTTCAAGTGGCTGGTGACGGGCGAATCGCTGAAGGTGGTGCGCTCGAAGGCCTCAGGGACGGTCCACTTCATGCCGAGCGACACCAGCAAGAAACCCGGTTACATCCCGATCGTGGTGGCAGGCGTGCCGCACTACGTGCCGAGCGACGCTGCCGAGACCGACGCCTACCGGCGTCCGGTGCGGCTGAAGGGGGGCGTCGCCAACGGCGCGAGCGTCAAGGCGGGGCAGGTGCTGTGGTCCGGCGTCGTGATCTCGGGCGATTTCGTGTTCGTCAACCGCTGGAAATGGAACTTCGTGCATCCGACGCGCGGCGAGGTGATGGTGTTCTCCACGACCGGCATCACGGCGTTGCAGCAGGGCACGCACTACATCAAGCGGATGACCGGGCTGCCGACCGAGACCTTGCAGATCAAGCCGCCGAACCTTATCGTGAACGGCGCGGCGGTGACGGAGCCGTTGCGCATCCGGCAGATCGCGGCAAAGGAGAGACTGTGGGCGAAAGGCCCGCCGTACTCGGGGTTCAACCCCAGCGGCACGCGGCAGGTGTTCCTGCCCGGACTTTCGCTGGCGGACGAGGAGGACACGGTCACGCTCAAGCACGACCAGTACTACGCGATGGGCGACAACTCGTTCAACAGTTTCGACAGCCGTTACTGGGGGCCGGTTCCCGAGCGCAACCTGCTGGGGCCTGCCACTGTCGTCTACTGGCCGCTCACCTCGCCGCGTTTCGGCCGCATCCGCTGAGGCCCGCCCGACGCCGGGCGCTCACGCAAAACTAACAGAACCGCACCTTGACGGTTCGGTGCGCATGGTGCTATATTTCGCCAAACAACGAAACGAAGGAGGCGTGATGCGGATCGCTTTGACGGTGCTGAAAGCGTTGGGTGACGAGACGCGGCTGAGGATGCTGCTCGCGCTGCGGCAGGGCCGGGAACTGTGTGTCTGCCAGTTGATCGCGCTGCTGGAGCTGGCGCCCTCGACGGTGTCGAAACATCTGTCGGTGCTCCACGCCGCCCGTCTGCTGGAGCGCCGCAAGGACGGGCGCTGGATCTACTACCGGTTCGACACGGCGGAACTGGATGAGACGTTGCGGCAGGCCGTGGCGCTGGCGCTCGACGGCGCGGACATGGGAGCGCGCGTGGCCGAAGATCGCCGGAAACTGAAGAAAGTATGTGCCGAAAACATGGAGAGTCTGTGCGAACGGTTGTTCGGGCAAGCGAAGGAGGACGCATGAAGCTGAAGGTTTTGTTTCTTTGTACGGGGAATTCGTGCCGGAGCCAGATGGCGGAGGGCTGGGCGCGGGCGCTCAAGGGCGATGTGATCGAGGCGTACTCGGCCGGGATCGAGACGCACGGGCTGAACCCCAACGCGGTGAAGGTGATGGCCGAGGCGGGCGTGGACATTTCGGGGCACACGTCAAAAAACGTGGAGACGCTGCTGGATGTGCCGTTCGACTACGTGGTGACGGTGTGCGGTCACGCCAACGAGACCTGTCCGATGTTTCCCGGCAAGGCGAAGGTCGTGCACGTGGGGTTCGACGATCCGCCCGCTCTGGCGCGGCAGGTCGAGGGCGAGGAGGCGAAGCTGGCGTGCTACCGCCGCGTGCGCGACGACATCCGAGCGTTCGTGGAGAAGTTGCTGGGGTCGCTGGAAGGCTGAATGAAACATCAAGGAGGAGCACCGATGAGCGAGACAACGTGCGAGAGACGGAAGTTGACGAATGTTTTTGAGCGCTACCTGACGGTATGGGTGGGGCTGTGCATCGTGGGCGGGATCGTGCTGGGTAAGGTCGCGCCGGGATTTGCGAAAGGGCTGGACGGGTTGGCGGTGTATGTCAACGGAGCGCCGGTGGTGTCTATCCCGATCGCGGTCTGCCTTTTTTTCATGATGTACCCGATCATGGTGAAGATCGATTTCGCCTCGGTGATCAAGGCGGGGAAGAGCGGCAAGCCGGTGTGGCTGACGCTGTTCATCAACTGGGCGGTCAAGCCGTTCACGATGTACGGGATCGCGCTGCTCTTCCTCGGTGTGCTCTTCAGGGGGTTCATCGGCGCGGAGGCGATGGATCTGGTGAAGATGCCGTTCGGGCTTGATCTGGCGGAGGGGGCGACGCACGGGGCGGGCACGGTGGTGGTTCATGAGGGTGTGAAGATGCTCCAGATCCCGCTGTGGCGCAGCTATTTCGCGGGGTGCATCCTGCTCGGCATCGCGCCGTGCACGGCGATGGTGCTGGTGTGGGGGTATCTGTCACGCGGCAACGACGGCCTGACGCTGGTGATGGTGGCGATCAACTCGCTGACGATGCTGCTGCTGTACGGCGTGCTGGGCGGCTTCCTGCTGGGCGTCGGCCGGCTTCCGGTGCCGTGGCAGGCGTTGCTGCTTTCCATCGCGATCTACGTGGCGTTGCCGTTGGCGTGCGGGTACTTTTCCCGCAAGTGGATCATCCGCGCCAAAGGAGAGCGGTGGTTCAAAGAGAAGTTTCTGCATGTGCTGACGCCGGTGACGATCATCGCGCTGCTGACGACGCTGGTGCTGCTGTTCAGCTTCAAAGGCGAGACGATCCTTTCGAATCCGCTGACGATCCTGTGGATCGCGATCCCGCTGTTCATCCAGACGATGCTGATTTTCGGGCTGGGGTATGGCGCGGCGAAACTGCTGAAGCTGCCGTATGCGGATGCGGCGCCTGCGGCGATGATCGGCGCGTCGAACCATTTCGAGGTGGCGATCGCCACGGCGACGATGCTTTTCGGGTTGTCGTCGGGGGCGGCGCTGGCGACGGTGGTCGGCGTGCTGATCGAGGTGCCGGTGATGCTGTGGCTGGTGCGCATCTGCCTCAGGACGGAGGCGTGGTTCACGCCCGCGCGCCGCTGAGGCGGTGTCGCGTCATTTCTTCAGCAGGGCATCGATGGCGGCCTTGTGTTCCTCGTTGCCCGTGCCTGCGGCAGGACGGATGGCCTGCCACGCGGCCGCGAACGGCTGCTTGTCGAGGTTTTTGGCCTCCAGCTTTTTCGTGAGGCCGCGCAGGGCGAGGGTCTGGCGTCGCGCGTCGGGCGCGGTGACGGCGAGGCGCATGAGAAGCGGCAGCGAGGCGTTGTCGGCCCAGTCGGCCAAGGCGCGGACGGCGGCGGTGGAGACGTCGGCGTTGTCCGAGGCGGCGGCACCTTCAGCCACCTTGAGGAGCGCGTCGCCGCCGACACGTCCGGCGGTTTCGAGCAGAACGGTTTTTTGTTTCGCTTCGGCGTTTTCGATGGCGCGGGTCAGGACGTTCAGGTAGGTGCCGGTGGCATCGCGCCGGGCTGCGGCGGCAAAGGTGGTCTGGGCTTCGGGGAGGACGCGCCCGGAGGCGGAAGGAAGTTTCGCGAGGAGGATCTCGGCCTGCTCCTTCCCGGCGATTTCGCGGAGCAGACGGTAGGCGCCGATGGCGGTCTCCTCGTCGGGGGCGTCGAGCGCGGCGAGCCCGAGGGGGATGGTCTCGGCGAGGCGGCGCTCCTTGAAGAGTTCGAGCGCGATTTTCTTGCCCGCCGGGCTGAAGGTGTCGTAAGGTGCGACGAGCGTCTTGAGTTGGCCGGAGGAAAGCTGGCGCAGGGTGTCGCGGACGAGGGTGTGGCGTTCGGGCGGCAGCGCCTTCAGAAGGTCGGGCGTGCGTGCGGCGAGTGCGGCGGGATCGAGGAGCAAAAGCGCGCGCTGGGCGGCAGCGGCGACGGTGTCGTCGCTGTCGGCGAGGCAGGCGGAAACGGCCTCGCAGGCGGTCTTGTCGCCGCGGCGGGCAAGCATATCGAGGAGCATGGCCTTGCGGACGGGATCGGACGCGGTCATGAGCTTCGCGCCCCAGACCTTGGTTTCCGCTTTGCCGCCGGTGGTGGCGGCCCACGCGAGGGCGACGCCCGCGTAGGCGGTGTCGGGGTCGTCGGCGGCTTTGAGGATGGCGGCCATGCGGGGCGCGTCCTTGAGCGCGGCGAGCTGCCGGTTGAGGGTGGCGTTGCGCGTCGGCGCGGGCGGAGTGGCCTTGGAGGCGCGGTCGTCGGTGACGGCCAGGAGCGTGATGGTGGCGAGGGTCGCGACGCTGGCGTCGCCGGATTTCTCGAAGGCTTTGATCGCGGAGGCCTGATGGGGCAGGCCGCACCAGCGGAGCTGGTCGAGGAAGAAGCAGGTGACGTTGGCTTCCGTGGCGCGTTGGGCGGCGGCGAGCAGGGCGTCGGCGTAGGGCTTGCGGCCGCGGGTGTTCTCGGGGCGCATCACGTGCTGGGTGAGCGCGGCGATGCGCACGCTGGCAACGGCGTCGGACTGGCCGGCGGTCTTGATCTGCGCGAAGAGCGCGTCAAGCGCGGGCGCACCCTGCTTGAGGGTTTCGGCGAGCGACGCGGGGGTGATGGCGGCGAGCGTTTCCTTCTCCTGATCGGCCCATTGCGCGGCGGTCTGCTGCGCGGCGGCAGGGCAGGCGAGGAGGAGCACGAGGAGGGCGGAGGCGTATGCTGAACGGAGTTTCATGAAGGTTCCTTTGGCTAGGCTGATGAGAGGTGCGTTCACAGTACCCATGGGGCGCGCATCTGCTGGTAGATGAACCTGTCTGCGGCAGGGTCGTTGACGGCGCAGAGCTTTTCGGGGTCGAAGCGGAAGCCGCGTCCGAGCCGCATGGCGACGAGGCCGAGGTTGACGATGGTGCAGGAGCGGAAGCCGTTCTGCTCGTTGAGGGCGAAGGGGCGGCGCAGCTTGACCGCTTCGAGGAAGTCGGTCTGTTGCGGGGCCGGTTCGGGGAGTTCCGAGAGCAGGCGGTCGAAATCGGTGATGTCCGACTTCAGCTTGGGCCAGATCCGGCCTTTGGGGCCTTCGAGGAAAGGCGCGCCCTGCATCGAGTCGTTGCCGTCGAGGACGATCTGGCAGCCGTCGGCGTAGGTGTAGGTGATGCGCCGGAAGGAGCCGACCGCGTCGGGATGCTGGGGCGGGGCGTCGATCTCGATCTTGACGGGGCTGGTGTCGTCCTTCTCCAGCAGGTACTGCACGGGGTCGAGGTAGTGCTGGCCCATGTCGCCGAGGCCGCCGCCGTCGTAGTCCCAGTAGCCGCGGAAGGTGCTGTGGGTGCGGTGGGGGTGGTAGGGCTTGTGGGGGGCGGGGCC
>Ga0208244_101671_pt1 | contig 10704 bp, 11 predicted proteins | sample SubbioCR12Aug_5A_FD_184828 | JGI IMG/M metagenome (GOLD analysis project Ga0208244, IMG submission 184828) | Serpentinite rock and fluid subsurface biosphere microbial communities from McLaughlin Reserve, California, USA - CR12Aug_5A (SPAdes) | ecosystem: Environmental > Terrestrial > Deep... | reverse complement strand
GCCCGGCTTCGCAGTTTAAAGCCTTTGAGAGTATCCTCGCAGTGGAGGTCTTGCCAACCCCTCTCGGTCCTGAGAAAATATAGGCATGGGATACCTTGTTATGAGTGATTGCGTTCTTCAGAATCCTACAGATGGGTTCCTGACCAATCAGTTCATTGAATGTCTGAGGTCTCCATTTTCTTGCCAATACGAGATATGACATAATTCCCCGCCGAAAAGACTTAAGAAGGTTTAACAAGGGCCTGTGAATAACCCTAAGCTATGGTATTAATCACCTCCGCTTGTTCGAGAATATCCTTTAGCCAACCCTTTAGTAGTGGAAAAGGCTTCTCATGGGCTTCGCAAGCGGGGATGACAGATGAACGCATATTATAAGCAGACTACAATTAGTCCTGAAAATTCAATTAAAAATTAACACACCAAAGTGTTTTTCTATACTCAGGGACCGGCTTACCGCGGCACCCGGATGAAATGCTTACCGTTGCTTCCTTCCAGACCTGGCGGGGTTCACATACAGCCGCTGCGCAGGGCCAGCCCCCGACTAAAGAAAAACACTAAAAATAGCCCCAGTGAATAATAATTCACCTATGTTAATTTAATAAAATCAGATAGTAATACTACCATATTATATATCCGAAAGTCTCTAAGGTTTCAAGACCACCGAAAAATAACATAAAAAACTGCACAAAAATTAATGCTATGCAAAGGGAATTGATTTAAGTGGTTTTTGCTATCAAATAAGACTTCACCATGGTGGTTAGGGTACTGTCAACTATTTTGTGTAAATTTGATAAAGGGGCAAATTGGGGCGCACCTTTCCTATCGGATTTGAACGCCAGCTCAACTCCATCTTTAACGATATAAATGCAAGAAGCCTGTAACATGCATTCTCCCCAGCTACTATTTCCATAGACTTTGTTCTTCTCTTGAATTCCTTATTCAGCCGCTCAATAATATTTGTTGTCCGTAATGATATCCATTCCTCATCAGGAAACTTGAAGAATGTCAAACAGACGTCTATAGACTGGCTTAATGATTTCACCGCCGAAGGAATCACTTTATTCCATTTCTCATAAAAGCTCTTATAGAATTCATTAGCCTTTTCCTTTGAGGATGCATAAAATATAGACCTCAGATCGTCTGCCACTTCTTTTTTTAACTTATGAGGAACTTTAGCCAATACATTGCGTGCAACATGCACCTGGCATCTTTGCACTTCCGCATGAGGAAATTCTTCTGTAAATACCCTCTCCAGCCCAGAAAGCCCATCCATGATTCCTAACTGTACTGATGCTGCATAAAGCCCTCTACTCTTTAAATCACGAAAAAACTCCCGCCAGTTTGTTGCCGATTCCTTGTCGCCGCTCTGCAGGCCAAGCACTAATTTCGTTCCGGTTTCTGTCACCCCTATCGCTGCAAGCACAGGAATATTCTCTACACTATATTTCAATCTCATCTTGAATATCACACCATCTACAAATATGTACTTTATTTTCTCCTGGGATAAATCGCGGTTGCGCCATTTCTCCACTGCTTCCGTCAATTCCCTATTTGCTTTGCTCACTTCTTCATGAGAAATTTCGCGCCCTATGAGCCTTCTGCTTAACATGGACAACGTTCGGGTGCTTATCCCTGTAAGATACATTATCGACAAATCCTCGACGATCCTGTCTTCGTATCGCTTCCCACGCGGCAATACCTGTGTCTGATACTCCCCTTTACGATCCCTCGGTACCTTTACTGCTACCTCCCCAATCCCTTTAATGCAGAAGTCCCGGCAATAGCTCCCATTGCGATGGTTTGCCTCTCCTTTATTCCGCTCATATCTCTCACGCCCTAATACATGCGTCAGCTCCGCTTTCATGAGGTTCGTTAAATAGTTGCCTACATCTTTTTGTACATTCATCGTGGCCATCTCAAATATCCTTGACGGTTTTTCCTGTAATTCTTTGATTAATTCTACGACTTCTGATACGCTAATCTTAATTTCCATTGGGTGCTTCTCCTTTGTTTTTTTGTTATTGGCGTAACAAAATATTCTATAGGAGCTGCACCCCTTTTTACCCTATTTTATTTTCACATAAGAAAGTTTACACTACCGCACAGGAGAAGATGAGTTAAGCAGACTTAGGCAGGAAATGTTAAGTTGTACAGTTGAAAATAGGGCTAAAGATTTATTAAAAATTAATCCGAAATGGACAAACGCCATATTAGCAGCAGATGGACAGGAATTGTTACAAGCCATTTTGAGTTACCTTGACAAGGAAAAAGCTGAAGGACGTTTAAACAATAACGGTATACCCAGAATGGTTCGAGGCTATTTCTATGAAATGGCCTGTGTTATTGCTGAATGTGCGCGTGTTTTAAAATCAAAGGCACCCTTATTTATGGTAAATGACAATGTTCGTTATGCAGGTGCAAGTATTTCAGTAGATATGATTTTATCGAACATTGCTGAAAAATTAGGATTCCATGTTGAAAACATACTTGTTTTGCCAAACGGCAAAGGTAACAGCAGCCAACAAATGGGAAAACATGGTCGTGATCCGTTAAGGAAATGCGTTTATGTCTGGAGAAAAATATAGTGGCGATAAATAAACCGCATCGCAAACATCTTTCCGGTAGTTCCGATCTTGTGACTACCTATGAAGAAATCAGGGCGGGTTTTGTTGCGTTGGCTCTTGAAAAAAACCGCAGAGCCACTCCTTTTGTAGAGCAAGCTCGTTCTCTGAAAGCGGCGGCATCTCAGGCAAAAACCCCGGCGAATTTACTTAATATTGAGAGCATCCAACCTGCCTTACTGACGGCATCAGGAGTATCAGATAAAGCAATGAAGTATCTTTTGCCTCAAGATAAGATCGAGGCAATACAGGGCTTGATAGCGAAATACCTTGAACCTGCAGGGACTGCATTTGTTGAAGAGTTGGTTTTCAGATTTTTGCTTACAAGAGGCTATACACTGGGCGGATCAATGAGAAACATAGGCGGCGTCATGGGGGAGCGCAAACTTACGCGTGCAACGCTTGCCAACCTTGCCCTTGCAAAAATATCTTATCAATGGCTTCACTCTGACAGTAAAGAATGGATTGCGGGAAAAGATGATAATGCCGATATAGAACTCTATCTCACAACACTTAGCTGGTCAATAAAGGGAAGGAATCGAACTATGATTTATAATCGCACAATCCCTTTCATTGGGAAAAACATAGATTTGTGTCTTGTTAATTGCAGTCCGCAAGAGATGAATTCGGCATTTACTGATCCGTCTCGTTATATTGCTATTGGCGAACTCAAAGGCGGTATTGATCCGGCTGGAGCAGATGAACACTGGAAAACAGCAAGGACATCTTTAGCCCGTATACGCAAAGCGTTTTCTGATCATAAACTTTCACCGCATACATTTTTTGTGGGTGCGGCAATTGAAAACAGCATGGCAGAGGAAATTTGGCATCAGTTGGAAGACGGCATATTGAGCAATGCTGCTAATTTGACCAACGCTGACCAAGTAGCTTCTCTATGCGGCTGGTTATGTAGTTTATAAATACTATCAAAAAAGAAGAATGTAATTACCGCCTAACAAATCGCTCAACACCGATGCTCATTACACTTCGCTTCATTCCCACGGGTTAGCTCAGTCGTTGTGTGAACAAATAATATTTCCATTCAATCGGCCTGGAGTATATAAACCGATGAACTTTTTGATAAAATAAAAACAATATAATAATACAAAAGCACGGGGTTATGCTATGAAGAAAATTACGGCAACAGATACTATGTCATTGTCAGTACCTGAAAGAATTCAATTGGTAGAAGATATTTGGGATACGATTTCGGCTGAAGCTGATGCAGTTGAGCTTACAGAGGATGAGAAAAAAATCATTGACGATAGGCTTGATGCTTATCATAGAAACCCTGAGATAGGCTCACCCTGGGAAGATGTCTACAAAAGAATAGTGAACAAATAATGAGATATAAAGTCATAGTCAGACCTGAAGCTGAAAATGACTTGGAAGAAGCCTTTACCTGGTATGAATCTAAACGTATCGGTCTAGGTTATGATTTTCTGCTACAAGTTGATGCGGGAATTAATTTTATAAAAAGAAACCCTGAAATACACCCCACCGAATACAAAGAAACCAAGAAACATCTAATAAAAAGATTTCCATATAAAATCATATACTTTGTAGAAAACGGAAGGTTAATAATTCTGGCTGTACTGCATAACAAACGAAGACCTGAGTTAGTAGAAATTAGAAGAAACACATAACACTTATAAGGCCCGGTTCTGTCAAGAAAAAAAGGACTTCTATTAGGAAATTAAAATAAAAAAAGTTCCATTTCCTTATTGTTTTAAGATTGTCAAACAGCTCTGACTTAATTTCCATCAATGGCGTCTGATCAGATTTCTGCCCCAAACACTTATCGATATTCGTTAGCCAAGACAGCACGGAACAATACATCACTTCCCTGCTGACCGGCAAAAGTGGAGAGACAACTTAGTCTTATTCTCCACGATATAGAAACACTTCAAAACCCTTATGCCGTCCTACTCAAAAGTCAGGTTCATCCCGACTAATCGGGATCTTCCAGTTAGCTCCAGGATCGGGTAAGGGGCAGAACCCTTGCAATCTTTTTATATAATTAAAGTAAGAGACCGGATGTCCTAATCAACGCAATTGGTGCCGGGCATAGCATTCCATGATACCCACAGAAATGGTCAGTGCCATATACGTATCGTTTGAAAGTATCCTCCGGACTTCACCCTATTGGCGTCAGTTAGGCGCACAGGCTCATCCGAACTCAAACTTATTTTGCAAAAAACACCTCTGGATGAAACACCTCTTTCCGTTTAAGGATGTAATACACAGCCCTTGCAAGCTTATGTGCAAGTATGGTTAGGGATTTTGCCTTGCCACCATGTATAGCTTTCATATACAAAGCATGACCCAGAACAAAAGGGATATTTTCTTCTAAGCAGAGATCGGCAATCCAATACCAGGTGAAGATGCATTCCACAGCAACAACGATATCCTCACGATATGGAGCTATAATTTTAATAAAGATATCCGGTTCGGCTTTGATGTCCCGGTGCAGGACGATTTTTCCCTCATGGTTAAGTATGCAAAGATACATAGTTTTTGCGTGAAGATCGATACCGCAGTAAAATTTGTGCTGATTAGTAAAATCTCATAAAGGCCTCCTTTAGGAAAATGTTTTTGGGTATCCTGAATCATACCTGATTCGGGTATAATTCAAGGGGGCCTTAATGAGTATCAAAACAATCCAGCGGACGCGCAAGCACCGCTTGTAATGAACGCGAACCGTATCCGGCGCGCCGCTGAGCTCAAACGTTATGCGTAAAAATTAATACCAATATCCATCAAAATTTGAATATAATATTCCTGCCATGGGTCAATTAACATTCCTCGAAAAAACAGATAAAAAACTGATTAATTTAAGGGAAGCCAGCGAATGGGCATCTAAATATCTGAATCGTAATGTAACCATTTCAAACATATCCTATCTGCTTCAATATGGAAGAATAAGCAACTATGGAAACAACGGTAATCCGCTGTTAAATGCCGAAGAACTGAAAGATTATTATGACTCGCTTAACAAAGAAAAGCGGTTGAAAAAAATATTAGGCGATGACTTAAATTGGCATTTATCCTTTGTGGAATATACAGAGGCCGAAAGAACGAAACATGTTCATAGATTGCATCCATACAAAGGCAAGTTTATTCCCCAACTGGTAGAGTATTTTCTTGATTCTCATACGGATGAATTTAAAAGAGAAATCTATTTTCATAAGGGCGATATAGTTTTAGATCCTTTTTGTGGGAGCGGGACAACCTTAGTACTAGCAAATGAACTGGGTATGCATGCTATCGGAATAGATATTTCTTCCTTCAATACCTTGATTACCAATATCAAGGTAGAAAAACACAACATTCTGTCAATCGCTGAAGCGGTACGCGATTTAACCTTAAGACTCAAAAATTTCCAGAAGACCAGAAGCAATACTATTTTTGAAGAACATTTACTATCAGAACTTGCAAAATTCAATGCTAAATATTTCCCATCGCCTGAATATAAGAAAAAAGTTGCAAAAGATGAAATCAATGAGGATAAATACGCTGACGAAAAAGAAAAACAATTTATGGAGACATTCCATGATTTAGTCAAAAAATATCAAATCAAAATTAAACAGAACAAAGAGGGGACTTTTCTGGATAAATGGTTTTTATCTCCTGTGAGAGAAGAAATAGATTTCCTGTCCGAAGAATTAAAAACTATAAACGATGAAGATATTAAAAGTGTTATAGCAGTTGTCTTAAGCCGGACAGTTCGTTCTTGCAGAGCGACTACACATGCTGATTTAGCTACTTTAAAAGAGCCTGTTGCTGCTACATATTATTGTAAAAAACATGGGAAAATCTGCAAACCAATATTTTCTATTGCCAATTGGTGGCAGACCTATACTGTAGATACATTAAATCGTTTTAAAGAGTTCGATAAGTTAAGAACTGAGACCTATCAACTCTGTTTGACAGGAGACAGCAGAACAATAGATATTTTTAAAGAAACCAAGAAATTAAATCCAGACCTTGCAAAAATATTATCAAGACAAAGAATAAGAGGAATTTTTTCAAGTCCTCCTTATGTCGGTCTTATTGATTATCACGAACAACATGCTTACGCATATGAGATATTTGGATTTGAACGGAAAGACGACTTAGAGATAGGCCCCTTAATCAAGGGGCAGGGCAAAGAAGCAAGAGACGCCTACACTCAAGGCATCGCAGAAGTTTTAAAAAACTGTAAAAGGTTTCTTCAGGATAGTTATGATATTTTTTTAGTGGCTAATGACAAATTCAACCTTTATCCAAAAATTGCAGAATTAGCCGAAATGAAAATTGTTAATCGTTTTAAACGCCCTGTTCTTAACAGAGTAGAAAAAGACAGAGATACTGCCTATGCGGAAACAATTTTTCACTTAAGGGAAATGAGATGAACAAAGATAAAGTAATTTATTCATTATCCGTTGAGGATATTCTGAATGTAATAGAAGAAAATAATCTGAAGATTATTTTAGATGAAAAGATGGTCAAATTTATAGAAGATAAAGTTGGAGACATTATTGATTGGAGGGGAGCAATTGAATTTGCCTTATATGAATGTAAAAATAAAAAGGAAATATAGTGATGAATAGTTCTCAGAGAGAATATATAATTGATGTTATCAAAACTTGTTTAAGAAACAAGTTCCAAAATTACAGGCCTGAATCCAATAATATGCCATTCCATTATCGCCTGCTCGGTCAGGATAGGATGGCATTATTTTCTTTCATCCATTCTTTGAATACCACTTTTGGCACTTCTATTTTTGAGCCTGTCGCTGAAACACTTGCAAGTTTAAACTTTCCTGTTGCACAAAAACAATTTGTGGTAGGTGATACGATAAGTGAACAAGCACAGACAGAAATTCAACGCATTATGAATGAACTTACAGTAGGAATCGGACCTGATAAGATAGAAGAAATTGCAAGAATAAGGAAGGTTTGCACTAAAGGCACAATGAACAAATTAAAAACTGTAAAAATAGACTTATTTGTTAAGAGTAATGATGGAAGTATCCATTTATTTGATTTAAAAACAGTCAAGCCCAATGTCAGTAATTTCAAGGATTTTAAAAGAACATTATTAGAATGGGTAGCACTTTATTTATCGGGTCATCCAACGGCAGATGTCCATTCTTATATTGCTATTCCATACAATCCCTATGAACCAAAGCCATATGAAAGATGGACGTTAAAAGGAATGTTGGATTTAGATAATGAATTAAAAGTTGCAGAGGAATTCTGGGATTTCCTCGGAGGGAGAGGAGCATATTCAGAATTATTAAATTGCTTTGAAAGAGCTGGTTTAGAGTTAAGACCGGAAATAGATAAATATTTTTCAAAATTCAAATAGAAGAAACACATAACAAATCGCTCAACGCCGATGCTCAGGCGGTAGACACACAATGAAAAGAATCCAGTTGAGGCGTTTCGACAACCATAAAAATGCTTTTTTCCAATCTTTTGTGGAGGCGCGTTTTAGAATATAAAATATAAGGGACACTTCCCATATTTATTGATAATATAACACAGCGCGGGAATAACAAAGAAAGAGAAAACCTTTTTCAGCGATGAAGACAAGCGGTATTATCTTGATATCCTTCAGCGATACAAGGACAAATACAAATTAAAGATACTTGCATACTGTATAATGTCAAATCACGTCCCTCAAAAGGTTGGGCGTCCTAAGAAGAAAGACAAGTAATATCAGGGAAGTGTCCCAATATATTCCTTATATGGAATCCGTTGGATGGTATTTAGAGCGAAAGTCCAAGAAGTATAAAAACCATTTTTTAAGGTTTTCATGCCGTGAAACATCTTTTGCCTTATTCTTTAGAAAGGCTTCGTGGCATGTCTAAATATCATATGGAACTTTTGCATGGAATTATTCCGTTAAATGACTAATATTATAAATTTAACATTAGTCGATTGTGTAATCCTACTAAAATCGATTAGTTACGTCAAGTAGGTTTAATTTTTGAAATTGACCGCTTACAAAAAATCTGATATTATTGAGAAAACTATATAATAATTGGTTATATTCAATAAAAAAGGAGATCAATATGGAGTTGTGGATCATCATTGCGGTTATTGTTGGATTTTTTATCTGGAATCAAATGAGGATAAGAAAGAACTGGGAGTCATGGCCAACGGTTGATCAATACATGGAACAGTACAACCCATCAAAAGGAAAAGGTATCTCTTGCTATAAATGTGGCTCTCACAACATATGGGAGTCGGGGTTTGGTAAAGCTGATAGCGACATGCGCTTGCATTACTGTAAGCAATGCAAGACAAACCTATACAGAACTTCGCGATAAGCGAATATAACACGGCGCTCCAGCCGACGTCGGCGCTGCCGCGCCGCCTCGGCTGAGCACCGCGTTATGCCTGATGAACAGTGCCGGCTCAAGTCACACTATTGGAGTATGCCCGGATGCAAGAACTACGAAGACTGAATTTTCAAGAGCTGATTTCTATTGACATTACAAATACTCTTTCTTACACATTTCATCAGTATAGAAATAACGGGTACGATCACACCCCAATAACAGGATACTGCGTGTCATGTGAGGATCGTGGCTGTAACCTAGCAGCTGATGATAACACATACAAACTCACAAATATCTCACATGGGACGCATTCTAATGATTTCTTCCTGGCTCTGAGTGATGGAGTTGACATTTCAGCCTGGCATAACGAACCGATCATGTTCGTATATGAAGCTCCAAGTCTCGACTATGGCATATATAAAGAGATTCTGTACAAGGGGTTTAGCAAGCGACCATCAAAGCTCTGGTATTGGATTCACGATGATCAAGAGCCGGTCTCATATCCAGACCGTTTTACGGGTGGTGAATATGGCAGATTTGTCCTAAGCGCAATCCTGACTTTCAAGCTATCGAACGTGTATATTACAAACCTTGTGAAATGCGGTTTGAATAATGAGGAAGGAAGATTCAAAGGTCTTGGATCTTATAACAAAGATACTATCAGAAACTGCTATTCACAGTTCCTAGAAAGAGAACTCACTATTATCAAGCCAAGGATCATTTTCGCAGTTGGGTCTGCCGTTGAATACTGGGTTTCATCGTTTGTAAGGGACAACTATTACGTTCAGCAACTCCCGCATCCCGCAGGACGGAGAAGAGGATTCCGTGATGAACACTACAAGGCTATCTATTTTTGGGGTATCGTTCATGCTCTTTATAGGACTGGAATCATAGATACAAATGAGGGGACTGAATTTGCCAAACTATATTTGGAGAAATATTGAAAAACAAATGCATAACAAATCGTTGAAGCGGACGCGCGAGTCAGCGGTTGCATCAAGGTTTGTAGTTTTTCCTTTATGTCTGCAGTGCTTTGCGCGCGCCGCTTAACTCTGTGTTGGGCAAAAATAAAAGGGAGGAACATGTTATGAAAGAATCAAAGTATATCAAGGTGTTTATTGCTTATCTGATTATTCTCGTAATCCCAACCATAGTATGGGCCGAACCTAAATCCCCAAAAGTTGACATCCCAACGATTACTGAACAAAATGCAAGAAAGTTTATCTTTACCCCTGATAAAATGGATATTCAAACAATCAACCAATACATTAAAAGCCGTCATCAAATTCTGGACAGATTAGCTTTAGAGAACTCTGAGCAGGTGCTGGACGCTCAGATTTCATTTAAACGATACCTCAATTCCCAACAACTGGCTGAAGTCGTTAAACGCTATGATGTGAAAGTTCAAACCCTAAACTTCGGATGGAAAGATAATGGGGGAGGACTTGATATTGCAAAGGATGAGTCTCTTGAAGAAGCTCTCATAAGAGACCATTTTGATCATAAGGCTTTCGTCGAGGAGTTATATGAAACTGCGAGTGAATTGCAAAAACAGGCAATTACGGAACAGGATAGGAAAAGAGAAGACGAATTTTTAGCCCATGCTAAAGAGTTAAAAGATATCTATGAAAAACATGGTGTATTGTATTACGGCATGAGGGTAAAAGGTAAGGCATCTAAGCTTAAAGCCATTAAAGACAAGGATAGCGATGTACGCCTGGTAGATCCCCTATGGGACGAGCGGGAAAAAGG
>Ga0208244_101670_pt1 | contig 10704 bp, 10 predicted proteins | sample SubbioCR12Aug_5A_FD_184828 | JGI IMG/M metagenome (GOLD analysis project Ga0208244, IMG submission 184828) | Serpentinite rock and fluid subsurface biosphere microbial communities from McLaughlin Reserve, California, USA - CR12Aug_5A (SPAdes) | ecosystem: Environmental > Terrestrial > Deep... | reverse complement strand
TTACACTTGTTCATGGTGAAGAGGCTCCTATTCGAATTTGGCTAATTCTCTATAGTTTGTCTCTTCACCACCTTTTTTGTAAAGGTTCAGCAATTCATCTCGCCACTATTTCGGGCGAAATTTAGGTAAATAGTATAAGGGAAAAAAGAACCACAGACAAGTTTGATGGACTACCTGCAGCAATTCCAAATCTGTAAGATAATAGTTTTAATTAACGATATAAACGAATATAATCTATTTCGATAATTGCTCCAACATAATCAGATATCGGGTCAAGGCGCAATTGTTTGATGATGCCCTGCCAATCAGAATGTGAACCAAGATTAATAGTGTATGTCTTAAATTCTGTTCCGGTTTGAATAACAAATTCCTTCATGTGCTCATGAAAGAAAAGCTGGGCGGGACCCACACCTTTCGATAGCCGCATGCGAATCCACATTGTTTTTACTTCATCGGCATTAATCGATAGCCCCTCTCCCGTGTAAATCTGAGGGTCATTACCTGTTGACCGAAAAGACAGCAAGCCATTCTTCACTATCGGTCTTGTTGTGTCCACGTAGTGCCAGTCTTGGCCCCCCCAATCTTCTAAATCGCCGTCTGTATTGAACTCCCACGATAGAGCAGGAGGGGGTTCAAAGAAAACATTATCTACATACGATGTCGCGCTTGCATTTAAACCACGATGTGCGGTTATTGCCCTTCGAAAAACCGCAGATTTTAGAAGTTCTGCATTACGTGGTATGACCCATCCAACAAGCTGCCCATCAATTTGACAATTAATTTCCATTGTTTTCGGATTTATCTCTAATCTGATGGTATGCCAGGTATCATATCCATGTTTGAGTTTAATGTCCCCAGAATAATCTTGATAACTATCAGACTCTCCAGTGTAAAAACCAGTGCCTAAAAAACCGGTGGGGGCATTTGACCCTGTAGCTTCTAAGCCGCAATAGGCATAAAAAAAACCACCAGGCAGGTTATCTGTAAAAAAGTTAATTTCCTGAGTGATGTTCGATTTATGATTGTAGTTACTGGAAATTAATGCCTGCATTTCGAAAACACCTAATTGGTGTGCCAATAAAACAGTGTCGGTTAATGGGTACAGATCACACGCGGAATCGGATCCCGCTTCAATATTTTCAAATTCGAGGACCCCTTCGCGCTGCACGATCGTACAATTTGACGCTTTTGAAATCCATAAAGATGGATTTAACTTTTCGTTAAAAGCAGGATTCTCGAACTGATCATAATAAACCTTTCCCGGTTCAGTAACAATTGCCAGTGGGATGCTTGTAGAAGGAGGCGGAAGAATAGTTGCTGAAGAAAAGGTTGCGGAAGGTGATGCCTGGGTAACGGGAAGAACAGTTGCTGAAGAAAAGGTTGCGGGAGGTGATGCCTGAGCAGTGGGAAAAACAGGCTGAGTTTCATCGGCTGCAACAATCCTGGATGCAGTTAAATCGGGATCAGATACAATAATCCACCACCAGAGTAGACCGATGATTGCCGAAACCACCAAGACTCCAGCACTAACCAGTAGATGCGGTCTGCCTTTTGCAGACATAGCTACATTTTTTGAGGCTATAAGGATATCTAGAACCTGGCTCATATCATGCATAGTTTGCATGCGATTCTTGGGATCTTTTGCCAGGGCTTTGATCAATACCACTTCAACGTCATTTGGAAGACTCGGTTCAAATTGGCGTGGATGAGGCAGAGGCTCGCTTGCTAACATCCAAATCACCGCCATGGGAGTATCTGCTTGATAGGGTTTTCTTCCTGTGACCATTTCGTAAAGCACAATTCCTAATGAATATACATCCGAACGAGCGTCCACATTTTTACCCTGCGCCTGTTCTGGAGACATGTATTCAGGAGTTCCAAGGCCTACCCCTGTTCCGGTCAGATCCAGGGTTTCATCGGCTTCGAGCATCTTGGCAATACCAAAGTCTGAGAGCATGGGTTCGCCGGAATCCGTGATCAGAATATTTGAAGGTTTGACATCACGATGAATGATTTTCTGTTGATGTGCATAACTCAACGCACGCACAATGGGCATGAGGATTTGAACCGCTTCCCGCCAGGGCATGGGCTTGCCTGAAAGCTTTTGCTTCAATGTCCCGCCCGGGAGATACTCCATCACAAGAAATGGCAAACCTTCATGTTCGCCGTAATCAATAACTTTGACGATGTTTGGATGGCTCAGTTGAGCCAGGGCTTTGGCTTCGCGTTCGAAACGTTTAATAAACTTCTCAGCATGTTGTTTCTGCGGAAGGATGACCTTCACAGCGACATGCCGTTCCAAACGTGTGTCGTAGGCTTTGTACACAATCGCCATACCGCCCTCGCCGAGTTGCTCGAGAATGTGATAACGTCCGAGAGATTGACCAATTAAATTTCCCATACCTTCACCTTCTTTAGGGGATGACGACGGCTGCCAGACAGGGAACCCGCCGTTTACATTGTAATCTGTAACCTGTGCCTTCACTAGGCAAACGGTTGGCTCCGGGAATATTTAAACGGGTTGGCTGGAATTCAGAGGGTAAATGGTTTCGGGTATTTCCAGTAGCGCCAACAGGCGTTGATGAATGGACGTGAGCACCTCCAAGAGTAACATCAGGCCTTGAATGCGCTCATCCAAGTGCAGAAAAAGCGGCAAAGCTGGCAAGCTACCTTTTTTAAAGCGGTGAAAACCATGTTCAACCAACCATTCATCGCGATATTAGTTTATGGCCTGCTCCAAGGAGAGGCTGGCATGAGTTCTTCAAATTCAGCCCATCTCAGAAAGGCTCGAATTGAGCGATAAATGCAATGAACCCCACCTGGATTATGGGTCTCTCCAATCTCTTGTAAGAATTTTCGAAGAGTATCTGCATTTATTTCTTGCAAGTATAGAACAGACTGAGCCTTGCAGAATCTTCTAAAATGCATAAGATTGACACGGTAGGAATCGATGGAATTTTTTGCCAGGCCTGTCACCTTACGGTCAAGGAGAAATGAATCGACAAGTTTGGTCAATTGGGTTGCGTGAGAAAAATTAAGAATTGTCTGGTTATTACATTCACTGGGTAACATAATCTGACCTTTCTTCTACATACCCACTTAATTAAAGAAGAAAGAGCCAATAGAAAATTTTGAGCCACCAAGGGGGGTATTATCATAGACACACTTTTGAAGTGGAGATACGGAAGATTTGCGTGAAATGACTGGCTAATTTTTCGTTACCGAAAATTAGAAAATCGCCCATGAACTGGTCGAAAAAGTGCCCCAGAACACCAACATCGACTGGCAACTCAAAGAAAGCGTTCAGGCCCAACTATGCGTTCTGGTCAACCACATCTTACGCTGCTAAAAATATCTACGCCTCCGCGCCAGCAGCGAATACACCGTTTCAGTTAGTTTCGCCTTTGGGGAAAGTGTAACAGCGGCTTCGTGGCGAATGGCAACCACATTGGCCCCATAATTGTCTTGTAAATCAATTTCGGCCATAGTTTTACCGGTCATTGATTTTGAGACACGAGGTTCAAGGAGGCTGTCCCTCACCAAAGGAGATTTGTTCGAGCAGGTTGGGGGCAATCAGTTCGGTTGCCAGCCGCTGTCCCGCATTAGATTCTGGGCGGATGACCCGATCGGCGCCGACACCCAGCAGGTTTTCTTTTTGGTGCTCAGACAATGCTTTGCAAGTCACAAGGCGCGCGCCCAACGCTTTGAGTGCTGCGGTTGTTATCAGATTGTTCTCGAAATCTGATCCGATGGCGACGATGACCGCATCAAACAAAGGGATGTCAAACAAGTTGCTGGTGTAGCCTAACGACAATCCGCAGGTTGCAAAAGCGGAGATGACCTCAAAGAATACGCGTTCGAGCAGCACGTCGGGATGTGTTATCAGCAAAATCCAGGTGACAAACCACCACCATCAGGGAGACGGTTAATACTGCCGATGCGTGCCGGACAGTCGCCATGCCCAGGCTGTGGCCAAAGTCTCGTCAGTTTGATGCAGAATGGCTACAATTTGTTTGGGTTTGCGTCGATTTATGAGAGTGTTGCTCCTTTTTCGGGCGCGCGACTCTCGTTTTACCTGAAGTTAAGTTTATGGCAGGTGAAAGACAACCCGGCTCAGAGTCAAGGCGCGAAAAATAAGCCCAGGCAGAACTTTTAAGGTAAGGTAGAATCGAGCCATGCACACCCCCAATGTTGCCTTTCAACTGTTGCAGGCCCTGACCCCATACCCGCTGCGCGAAAATGAATCAATCCACAAACTGGCTGCGCAAGTGCACGATTGGCAGCAATTCTATGCCCTGGCCGAGCGGCATTCCGTTACTAACAATATCGTACTGAACTTGCAAGCCAACCAGGCGCATCACCTGCTCCCTGCCCCCGTTTGGGAACAACTCAAAAGACGGCGCAAAGAACACCTGCTCAACGCAACCTACCTGACGCGTGAGATTATTCAGGTTGGACAGGCTCTCGAACAGGCCCAAATCCCTTACTGGGTCATGAAAGGCGCGCCACTCTCGCAACTACTCTTCGGCGCGCCACACATCCGCTCTTTTGGCGATCTCGATATTATTGTCCCACCGGCTGTGCTCGACTATGCAGGACAGGTATTGCAAAAAACGCTTGGCTTTCGGCGCACCCACCCGCCGCACCAATTGACGCCACGTCAGCGCGCCTACCTGATGCGCCATCACCACCACATCATTTACGAGAACCCAAGCCAGCGATACAGCCTCGAATTGCACTGGGGCATCATCGAAGAATACCTGATGCCCCAGCATGTCGCCGAGCGCATCCTGGCGCGGGCTGTCAGCGTTCCGCTGGGCGAGAAACACATCCGTACAATTGACCTCGACTCGATGCTGGCTGTGTCCATCTTACATGGGGCTAAACACCAATGGGCGCGGCTCAAATTCCTTTTTGACCTGGATTCCATCCTGCGCGCCCTGCCCACGCCAGACTGGGACTATATCCTTGGCATCCTCCACGCAACCCATATGGAACGCGCCGCGGCCTCTGCCGGCATTCTGCTCCAACGAGCATTCCACCGGCCCGTTTCCGCGCCCCTGCAACCCAAACAACAACCAAATCGGGAGGTAACGCGCCTTGTGGAAGATGCCTGGCAAGCCCTGCTCGAAGACAGCGACTACACCGAGAACTATGGATTCAAGGCACGTTTGAGACTGACACGTTACCGCGCCCGCCTGAAGGCAGGCTGGAAGCACCGGCTCTTTATGCTTGAAGACTTGTTCTTTTCCTACGACGACTGGGCCGCCTTCCCCCTGCCCGATGTACTTTTCCCGCTGTACCTGCCCTTGCGGCCGTTTTTTTCAGCCTTGCGTGTGCTCCAGCGCACCAGATGACCGGTTCCCCGCAAGCGTGCTAGGCCCGTCCGCGTTTGCGGTCAAGTGCGGCTTTAAGAATACGCACATATTCAACGTCACCTTGCTGATTACTCAGGCCCATATTTTTAGTATGGATTCGGCGCAAGAGCAGCAAATTATCGAGCAAATGTTCTTTCAATCCCTGTTCGCGTATGCGGATGTAAAAATCGAGCGCTTCGCCTTTTCTGAGTTTCCCCGAAAAGCCGCCAACACGCATCAAGGCATCTTTGCGGATTAACATCGCGCCAGCCGCAAAAGCGGGCAGGACATCCTGTATCACACGAGGGGCTGTGGGCTCATCAGGTTGAATGAAGTTACGGGCATGCCCGAAAATTACTTCAAGGGTCGGGTCGGCTTGCAGGGCGGCAACTTGCATCGCAAGCTTATTTTCCATCCACAAGTCGTCGGCATCCAAAAACGCCAGCCAATCGGTGCGGGCATGTTGCACACCAAAATTTCGCGCTGCGGCTGCCCCTTCATTTTCTTGGCGGAAATAGCGCACAATATCGCCAAAAGATTGTGCCACCATTGCCGTATTATCCTGTGAGCCATCATCAACAATGATGATTTCAAGCGGGGTGTAATTTTGTGCTAAAATACTCTCAACGGCCTCGGCAAGATATTTTTCGGCGTTGTAGGCGGGAATAATGACGCTAATAAAAGGATTCATTTTTGTTCCACTATAGTTAATTTTTTAATCGCCCATCGTTTCAGGCGGCGCAAAATACCGCGCGGGGTACGAGCGGCTTTGTGGGCAAGGGCAATCATATCATCTTGCGGGGCATAACCAAGCACCCGTCGCGTTTCGGAAATATCCACCACCGCCGGGTAATTATTGGAAATACTCTCAAAAATGCCATATTTTATAGACAAGGGGGCTTCGATGGCGCAGGTAAATAAATGGGCGGCATCGCGCTGACTGATGCCCAACTCAAGATGATACGCGCCAGGAAATACGTTCGCCGCCGCATGGTGACGCACTGAGCCAAGGCGCAGGCATAAAATGGAAAGCGGCGTCAGAGCAGCGTAACGTTCAGCCAACTGTTCGGCCCATAATTTTGCGGCGGCATAAGGCAAATGCGGTTCTATATGAACTAATATGGAGCTAGAAAAAACCACCCGCCGCACGCCGCACTCGCTCGCTGCCTGGAATGCCGCCCCAACCCCTGTCAGGTTGCCGCATGCCAGCGCATCCCAGTTCGAATGCATATTTCCGCTGACCGCCAGGGGAAGTACAGTATCAACCCCTCTCAGGACCTGACGCAATACTTCGATATCAAAACCATCCGCCTGGATAAATGGGGCGGGCGCCGTGCCAGGGTAGGGTCGAATGTCGAGCAGGGTCAAGTCATAGGTTGCGGCCAGGGCGACGGAGAGTGCCTGCCCAACCCTCCCTGCAGCACCGGTTATCAGGACTTTGCGCAGGACAGATGAAGACATCATATTAGCCAGTGAGAGAGATCGCGCCGGAGCATTTCTTCCAGGCGGGCCGCGCCCATAATCAAGAAATTAGGCAAGGTCATAAGCCCAGTGCTGTGCGATACATTTTTTCGTGTGCGTCCAGGCAAGCGTTCCAGCCGAAGACCGTGTGGGCGCGCTCATAGGCCGCCTGGCTTAGTGACCGCGCCAGGAGTGGGTCGCCGAGCAGGCGCAGCATGGCCTGTGCCAATGCATTCGAATCGTTGGGCGGAAAAAGCAGTCCCGCAACACCATCGGGGACAACTTCCGGCAGCCCACCGGCGCGACTGGCGATAACCGGCACCCCGGATTGCATCGCTTCGAGCGCCACCAGGCCAAACGATTCGCTGTGGCGCGAAGGCACCAGGGCAGCCCAGGCCCGGGTGATGAGGGCGACCAGGTCTTCATCTGAGATACGACCCGGCAGGCGCACCGCGTTTTGCAGCCCAAGCTGCCGCACTTGGTCAGCCAAATCATCATGGACGGGACCTTTGCCGACTAGTACCAATTCGGCCTGCGGGTAGCGGGGGAGTACCTGCGCAAAGGCGTCAATGGCGAGATCAAAACCTTTGTCAGGCACTTGCCGCCCCACCATCAAAAAAAGTGGATGCGGCGCAGGTTGGCGGGCGGACAAATTGGCGAGAGGCGGCTTGCTGACATAAATCAATTCCATGCGGTTTGCCGATTCGGGGGCCAGCAGGCGGGATTCGGCCAGGCGAGGCTCAGAAATAGCAACTACCCGGCGCGCTTTGAGTAAGATTTGGCGGGTACTTTCCGAAACCTGCCCGACGGGTGGCAGGTCGTAAACAGTGGCCACCAGTGGAGCCGGCCAAGCATTTTCGGTCATCGTGTGCAGGGCCACGATGGGGCCGCCTATGTGTACATGAATCAAATCGGGTTGGACGGCTTTTTTGATTTGGGCCGTGCGCAGTTTGGATTGGACGATATCGCCGGGGCGACGGTTGGTCAGCCCGGTGAGGTAGGGTACGCGGTGAACAGGAATACCATCCACTTGGTCTTTATCAGGCTGGATCATATCCAGATGGGAGGTAAGAATGACATTGGTATGCCCGCGAGCCTGCGTAGAGTGGACAAAAGCGCGTAGAAAAACGGCGAGTCCGCCCCAAAAGGGGTGGTAATGAGGCAAAATATGCAAAATTTTCATGGCAACAAGTCGCTGTAGAGCCTTTCATATTCGGTGATGCAGCGCTCCCAGCCAAAAAGGTGTTCAGCGCGTTCGCGTCCGCGTAGACCCATTTGGGCGGCTTTGACCGGGTTGTGCAAAATGCGCAAAATGGCATGGCTGAGCGCGGCCGGGTCGTCGGGTGGGACAAGCAGGCCGGTCTCGCCATCTTTCACGATTTCGGGAATGCCACCCACGCGGCTGGCAACAACCGGGCGTGCCACCTGCATCGACTGGATGGCAACCAACCCAAACGGCTCCTGCCAGCGGGACGGGACAACTGTCAGGGTGGCGCGATTCATTTGAACGGGGACCTGCTGCGGGTCGAGCCAGCCGGGAAAACTGACAGCATGGGAAATGCCCAACTCAACGGCGAGATGCTCGAGGGGGGCGCGTTCTGGCCCGTCGCCGCCGACAATGGTTTGCAGTGTGGGGAAATCCTGAAGCACGGTGGGCAGGCTGCGCAGCAAAACATCCAGCCCTTTTTCAGGCACCAGCCGGGCCGCCGCCAAAAGAACCGACGGATTTTGTGGCAGGGGCCCAGGCGACAGGTTGGGCCGTGCCAAGCCGTTATAGATAAGGCGGGTTTTGGCCGTGTGGGCAGGGTTTAGAGTTATTATCTGGCGGCGCATGGCGTCTGAAATCGCGACAATTGCATCCACTGTGTTGAGGATGGCGGCTACTGCCGGGTTGGGAGCCTGTTGCAGCACAAAGGGGACGTGTGTGGTGTATAGTGACGGAATTTTAAGGGTCGGGCCAACCCGTAAAAAATAAAACGAAATCGCGTATTGGCTGTGCAGATGCAACAAGTCGGGTTGCCAGTCGGTAAGTAGTTCGCGCAGCTGGGCGCTGACGCGCAAAATGCCGGGCAGGTCGCGCTGGAGCAGGGGCCGGGTGAAAGGCAGGCGGCGAATGGGCAGGCCATCGCGGTCTTCGGCGGCAGGCAGGCCTTGCAGTTCATTGGTAACGATTTGGCAGGCATGGCCGCGAGCCTGCAGGGAACGCGCCAACTCGCTGATGAAGATTTCGCCGCCGCCAATGCGAGGCCAGAATGATTCTGCCAGATGCACAATGCGCATTTCAACCATCCAGCAGGTCAGCCAAAACGGCGGGAATTCGGTCAAAATCTGTGCCGAGGTTGAGTTGGTAACAATCCACCTGGCGGGCAACCGAGGTCAGCAGGCGCAGGGCATGGGCCGGGTCGGTTCCAGCCAGCAGTTGCAGGAGCGTGCTTGGCGCAAGAACACGTAAAATATTTATAGCTGAAACCTTCTCAAGGTTGGTATGTGCCTGCCCGGTGATTTTTGGCGCGATGATGGCATGGAGCGGCATCTCGAATGCAAAATGGTCGGCAAAATGTGGGTAGACAACATACAGCGCTTTTTCGGTATTTGCGCGGCGGTAGGCCTGAGCCAGTAAGGGGTGGCGCGGCCTGTCGGGCAAAAGTACCTTGGCTGTGGCAAAGAGGCTGTAAACAGTGGGTGTTGGGCTGGCGCGCACCAAACAGTAATCATCGGCAAGATAGCGCAACCGGTCAGCGCTAAGGGTCAGCAGGGATGTGGTTGATTTACCAGCACCGCTTGGCCCCACAAGTAAAGCCGCTCCTTTTTTTCCGCCAATCGCGGCGGCGTGTGTCAACTGTACAGACTGGCGTGCAAACCACCACGACCACAAATACATCAACGGGCTGAAGCTCTCCTCCGCCAGCGCACTTGCCAGGTCTGGAACCCAGAAAAAAGCGCGCTTCTCTTGACGTAAAAACCAGGTGAGACTCATGCGCTGTGGGCTGTAATAGCAAAAAATCTCGCCGGTCTCCAACTTCCAGGCTTCACCTTCAGGCGGATTCCAGGGCAGGGACGGCAGGGATATGCCAGTCGAGGCGCTGTCCCATAGGGTGACGGTCAGGTCGGGGCTTTCGATGTCGGAGACAAGAAGATGCCCCAGCCCGGGCAGGATGGCCGACTCGAGAGATGACCCGGCGAATCGCAATCGGATTCCCTGGCCTGCCACCCGTAAATGGTGGGCGCGCTCCCCGGCCTGTTCCAACGCACGGGCGCTGGCGATTTCAAAGTCGCGGGAGAATTGTTCGCTGGCAAGGTTAGGCATCAGCTTTGGGATTGGGCCAGTTCTGGTCGGATACATCGTGGATGGGGTCGAGCAGGAGAAGGGCCTCGAGGTCAGTGTATTTTTGCAGTGTCGGTAGTTCAAAGGGCTGGCGGCTGGTTTGCGTTCGAGTCGGACGTGGCACTTCAGGCGCTTCGGTTGTCAAAAGCAAACCTTCGGCAGCCATTTCGGACAGCATGCGGGTCGCTTCTGCAAGGGCGGTGACATCGTCCGTTTCGTAGCCGGCGGTCAAGAATACGGCCAGCGAATCGGCAGCAACAGGGCCGGGCTGGAGGAAATCCCAGATGGCTGCGCCGGTCCCTTCGAGGCTGTAATAACTGCCAGTGGTCATGTTAATTAGGATGGCTTCTCCTTCAATGGTTTCGTGGACAACATGCTTGGTATCAATGGTGTAATACATCTGGACTCCTTGTAGGTATCAATTTCACAGCAATAATGCGATGTTGGATAAGTTTTATTTCGGCAGGGCGCGCCACCACAGGGCACTCAAACCGCCACGGCGGAGGTAACCCAGGATGATACGTATTGAACGATTGCGCGAGAGCATCGCCAGTGGAGGGG
>Ga0208244_101669_pt1 | contig 10706 bp, 14 predicted proteins | sample SubbioCR12Aug_5A_FD_184828 | JGI IMG/M metagenome (GOLD analysis project Ga0208244, IMG submission 184828) | Serpentinite rock and fluid subsurface biosphere microbial communities from McLaughlin Reserve, California, USA - CR12Aug_5A (SPAdes) | ecosystem: Environmental > Terrestrial > Deep... | reverse complement strand
ACGAGGAAAGCCAATTAAACTTTATCCATCAGGACAAGGGGAAAGATAATTTCTTTCTCCTTTGTCTTGAAAAATATTATTTACTTTATATCCTCGTAAAAAGTTGCATTAATTACTTGAATTTAGGAAACCTAAATAAAATATAACTATGAATAAGACAAATATAATAACCTTTATAACAATATTGAATTTTTTGTTTTCATTTTCAAAAACTTATTCAAATAATAATGAATTTTGGATAAACAATCATTCTATATATTTAGAAATAGGAGGTAATGCAGGTCTTTATTCCCTAAATTATGATGTAAATTATTATAGCAAGAATATAAATAGTTTTGGAGGAAGATTTGGATTGGCAGTTATTCCATCTAGTACTTTGCCTTCTGTTTTTCCATTTGAAATATATGGCTTGCTTGGGAAAACATATCACTTTATTGAATATGGTCTTGGGTATACACAAATTTTTTATTTGGTCGACCAATCTTTAAATCCATCAAGTATTATTTTAGCTAGATTAGGCTATAGATACCAAAAAAGACAAAAAGGAATTATGTATAGAATTGGATTTACGCCCATATTAAAAAATGCCACCGATAAATTTGGCGTATTTAGACTTACACCTTTTGCTGGCATTTCAATCGGCTGGGCATTTTGAAATAACGGATACTCATGATTATTCAACACCAAACCATGCACCAAAAAGTAACTGGCAAAGTAGCATACACTGCAAAAGAAACTATCAGGTTTTGCAGTGCAGAGACTTATAATACCTTTACTGTTGAGCCCGATTTGGCGTTTGGGGTTCAGAGTTTGGCGTTTTTTGAATATCGGATTTGTTTTGAAAGGACATGGAAACCTCCGAAGAATGAGGAGTTTTCATCTTCCTGGGGATAATTCCTCGCAAAAGCCGCAAAATTAAAAACACTCCAAAACTCCAAAGGCAGTTGCGAAAGGCTTTGGCGGTATAGATATGGTTTTGCGAACTTCGCGTTTAAACTTTTGCGAGCTTTGCGTAAAACTTTTTCTGCTAAAAAAACTGCATACTCTTTCAAAATAATAATTAACTAATTATTCAAGAACTAATCAAAAGGCATGAAAACATATTATGTAAAGCTTCTTATCATATTGCTTACCTTCACTTCAAACTCAATCTATGCTGAAGACAATGCGAAAAAAAACTACAATTCCATCGAGATTATGGGTGGCACGAATTATAATAAATTCTTTCGCTTTGGTTTTATACCTAACCTTTCCTCTACAGGTGAATTTAGAGAAAGTTTCTCAATAGGGTATGAAAACACAAGGTTTTTCCCCATAAGAGTTCATGTGGGTATAGACTTTTATGAAGGCAGTATCGATTTATCAGAATCATACAACACCCATGGTTGGGGGCTAAATGCTGACATAAAAAAACATGTTTTCTGTTTGGATATTTATCCGGGCAACTTTAAACCTTCGAAAAACATTGATCTAAGCTTAGGAATTGGTCTTACCTTTCTAATAGATGATGTATTTTCTGGAGAAAGCTATAGTTATTCATGGATGAATAGCAGAACATTAATTCTAGAAGATGAATATGGAAGTATTAGCGAATATTTTTCTTTAGGCTTAAAATTCCGCCTTGCATACAATCTTAAGATGTTTAACTCTCTCTATTTAACACCTCAATTCGTCCAGTTTCTGGGTTTAACCGACGACTTATCAGTTTGGGGAGATGTTAAATCTTTTCGAAATTATTTAGCTATTGGAATTAAAAAAACTTTTTAATTTTATAAACCTTTCATAAAATGGAAAAAATAATTAAGTCTATTTTGTCGGTTATCATTATTTCAACAATATTATTGTTAGTTTTCACAACATGCAGAAAAGAAACCAAACCACCCTCTGTACAAACTTTTGAGGTTGAAAGTATAACGCATTCTTCTGCCACTTCCGGTGGTGAAATAGTTGAACATGGAGGTGAATTTGTTTCTGCAAGGGGTGTCTGCTGGAGCACTAATCAGTATCCGACTATTAGCGATTACAGAACAAGGGACCAAAATGGGATAGGCAAATTTTATAGTTGCCTTAGCGACTTAGAGCCAAACACAACTTATTACATCAGAGCTTATGCCACAAATAATGCCGGAACAGGTTATGGTGCTATTTACCGGTTTATAACCAAACAACCGGGTGCCGACCAACAAGGTGACTCAATTACTGATTTTGATGGCAACAGGTACAAAACTGTGTGGATTGGAGGAAAGCTTTGGATGGCAGAGAACCTACGTACAACACACTATAATGATGGAACACCTATACCAAATATTACTGACGATTTGGAATGGCAAAATACTTCTACAGGAGCATACTGTTGGTATGAAAATGATTATGAACAATTTGGCAGCAAATATGGTGCTTTGTACAATTGGAACGCTGTAAATACAGCTAAGCTATGCCCGGTTGGATGGCACGTCCCAAGTATTTCAGATTGGACAGAATTAACTTGTTACGTGGGTGGCGAGAAGCGGGCAGGAGGAAGACTGATGGCTCCAAATGGGTGGGCGATTTATGGCTCCTGGGATGATGAATATCAGTTCTCTGCCCTCCCCGGCGGCTATAGACCATCTTCTGGCTTCCAAGACAAAGGCGATAAGGGACATTGGTGGAGTAATAATGAGCACGATAATACTTTAGCACTTAGTAAATACATTGACTATTACTCTCCTGATTTTCCTACAGTAAGATCTAAAAAACAAAGTGGGAAGTCTATTCGTTGTGTGAAAGATTGAACTCATGAAGTACATTATTTGTGGTATTCGTTTCGCTCCTACAGAGCTCTCGTTTTATAATCTATCGCTTTTCTATATACATTTCGCTCCTAACGGAGCTTGCTTTTGAGAAATATATCGCCTGATTGGTTGTGGATTATTTAAGGATAAATTAAGTTATTGTTACAGGGAATCTTTTAACCACGGGATATCTCGCGTACTTCGACTTCGCTCAGCAAAAGCTGCTCGATATTACGTGCAGGTGACATCTAGTATCCCCGGAAGCTTCCAGTTCCGCTATCGCGGAAGCTGGAAGTTCCTCTAGAACTGTAAGCTCCCGATAGGGACTTCCATCTTCGGGTCGCAGATTACAAATCTTCAATCTTATAAATCTTATGAATCTTCAATCTTTCAATATTTTTTCGTACTTTTGTAGTCCCAAAACAGGGGCTGATTTGGATTTGACAGCGAGTTTTGTGGGAATATAAGCATGCCGAGCATTGTGAAAGTGGCTCGTAAATCTCAATTCTCAAGCCTATAAACGGCAACGATTACAATTACGCTATAGCTGCTTAATATTAGATATTAGGCACAAGCTGTTTCCCGGGAAGCTACTCCTGACTGCGTCCCAGCGGAAGCATCGATAAAACTCAGGATAAGGCAATTTTCGCTTCGCAAATTGTTCGAAAACCTCAGAAGCTTAGGTGAAAGATAGGGTGCTTTTTCCCGGTCTAAGCCGAAATTCAACAAAAAGCTAAGCATGTAGAAAGTATTTTTGCTGCTTGTTTGGACGAGGGTTCAAGTCCCTCCAGCTCCACTAGCAAAGAAGGCCGGAAATTCCGGCCTTCTTTTTATTTCTTCAAACTCTTCACCACATAAACAGGCTCAACAGTTATTAATCCATCACTTATTGTCTCTTCCAAAAATGGGACAATTTTATCGAGATTCGCTTCATTATCAACAATCTCAACAACAACATGCAGTTCTTCAGAAAGATGCATGGGCTTTCCTGCCAAACCACTAGATGCTGTGTATCCCATAATTCCCCTTAATACAGTTGCTCCTGCTAATTGCAAGTCCTTTGCTTTTTGAATAATGGCAACAAATAATGGTCTGTCATTATACATACTGTCTTCACGGATAAAAATCCTTAACAGCTTTCTTTCTTCTCCTTGTTTCATAATTTTTTGTGTTTTAGGTGGATAAGATGTCTCTAATTCAAATGTCAAAAAAAATTTGGTGATTGTCTTTTGAGTCATAAAAATATATAAAATTTCTGAGCATACAATAATTTTTTTCAATTAGTTATATGTTATGACAGATAAAATTCTTTTGAATAAATTCAAAACATATTCCCAGGACAATATACAAAACAATAATAAATCAGGCGTTTTATTCATCAATAATTAAACATTATATATTCTCCGTTTAATTTTATTCACTTTTTATTTGCTTTTATAAATTATTGATTTATCTTTGTGGAAAATATTTTTAAATATACAACAAGAATAATAAACTAAACACGAATACTGATGAAAAAGAAAATTCCCTCTTCATGTCCATCGTGCAACAGCCAATTACAGGTAAAAATATTGCATTGCAACACATGTGGCACAACTGTTGACGGCTTGTTTTCATTACCGTCAATTGCGATCCTAAGTCCTGAAGATCAGGACTTCATTATTGAGTTTGTAATAAGAAGTGGTAGTCTTAAAGAAATGGCAAACCACTTAAAACTCAGCTATCCAACCGTAAGGAATATGCTTGATGATATTATTAACAAATTAAAATCATTACACAATGAAAACAATAATTAACAACCTTCTGAGTGATAAAAAATCACTTTATAATCCGTTCAACTACATTGCAGGTATTCAAGCATTGATAATCGGACTACTCATAATTATAATTACATCATCTATTGGAGCCTACAGCGGAATACATTTCCCGGGAGTTCTTGATATAAAAATTGGATATGAAGGAAGCTTTTTAATGCATTTGGCTATATCTGCTATGGCTTGGTTTTCTGCTGTTGTTGTTTTATATATTATGGCAATAATACTTGCAGGGCCAAAGGTTAGATTTATAGACATTGCAGGCACATTGGCAATAGCAAGATTTCCTGCTCTTATTGCATCTCTTACCGGATTTATTAATGTTTTTAGCAAAGTTATTGATTATATTCTATACAAAGTTTTTGAAAAAGTGCAGGGGGTTGCTGAGATTGAAATACTAAAAATATCCGACCCTGGGCATGTAGCAACTTGGGAGTTTATTGTGGCCGCATTAATTGGATTATCTATGATAATAATTGTAGTATGGATGGTAGCAATGATGTTTCATGCATATAGAGTTTCTTCAAATCTTAAAGGCAGTAACCTTATAGCTAGCTTCATAATCGGAATTCTAATAGCACAGATTATTTCTAACATATTAATATTCTGGATAGCTGGAACATATATCATATAATTTTCAATATATATCATTATCAAATAAAAACCTCAAACTTATGAAACGAGCAATAATATTATTAGCAACAATTTTCTGTATTACAAATCTTCAAAGCCAGGATATTACGGGAAAATGGAATGGAATTCTAAAAGTTCAGGGAATGCAATTAACAATAGTTTTTAATATCGAGAAAAACGAAAGTGAATATTTTTCAACAATGGACAGTCCTGATCAAGGTGCATTCGGGATAAAAGTTGACAAGACTTCATTTTCAGACAATACTCTAAGGCTTTCAATACCCTCAGCAGGAATCGAATATTCAGGAGAGTTTTTGGGAGACAAAATATTAGGAACATTTAAACAATTTTCTTTTGAAACCGAATTAAACCTTACAAAAGATATAATTGAAGTTCAAAAGCCTAACAGACCTCAGGAACCTCAGCCTCCATTTCCATACATATCTGAAGATGTCTATTTTAAAAACACTAAAGATAATATAACCCTCGCCGGAACACTTACTATTCCAGGAGACAAAGGTAATTATCCTGCAGTTGTGCTAATTACAGGTAGTGGTCCTCAAAACAGAGATGAAGAAGTTTTCGGACACAAACCATTTTTGGTTATTTCCGACTATCTCACAAGAAATGGGATTGCAGTGTTGAGGTTCGACGACAGAGGAGTGGCAAAATCTGAAGGAAACTTTAGTGATGCAACATCTTACGATTTTGCAACAGATGCAAAAAGTGCAGTTGATTATCTTAAAACAAGAAAAGAAATCAATAAAAATAACATCGGACTAGTTGGTCATAGTGAAGGGGGTATAATTGCTCCAATTGTAGCATCAAAGTATCCCAACGATATAAGCTTCATAGTTTTACTGGCGGGAACAGGGCTTAGAGGTGATAATATTTTGCTTATGCAACAAGAACTTATTGGCAGGGCGATGGGAATGCCGGAAGACGTGATATTGAGAAACAAAGAGATAAATCAAAAAGCATTTGAAATGGTTATTAATTCATCTGATATAGATGCTTTAAGGAATGAGATGTTGGAATATGTAATGAACAATATAAAAAATGACCCTTCACAAGTCCCTCAGGGAATGCCTGCTGAAGATTTCGCAGAAATGCAGGTTAACCAAGTTACTACAACTTGGATGGTTAATTTCATTAAACTCGATCCCGCAGTTTATCTTGAAAAAGTAAAATGCAGAGTTCTTGCCGTTAACGGAGAGCTAGACCTTCAAGTGCCGGCCGATGCAAACCTTTTTGCGATTAAAAATGCACTGAAAAAGGGTGGGAATGAAAACGTTACTATTATTGCTTATCCAAACCTAAATCATCTATTCCAGAGATGCACATCAGGATTACCCGATAAATACATTGAAATCGAAGAAACTTTCTCAGTTGATGTATTGAAAGACTTAGCAAATTGGATATTAAAGAAATAAGATCTAAAGAAATACAAATCTAAAGACCTGTATTTCTTTCACTTACAACAAATATCAAAAAAATAATTCAAAAATATTTGTATTATTAAAAATGTGTGTTACATTTGCAGTGTATTAGTTCATTAATACACTGTTTTTTTATAATTAAAACCTTTTGCAACTATGGTAAAACTAGAAAACTTAACATTTGGCTATACTAAAAAAGCTGTTTTATTCAACGATCTTAGTATGAGCCTCGAAGCCGGCAGAATATATGGCCTGTTTGGGATGAATGGTGCAGGTAAAACTACTCTTCTGAAACAGATTGCCGGACTGCTATTCCCACTAAAAGGAAAATGCCTGATTTTCAACGAGCACTCTTGTGATAGAAAACCAAGTGCATTGTCCGACATCTTTTTAATTCCTGAAGAATTTGTTTTGCCAAACATTTCTTCAAAGGCATTTATTAAAATCAACTCTCCTTTCTTTCCGAAATTCGAAAGCATTCAAATGAATAATTACTTGGAAGAATTTCAAATTGATGATGAGAAAAAACTCACAACACTTTCTTATGGTCAAAAGAAGAAATTTTTAATTGCATTCGGACTAGCAACTAATGCAAGGCTTCTAATAATGGACGAGCCCACAAACGGGCTAGACATTCCTTCTAAAAGTCAGTTTAGAAAAATCATTGCATCATCGGCAACTGAAGAAAGGTGTATTTTAATTTCTACTCATCAGGTTAGAGACTTAGGAAACATAATTGACCAAGTTACAATTCTTGACAAGGGCAAAATCATTTTTAATCAAAACCTTGAATCAATATCTCAAAAGTTTGTTTTCGGTAGAATTAAAGATGAATCAGATGATAATGTTATTTACTCTGAAGACATTATGGGTGGAAAAGCTGCCATATGCTTAAATAATGGCAAAGACAGCGAGGTTGATCTAGAACTGCTTTTCAATGCAGTAATTAACAGCACAGAAAAAATTAATAATGAATTTAAAAAATAAAGCCATGGAAAATATCAATAAATTCAGTATTCACAGAATCGGTTATCTCGTTTTAAGACATCTAAAAATGAATATGCAGCCCTGGCTAATAGGCATTGCTGCAACAGCAGGAGCTTTACTTACTCTAAATATAATGGGTGTGATTACCTCTTTTGGATCTTTCAACCTAGAAACATTTGTCAGATTCGGATACTTCATCATGTTTGTAGGAGGTTATATTTTTACAAGTAGAATTTTTAACGAACTTCAATCTCCCGCAAAAAGCCATTTTTATCTTTCTTTGCCCGCAAGGCCGGAAGAAAAACTAATTTCAGCATGGTTGATAAGTTCAGTATTCTTTCTGATAGTTTCATACGTGTTAATATCTTTGATTAGCCTTCTAATTAGCGGCGTTCTTCTTTTATTTTTCGACGGCACTCTTAAGGTATTTAATCCACTTTCTATTGATGCCCTATATATTGCTGCGGTTTTTATAATAACTAACTCTGTGTTTTTTCTTGGCAGCATATATTTCAAGAAAAACAATTTTCTCAAAACAATTCTTACTGTTTTTGTGACTTTTGTAACGATTTTCACTTTTACTCTTATACTGATTCTTATAATCATAAAACCTTTCCAATATGCACATCATTCTGTTGGCTTTCAGATAGATTTTGCAGAAGTAGAATACATAAATAGTATCATATCATATTTGTTTTGGTATGCAATGGCCCCATTTATATTAGTTGTAAGTTATTTCAGATTAAAAGAAAGGCAGGTTTAACATGGAATTCATAGAACAACAACCAATTTACATGCAAATAGCCGATCACTTTTGTGACAATATTTTGCAGCTTAAATGGAACGCAAACGAAAGAATTCCCTCTGTAAGAGAAATTGCAGTTGCTATGGAAGTAAATCCAAACACAGCAATGAGGGCTTTTGTTTATCTTCAGGAGCGTGAAATTATTTATAATAAACGCGGTATAGGGTATTTTGTAAATGAAGATGGAAAAGAGAAAGCTTTGGAGTTAAAGAGAAGAGATTTCATAAAAAAAGAGATCCCTGAGTTCTTCAAAAAAATGCAAGTTTTGAACTTTACTTGTAAAGAAGTTGAAGAATTATACGAAAAATCAACAAAAAACAACAATAAATAAAAGACATTACATATGAAGACAAGTAATAAATTATTATTAGGTGCACTTTTAGTTGCACTTCTGGGAATCACAATTTCCGTTTTCCTAATGAAGTCAGTATTAAACAAAACCCTAATTATCGGCAAAGGCAATTTAATTGAAAAAACAATTGATGTTAATGATTTTACAAATTTGAACATAGCGGGTAATTACAAGATTTATTATACTCAAGACGATTCATACGCTGTTAAGATAATTGCGGAGGAAAATATAATTAACCTGATAAATGTATTTGTAGAGGAAGAGACTCTTAAAACATCAAGCGATTCAATGATTGTATCAAGCAATATTTCTATATATGTTACAGCGCCGAATATTAGTAACCTTATATTGACAGCAGGAAGTAGTTTTATTGCAGGGTTTATTGCAACTGATGAAATTAAAGTAACTGCAAATGGCGGGGTAAATCTTGATATTAACGGTACTTTTTCTGAATTTAACTTGTTTCTCAATGCCGGGGCCGACGCTATTATAAAAGGAAACAGCAAGCGTCTTTCAGTATTGGCTAATGCAGGAAGTTCGTTACAGGCGAAAGAATTTGAAGTATTAGAGGCTGAATTAACTGCAAGTTCAGGATCAACATTGGAAGTAAACGCGATTAATACTTTAAGCGTAGAATCATCCTCAGGAAGCTCCGTTATTTACTATGGAAACCCCGAACTAAAAAATATTATTACAAGTTCGGGAGGAACTTTTCAAAAACGAGAAAAAAATTAATAAAATAGATGCTTTTTAGCATTGTTTCGCCAGCCTGCCTGATGTGAGTAATTTACAAAGTAAATTGCCACATCGGCCTGATGCTGGTAATCTGTAAAATAAATTTTCTTATCAGCTTGGTGCCCATGTTCTACAAAAAACCATTTACCATCATTTCTTCCTGCCTGATGTGAATAATCTACCTTATATACTTTTAAATCAGCCTGATGTTCATAGTCTACAACATAAACTTTAACATTAGCTTGATGAGAGTATTCTACTGTATAAACTTTCTGTGCTGAAACAAAATATGAAATGAAAATTAACGATACTGTAAATAATGCTTTCATAATAAATGATTTTAATTAATTCAAAAATATAGCGTAAATAATCGTGCCATGTTTTGAATTAAAAATTAAATTCACCAAACCTAATCAAGGCCATTGTCAACAGCAAAATTAACTAATGAGGCAAGATTTCTTAACTTCAGTTTTCGAAGAATATTTTTTCTATGATTATTTACAGTGTGAAAACTAATGTCTAATTGAGATGCAATTTCTTTAGATTTATATCCATTTGCAAAGTATTTCACAATCTCCAACTCTCTTTTGGAAACTTTTTTCAAATGAGGATTATTTACCTTTTTAATTTTCTCTTTAAGAAGATTCTTAATGTTTTTATCATAATTTATATCAATAGAAAAATCTATTGAAACGCCTATAATTTCAAAATCATTTTCGTTTTTCTGACTCCGAAAAACTTTAGCATTTGTAAAAACCCACCCAAACTCACCATTTGCTTTCCTTACCCTATAAATTGAATTGAACACCCCACGCTTTTTCTTAATAAAAAACGACCTCATCTCATCCAATATATCTCTGTCTTCAGGAAGAAAGAACTCAGCAATTGCCTTGGCACAATCCTTTTTAATATTTATTTTCACTATTATCCGACTAAAAAGTAATTTTATTCTTTTTCAAACGTAACTACCAGATAAACAGGCATTATGATTTTATTTTTAAAAGCCACCCCCTATATAAATTGCAGGTTATACTGCAAATTTATTGGAGGAGAGCCTGTTCGTTTTAAATAATATCGGTTCGTGCTTCTTAGTAATTCAAACACATCCAACAAGCTTATCAGATGTATCCTTACTAAGGAAGCTACCACCGAAAACGCTTTTTTAGTTTG
>Ga0208244_101668_pt1 | contig 10712 bp, 11 predicted proteins | sample SubbioCR12Aug_5A_FD_184828 | JGI IMG/M metagenome (GOLD analysis project Ga0208244, IMG submission 184828) | Serpentinite rock and fluid subsurface biosphere microbial communities from McLaughlin Reserve, California, USA - CR12Aug_5A (SPAdes) | ecosystem: Environmental > Terrestrial > Deep... | reverse complement strand
ATGGACATGTTTGCGGCATCCGAGTAGCGTATCGCAGCCACGGCCTTTATCACGTCATCGAATCCATGTATCCTGCCGAGGAGTTTCAATTCATTGTCATGAAATGATTGGACGCCGAGGCTGAACCTGTTCACCCCAGCATCAGAGAGAGCGCGGGCCTTTTCTTTATCAATGGTTCCGGGATTCGCCTCAATGGTTATTTCAGCATCTGGAGATACGGTGAAGGAATCCTTTATCTTTCTCAGCAGTCTTATGAGCGACAAAGCGGGCACGGTTGTGGGCGTGCCGCCCCCAAGATAGACCGTCTTTAATTCACCGGCTGTCTCTTTCCTGAGCTCGAGTTCATGAACCACTGCTGAGATATATTTCAGGGCAAGATCTTCGTCATAGGGGAGGGAGAAAAAATCACAATAGATGCATTTCTTTATGCAGAAGGGGATGTGGATATAAAGGGAATTAATCATGAGTGAGAATAGGCAAAGGTTTCGATCTTACCACAGAGGCACTGAGACACGGAGGAAAGGTCTTTGCCACAGAGATCACAGAGAGCACAGAGAGCAAGGGGCTGAACACTATTCTTATCAGATTCACGATCGCTTTCTTATACCCTCCCAGGAAATCCAGGCTCTACGATTAATGAAATAGTACGGTTTTCCTCTTTCTTCCTCTGTGTCCTCTGTGGCAGGTAATTAATATTTACCTTTCCTATTTTCTTATTATATACTTCGATGATGTCAAAGAGCGAATTCGAAAAACTGATCGATATCATGTCTGCGCTGCGAGGGGAAGAGGGCTGCCCATGGGACAAGGAACAGACGAGGGAGTCCCTTAAGCCCTTTCTTGTAGAAGAGACCTATGAGGTCCTTGAGGCCATTGATGAAGGGAACCCTGAAAGGATAAAGGAAGAACTGGGCGACCTCCTCTTTCAGATCATCTTCCATTGCCGGATCGCAGAGGAACGGAAAGAATTCGACCTCAGTGACGTGGTCCGGAAAATTTCGGAAAAGATGATCGGCAGGCATCCCCATGTCTTTGGAGAAGCGACTTATGAAACCTCTGAGGAGGTACTTAAACAGTGGGAGGAAAAGAAGAGAGAGGAAGGGAAGAGCAGGGAGTCCATTCTTGAAGGCATCCCCAGGGAACTTCCTTCCCTTTTGAGGGCGCACCGCATCCAGGCAAGGGCCTCCCGGGTGGGGTTTGACTGGAAACAGGTTGATGATGTGGTCGAAAAACTTGATGAGGAAATAGGGGAGTTCAGAGAAGCCCTGAAAAGGAAGGACCGGCAGGAGATCGAGGATGAGCTGGGGGACATCTTTTTTGCCCTTGTGAACATCTCCCGGTTTGTGGGAGTGAACCCTGAGGACGCGCTGCGAAAAACCATCAGTAAATTCATTTCCCGGTTCCGTTACATAGAGATGAAGGCTGCGGAATCAGGCAGGCGTCTTTCCGGGATGTCCCTTGAGGAGATGGACGCTCTGTGGGACGAGGCAAAGGGGAAAGAGTAAGAAGCATTTCTCATTGCCGCCTGAATGCTGAGGGGACAGCGGTGAAGTGTCTCCTGCGGCAAAACATCAGCAATGCCGCAGGAGACGGTGGATTACTCGCAGCACAGGCGTCTCATTCTCTTCTTCCCGTTGGGTGAGACGGCCAGAACAACCTCGACCTTTTTGCCGCAGTTGCAGCAGAACTGCGCCTTGTTCTTCGACTCTATACGCGCTGCCACGTCGGTCTTTGACTTCTTTACCTCTGCCATTCTGTTTCCTCCTTTCGTATTTCAGGATCCTCTGGAAATCTCCCGCTCACCTTCGCCGGACACGCAGTTTCCATGTCCGGGTTCCTCTTCTTGATCGGCACAGCCACGGCAGGCGAACACCACAAGAGCGGAAATTTCACAAAACTTGATAACCTAACAAATTCTTACACTTCCTGTCAAGAAAGGCTCAGAACCTAAAAAACAGAGATAGAAAATTGTTCTCCCAATAAATCCCCCCCTCCCCTTGCGGGAGGGGGCGAGGGGGAGGGGTAACCTTAACGGTGAACTGTTCACCCTCACCCCAGCCCTCTCCCGTCAAGGGAGAGGGAGCAGTTTTAGAATTTCTAAATCGGGATTGGGGCAGGGAACATAGTAATTCACGGCAAGGTATATGGAGCGGCGGTGTGGATCATCCCGCCATGATTTAGATCATGGTTCATAGCTGCCGCATCCGGCATTCTATTATTACGATGACCGGCACAACAGAAGGCATTAGCAAGGCTGAACAGGCGGCGCAAGAGGTATCGGTGATGAAACAGAGACACCCCAGGATGGCAAGGGAAAGCAGAACGATCCATGCTATGGTTCAGATGTACTGCCGTGACCATCACGGCCGTCATATGACAAAGGGCAAGCTCTGTCCGGACTGCAGCGAACTCTTCGACTATGCAGAACTGCGCCTCAACAAGTGTCCCTTCCAGGAGAAAAAGACCACGTGCGCCAACTGCCGGGTGCACTGCTACAAGCCTTCCATGCTGGAGAAAGTGAAAACAGTGATGCGGTACTCCGGCCCGCGCATGACCTTCCGCCACCCTGTCCTTGCACTATATCACCTCCTTGACGGCAGGAAAAAGCCCCTTACTAAAGAGGCTCTTCCAAAAGTATCAGCCACAGAGTAGTCACAGGCTTTAGCCTGCGTTTGTAACGCATTGAAAACAAAGAAAACACGCAAACTGAAGTTTGCGGCTACATTTAAATTCAGGACTTTTGCAAAAGGCTCTAAAATAAACCCTCTTTCGTATTTGTGTTGAAAATGATTTTTCAACCATAGAGGCACAGAGACACTGAGAAAACCGGAAGAATATCTTAAGACTTAATGACTTGAAAGCATTTGAATTCTTTACTTTTTATTTCCAAAAAGTCCGGTTTTGGTTTTTGTCTGCCTCTGTGCCTCCGTGTCTCTGTGGTTCTTAACCTGGGTTTCAACCTTATTACGAAAGAACCTTAAATAAATATATAATTGCGGAAGGCTGTTGCAGAAGTCCTGACCACAGAGGCCACGGAGAAAGCAAAAGAAGTTACTGAATCTTGCCGTCTTTGAGCGTAATGATCCTGTCTGCGCGGGAGGCCAGGTCCTTGTTGTGGGTGACCATGACTATCGTATATCCCACGTCATGAAGCGACTTGAGCAGCTCGAATATCTTGTCACTGTTTTCTGAGTCAAGGTTGCCGGTAGGTTCATCAGCAAGCACAATCTCCGGGTCATTTACGAGCGCGCGCGCAATAGCAACGCGCTGCATCTCTCCTCCGCTCAACTGGTTCGGGGTATGCCCTATCCTGTCTTTGAGCCCAACCATCCCGATGAGTTCAGTAATCTTTTCGCGGTCTGTCTTTTGCTTGCTGAAGATCCTGGGCAGCGACACATTTTCGAATACCGAAAGGCCCGGCATGAGATAGAACTGCTGAAAAACAAACCCTACCTTTTTTCTCCGTATATCATCCAGCTCGGATTCCGACATATGCTCCACATTCACGCCGTCGAATTTCATGGTTCCCTTCGTGGGCCTGTCAAGGCATCCGAGGATATGCAGGAGCGAGGACTTGCCGGAGCCTGAAGGCCCGACAATGGAAATGAACTCTCTCTTGCCTATATCCAGGTCAATCCGCCTGAGTGCATGGACTTCTTCAGAGCCCCTGCGATATATCTTCTCAACTGCTCTCAGTTCTATCATCCTGAAAACCTCAATTGGCCACGGATGAACACGGATAAACACTGATAAAACAAACATCTGAAAAGATAAAAAACTTCACCAAAAAGGTGATTCACTTTGTTTGTATAAGTCTTTGAAGTATCTGTGTAAATCTGTGTAACTCTGCGGCTGAATGCTTTTTTTAGGATCATCCCTTAATCGCCTCGATCGGGCTTACTCTTGACGCCTTCCATGCAGGGTAAAGGCCGGAGAAGATGCCCACAAGCAACGCAAAGACAAGGCTTGCCCCGGCAATGCCTGCGTCAAAGCGCGTCATATTGCCGCTCGGCACATAAGGCATCACCTTCCTCACAAAAAGCTCGATAATATCGTTGCCTGCAACAGAGACAATGATGCCTGCAACGCCTCCTGAAATAGTCAGAAGCATGCCCTCCTTCAGGATTATTCTGAAGATATCAAAGCGGGAAGCCCCTATCGCCCGCATCATGCCGATTTCCTGCGTCCTCTCGAATACCGCCATAAGCATGGCGTTCATAACACCCACCGCGCTCACAATAATCGCTATTATCGCAATCGAGAGGCTGAGCACCTTGGCCGATGCGGCAAGGCTCGATATGCTGTTCATTATCTGATTCATAGTCACAATCTGGATCCCCGGCACCTTTTCCGAAAGATTGTCTGTTATCATGGTCAGAGATATCGGGTCCTTAACTTTTACGCCTATGGCAGTGGCTCCCGAGGGTTTTTTGAAGATCAGCTGCGCGGTTTTTACCGGCATATAGATAAAAGCATCATCCTGACTGCCCGTCTTTTTAAGAACCCCCGCAACCCTGAACATTGCATTGACATTCGGATAAGAAAGCGTATCTCCCGGCTTCAACCCCATATGACCGGCCACTTCTGAACCGAGGATGACCTCCTGATCATCTTTCGGAACCGAACCGTCTACCTGCCAGTGCGGCTTGAGCTGCCTGACCCTGGACATCTCAACACCGTAGACAAGGTCCACCCTTCCCTTTTCCTGGTTAGGAAGCTGTGCCACAAGGATCGGAGATGCGAACTCAATGCCGTCCATGGCAACAATTTTATCCATAACAGTGATGTCAAGGAATTTGGGGATGATCGCACCATGGAGCACAAGCGAAGCCACCTCATGGGCGCAACCCGAAGGCACGACCATGAAATGAACTCCTGTCCTCTCCAGTTCTTTTGCAAGCCCCTTCTCAAAGCCCTTGTTAAAAGAGAGGATAGAGAAGAGCACGGCAACGGATGTGGCAATGCCGAAGAGCGCAAGCAGGCTCCGTGTCCTGTGTCGCAGGAGGTTCTTGAGCGCAAGCTTCAGGAAGACCATTACCTGACTTCGACTCCCTGGGCAATGAGCTGAAGTTCCCCCTGCACAGGGTAGACAACGCCCATGACCTTTGCCGTCTTGTTCATTCTCGGCGGCATGGTCATGTTGCTCGGTTTAAGATTAATAAATATCTGCCCCGTGTCATCCTGGAGTACGAACCAGCAGCCGTTCGATGCGCACTGGGATGATATGGTTCCCTTGAGCGCAACCCTCTTCCCGACAACATTTCTGTCAAGGAATATATCCTTCACCTTCATTACCTGAATGCTCTTGTCCACAACTGCGCCGTAATTCTCAGCCCCGGCACAGCCGACCAGCGCGACAGTAATCAGAACAGACATCGCCATCAAAACTGCTTTTTCCATCCTCGCACCTCATCTGAAAAATATAATTCACTTATTAAAACAAAAAACATATGAAGAAATTGTGAACATTCTGCAGGTACTGCCCCTCACCCTCTTACTGCATTATAAAAGGCATCCCTTTCCACTGGAACCTTCCCTGCTTTTTTTATGAGCAACACCAGTTCCTTCCTTGTCAGCCCCTCGCTGCTCATGGCCCCGGCTGAATGGGTAATCTTCTCCTCCACAATCGTCCCGTCCAGGTCGTCAGCGCCGAAGAGGAGCGATACCTGGGCGATCTTCTCACCCAGCATGATCCAGTATGCCTTTATGTGGGGAATGTTATCCAGGACGAGCCTGCTTACTGCGATAGTCTTTAGGTCGTCTATGCCTGAAGAGCCATAGCGCAGTAGCGCAGTAGCGCAGTAGTTTTTTAAAGGAGAAGAAGTTCTGTCCCTTCCCTGCTCTGCTGCTCTGCTGCTCTGCTGCTCTATCCTTGCTAACTCCGTGTTCTCTGGATGATATGCCAGGGGGATGAATGCCTGGAATCCACCCGTGATGTCCTGCAGCTGCCTGAGTCTCAAAAGATGGTCAACCCTGTCTTCATAGGATTCCAAATGGCCGTAGAGCATGGTAGCATTGGTCGGTATTCCGCAGAGGTGGGCTTCTTTATGGATCTCGAGCCACCTTTTCCCTGATATCTTTTCAGGGCAGAGCTTCTTTCTGACCTCCTCTGCGAAGATTTCGGCTCCCCCGCCGGGCATCGCCTGAAGGCCGCTCCTTTTCAACCTCTCAAGAACTTCCCTCACCGTCAGCCCGCTTATCCTTGAGAAATAGTCTATTTCGACTGCGGTAAACGCCTTTATGGCAATGGAGGGAAATGCCTTTTTAATTTCAGAGAGCATTGAACAATAGCGCTCAAAGGGCCAGTCAGGATGGAGCCCTCCGACGATATGGACTTCCCTGAAGGGAGTTCGGAGTTCGGAGTTCGGAGTTCGGAGTTTTTTGATAATCTCAGCAATGGTCAGTTCAAAGGCGCCCTCCTCTCCTTTTGAGCGGCTGAAGGCGCAGAACTTGCACCGGTTTACACAGATGTTGGTGGGGTTGATGTGCCGGTTCATAACAAAAAAGGCTTTCTTCCCGTTCTTTTTTTCCGCAACATGCGAAGCGAGCCTCCCTAGAGTGAATATGTCATCACAATTGAATAATGTCACGGCGTCTTCCCCCGTGATCCTCTCCCCTGAAAATACCTTGTCAGTGATCGTCTTGAGCATTGTTAACCCGAATAATGCAATTAACCACAGAGAACACAGAGAACACAGAGAAACATATTGATAGTAAAAGAGAAACTCTTAGTTTTTATGATTTCCTCTGTGCATTCTTTTATGCAAGATTGAACGTGATAGCTTTTAAAAATATAGCACGAGGACACAGAGAATTGCTTGAAATTATAAAGTCTGAACTTGCAAAAGTATGTTTCCCCTCCCTTGATGGGAGGGGATTAAGGGAAGGGTGAGATAAAACTCATTGATAATTCTTATTTTTCCCCCTCACCCTAACCCTCTCCCACAAGGGGAGAGGGAATTTTTGAGACTTTTGCAAGAGCCTCGTCTTTTAAAAAGTTTAAAAAATACCTCTGTGAACTCTGTGGTTTATTTAACTGCATTTTTTGGGTAAAGGTGATTGACAATCTCTCTGCTTTTCTCTACACTCACCGGATGAGGAAAATAATTTACCTTGCCCTGGTCCTCCTCCTTTCAGCATCAGCCCTCGCCCACCCAGGAAAAACAGACAGGCAGGGAGGCCACAAATGCTCGAAAAACTGCGAGGAGTGGGAATTGGCCTTTGGCGAATACCATCTTCATGACAAAGACTGGAAACCTATTCGGCTCGGCTCAAAGGGCAATCCTGTTAACCCTGTCTATAGAGAAGAGGCTCCGCCCCCTGAGGCGCCGGCAGCTCCCAAAATGTCTACAGAGCAAGCCCCGGCATCTGTCCGGGGAGAAGAGGGCAAACCCGAGGAAAAAGTGGAGAACAAGACTGTCATTGACCGAAGCTACAGCGTAATAATCCATGAAGAAAGCATGCTGCCCTTCCAGAGCATTCTGCTCATTGCCCTTGCCGTGCTACTTCTCGTGGTCCTTGTCTTCGTCAGGAGAAAACGGGATAGGTAAAATAGCGAAAGCAGCCGAGGGGGAAATAATACTTTTAATGTTAAAATATCAGAATGTCAATCAGGGAACTGATCATTGAAGGGGCGCGGCAGAATAACCTCAAAAACATCACCCTCAGACTGCCCCACAATACCTTTATCGCCGTCACCGGCGTGTCAGGCTCTGGGAAGTCATCCCTTGCCTTTGACACCATCTTTGCGGAAGGCCAGTGGAGGTTCATCGAATCCATTTCAACCTATGCAAGACTGTTCCTCGAAAAACTGGACAGGCCCGACGTGGACGCCATCCACAATATTCGCCCCGCCGTGGCCCTTGAACAGAAAAACCCTGTGCGCGGTTCCCGTTCCACAGTAGGCACGCTCACCGAGATATACGACTATCTGAGGCTTTTATATTCAAAGGTCTCGACGCCTTACTGTCCGCAGTGCGGCAAAGAGATCAGAAAATGGGATACTTCCCAGATCGTCCGGTTGTTGACGGAAGAGTATTCGGAAAGAAAGGCTCTTATCCTTTTCGAGTCGGGTGAACCATTGGAGAAACTCAGGAAGCGAGGCTACCACCGCTTTCTGGTTGATGGGGAGGTTCAGGATCTTTCGGATTTCAGCAATCAGCAATCAGCAATCAGCAATCAGCAATCATACAATATGGTTCTGGACAGGCTCGTGATAAAGGATGAACCCAGACTCTCGGACTCTGTGGAGCTGGCATGGAGAGAGGGCAATGAGAGGCTCGGGATAATTCTGGTTGACGGCGCGCCGGACACAAAGACAGCGCTGAAATTTACCGCTGCCAATGCGTGTGATGAATGCGGCACAGAGCTTCATGAACCGTCGCCCCTTCTCTTTTCCTTCAACCACCCGGTCGGCGCGTGCCGGAAGTGCAAGGGCTTCGGGAACGTGTTGGTCTATGACGAAGAGCTCATCTTCCCCGACAAACAGCTCTCCCTGTCTGAAGGGGCCATAGAGCCCTGGGAAAAGCCTGCTGCAAAATGGTGGAAACGGCAGTTCATCGCCGGCGCGAAAAAGGCGGGGCTCGATGTAAAAAAACCGTTCCTTGAGTTTTCCGAAAAGGAAAAGGAGAAGATATTCAAGGGAGACCCGAATTTTTACGGCATCGACGCCTTTTTCGAAGAACTGGAAAGCAAGAGGTACAAGCTCCACGTCAGGGTCTTCCTCAGCAGATACAGGAAAAGTTCCGTCTGTCCCGAATGCAGCGGGAAGCGGCTCCAGAGGGAGGCGCTCTCCTACAAAATTTCCCATTACGACATCGCAGAGCTTTGCGATCTTCCGGTCTCGCAGCTCACAGGCTTTTTCCGGGACATTGACCTTTCGCCCTTCCAGAGGGATATGGCAAAGGAGATACTGAGGCAGCTCGCCCTTAAACTCTCATTCCTCCAGCGGGTGGGTCTTGATTATCTCACCCTCAGCAGGCAGGGGAAGACCCTCTCAGGGGGTGAATACCAGCGGGTCAACCTCTCGACCCAGCTCGCAGCTCGGCTCACAGGGACCCTCTATGTCCTGGATGAGCCTACGGTCGGACTCCATGCACGGGACACTGAACGGGTTGCAAAGATTATGGCGGAACTTTCGGAAATGGGGAATACCATAGTGGTGGTGGAGCATGACAAGGGGATAATACAGGCTGCTGACTGGATCGTCGAACTCGGCCCCGGCGGCGGTCACAGAGGAGGCGAGGTCGTCTTTTCAGGCCCGAAGGAAAAGTTCCTGAATGCGGACACCTTGACCGCGCGGTATGTAAAAGGCACAGATCGTATACCCTTCAGCCGTGATAAAAAACCTCCGGTCATGAAACAGAGGAATGAGCTTGTCCTTTATGGGGCGAGGGGAAACAACCTTAAGGAAGTTGACCTGAGAATTCCACTGAGGACATTAACCGCGGTGACCGGCGTCTCGGGCTCAGGCAAGAGCAGCATCATTGTCGAGACCCTTTACCATGCGCTGGCAAAGAGTTTCGGCATTCAGGAGGATACCCCCCTGCCCTTTCGTTCTCTTCAGGGCAAGGAGTTCATAAAGGGACTGAAGATTATAGACCAGACCCCCATAGGCAGGTCCCCCCGTTCAAACCCCGTGACCTACCTGAAGATCTTCGACCGGATAAGAAAACTCTTTTCAGAGCAGCTAGAGGCAAAGGCAAACGGTTATGGTCCGGGGTTCTTTTCATTTAATGTCCCCGGGGGGAGATGCGAGACATGCAGAGGCGAAGGGTACCGGAAAATGGAGATGTATTTCTTTGAAGACATGTACATTAAATGCGAAGAGTGTGACGGCAGGAGATACAGACCCGAGGCCCTGAAGGTCATCTATCGGGGCAGGAATATCGTTGATATTCTGGACATGACCGTTGACGAGGCTATGGAAGTCTTTTCCGGCGTCCCTGCTATAACCAGCACGCTCTCCCTTATGAAGGATGTGGGGCTGGGGTATCTCAGGCTGGGGCAGCCCGCCACAACCCTTTCAGGGGGAGAAGCGCAGAGGCTCAAGATATGTTCCGAGTTGTCCGTGGAAAGCAAAGATGACTTCCTGTATATCCTTGACGAGCCCACCGTCGGCCTCCATTTCAATGACGTGAAACTGCTCATTCATGTGCTTCGAAGGCTTGTGGATGCGGGCAATAGTGTTGTGGTGATAGAGCATAACCTCGATGTCATCGCGGCCTCGGACTGGATTGTGGATCTCGGCCCCGAGGGCGGCGACCAGGGCGGCAGAATAACATTTGAAGGGACTCCGGAGGAGATAGTGAAAGTCAGCGAGTCGTATACGGGGAAATATCTGAAAATGTTCTGAGTTATTTGTGAGACACCACACCGGCATTCTTGTATAATACCTGCATGCTTTCGTACATTGGAAAACGGCTTCTCATGATGATCCCCCTTGTCTTCGGCATCACATTGATCAGCTTTGGCGTGGTCCATCTTGCGCCCGGGGGACCTGTGGAAGTCGAGACTGAAATGCAGCTCAAGGCCTCTGCCCAGGCAAGGGAGAACCTGAAGAAGCTCTATGGATTGGACAAGCCGCTGCACATCCAGTATTTCGACTGGCTCAAGAGGTTTGCGAAAATGGATTTCGGCAAATCCTTTGTGGACGGCAGGGAAGTGATAAAAAAGATCATGGAGCGCATCCCGGTAACACTGAAAATAAACAT
>Ga0208244_101667_pt1 | contig 10718 bp, 7 predicted proteins | sample SubbioCR12Aug_5A_FD_184828 | JGI IMG/M metagenome (GOLD analysis project Ga0208244, IMG submission 184828) | Serpentinite rock and fluid subsurface biosphere microbial communities from McLaughlin Reserve, California, USA - CR12Aug_5A (SPAdes) | ecosystem: Environmental > Terrestrial > Deep... | reverse complement strand
TGAATGCCGCGCATTTGCGTGCGTCTCCTGTGTTGTGATGAACGGCTACAAATATAACACATCGTCGCGAGCTTTCGACGCGCATCGAAAAATATTTTCTATGAGTTTTTCAACAACCTGTTAAAGCTAATCGCAGAGACGCAGAGGACGCCGAGGTACGCGGAGGAAAACGTGCTGATCCAGTTCTCCGCGAACCTCTGCGCTCTTCGCGCCTCTGCGTTTCGCTTTTCCCCAATCAAAAGCCAATCGCAGAGACGCCTTATCTTCCTGTAGATTTCTCCACCCACACCTGCACGAGATTGACAATCGTCTCGGCAGACTTCTCGAGCCCGAACACCGAGAGCCATTCGGTTCGACTATGGTAGTTCTCACCGCCGGTGAAGAGATTGGGCGTGAGCAATCCTTTTTCTGTGAGTCGGGATCCGTCAGTGCCGCCGCGAATCGGTTTCCAGAACGGCTCTACCCCTGCTCGTTTGGTGGCTTCCCACATTGCCTCAAGAAGGCGCGGCTCTTTCTCCACATCATACCGCATATTGCGGTACGATTCCTTGATCTCGAGCTCGATGCGAGCTTTCGGATGGAGTTTCTCAACCTCCGAGATGATTCCTCGCAGGATCTGTTCGAGGTTCTTCAAACCGGCGGTTTCAAAGTCTCGCAACAGGAATTTCAACGTCGACTTCATTGTTGCGCCGTCCATTTTTTCGGGATGGATGTACGGCTCGTACCCCTCGGTCGTTTCAGGAGCGATGTTCTTTGGGAGGCGCGTAATAATATCGGCCATCACTCGAATTGAATTGACCATAATCCCTTTGGCCGTTCCCGGATGGATATCCCGACCGTACACCGTGATAGTTGCAGCGTTGGCGCTGAAGGTCTCTTTGTTCAACTCACCGGTCGTACCACCATCCACCGTGAATGCAAAGTCTGCTCCGAACTCTTTGATATCGAAATAGTCAGTTTCCTGTCCAACTTCCTCGTCGGGGGTGAAACCGATTTTAACGTCTCCGTGAAGTGGCTTGGGATTCCCGACAAGCGTCTGCACCGCGTACATGATTGCCGCAATTCCGGCTTTATCGTCTGCGCCGAGCAGCGTCGTCCCATCGCTCGTGACGATGGTCTTCCCGATGTTCTTTTGGAGTTCGGGATTCTCTGATATCCGGATCACGACGGATGGATCACCGGGTAGAGCAATATCTCCCCCCTTATAGTTTCTGATCACCTGCGGCTTGACATTCGCACCGCTGACGTCGGGAGACGTATCCATATGCGAAATGAATCCAATCGTTGACACTTTCCCGTATGCCTTGTGATTCTTCGGAAGATTGCCCGGCAGGGTCGCCATGACGTAGCCGTACTTGTCGACGCGCGCGTCCTGAAGTCCCAGCTCTTTCAGCTCTTTCACAAGCATGTTCGCGAGGTCCAACTGCTTCGCCGTGCTGGGGTAGCTTTTTGAATCTTCCTGCGATTGCGTATCGACTTTCACGTAGCGCAGAAATTTGTCGAGGGCGTTCTCGTTCGAAATTTTGGATTGTGCCATCATTGCGAGGGGGATGATGAGGAGACCCATAATCATTATTCTCATTCTTGAACTCCGGGGTAGATATGTTAACGCTGTGTAATGTGCGTTGAAGATAGGAAGAAAGTGATAAAGATGCAGGGGAACCCAATTGACACCTTCCGGAGGTTTCTTCGATTTTGCTCAGTAAGCTTTGGAAAGTTGGCGGGAACACCGCTGTTTGATCGACATCATGTCAATGATATTCGGGATCGTGATTGTGAGATGATGCATAGAAACGACAAAGACGGCCATTCAGCCGCCCTACCCTATCAATTGATTCCCCCTCTCTCTTTGCCACCTACTGCTCATCGAATTGAATTTGGTGTTCTCTGAGAAATCCGGTGACTTCATGTGGATAAGTTCCGCCGTCATAATACACTGAAGCAATAATGGTAATTGTTCTTTTCAGGAAACACGACAGCGTGCCCAAGGAGACTCTTGACACTGATTACCAAATGCGCTAATATGTTTGCAATTTTCATAGCGTTCTCCCTCCAGCTTGTTTTGCGGGGCTTTCAAATGAAGTATGTTGACGCATCGGTGAGGTTGCTGCTCGCGTTGATTTTCGCATTTGGTGGTGCTGCAAAACTCACCTCGCCAAAATCTTTCGCGAACCTAGTGACCAACATCTCTTCGTTGAGTAAGACCTCAGCACTCGCTGTCGCCTATTTGCTATCGGTCATGGAGATCACAATCGGTCTGGGTCTTCTCTTCAAGAGATATTCGATGATCTCATTGGTGATATGTTCGATCCTGCTCCTGATGTCGACGTTCGTCGGCGTGGTTTTCATAAACAATCCATTGGAATGTGGGTGCTTTGGCGATGTGATCAGAAGCAAAACGGATTCACGTTTTCTTGAGAGAAACCTGCTCTTACTCCTGCTTGCGGTGTTTGCCTTCAGACGTTCAGCATTATCGATGGATCTTCTTCACAAATCGAATTCTCGCGATGAAATACCTCAATATCGTTCCTAAGGCGAGCTTATTCTATCACGTCTTTTTGCATTTGGCGCTTGTGCTTCTGGCAGTCGAGATTATCATTCTCGCGCGACAAAATGAGAAGCTTAAGAATCAAGTCGGGTATGCCGAGACAAGACTGAACATTGGCGACCAATTGCTCATACAGGATGTTGATCTGATTGATTCGTCGAATGAGTCCTCGCGCTCTTCAACTCGAGTTGTTTTCCTTTTTACGACAACTTGCGGTTTCTGCAAGCTCAACTTGGAGCAATGGGAAGAAATCACCTTTGAATTGTTCAGCAAGATATGGGTAGTTGGTCTCTCATTAAGCAATTACGACGACACAAAAGAATATGCAAGAGATAACCAATTGCAGTTCTCTGTGTATTGCGCTCGCGACCCCGAGAACTATCGCACCAAATACAAACTACGCGAGGTACCAAGTACTATTTTGACTGATTCTTCGGGGCAAGTACTTGAAATATGGCGTGGGACACTTTCTAAAACTGATGTCAAAGCGATAATTCAAGCAGCGTCAATACATTTCGGTTCGCCATCTAAGGAGTAACCCGCAATAGAAAACGTTGTGCTTATGTGGAAGCTCCAACAAGTGCATCCCATTTACCAAATGTCGAGTCGACATGGTGCGGACTTCTAATTACGTCTTATCAGTTGACGTTCGCGAGCAGAAGCGACAAAAATAAGAGAACCTAATAGGAGGCTAACCGTATGAAAAGATTCATTGCGGTCGCATTTATGTTTGCCATATCGTTTGTCCTAATGGTTGGCATGGCGCAGGCAACGTCAGTTCCTGCGGCAGAATATTGCTGGAACGTCTGCAGTGGTGGAGTGTGTGACATGTATGGCTTTCCATGCAGATGTCCGTGGGGAACGATTACTTGTGATGAGTACTACTGCTATGAATGCGCGAGATAGGTTGCGAACTCTGAACGCAGTAGAAATCGCAAAGGTCAGCATAGTCTGCTGACCTTTTCTATCTCTGTTACACCCTCGAGAGGAAGATTGACGACGACTCGATACTCTGAATCGTTCAAAGCGTGATAGATTCAAAAAGCTCTCGATTCACGGTACAAAGGGGCAACCCCCATGTTCGCGAACCGACCGATCATCGCTGGCATGCAGTCAGCTCTCTTTCGCGTTGCTGTCATCCTTTTGACATCGGTTTATGTTCAAGGACTCCTAGCACAGATTCCCTTCACACCTGGGACAACTCCTTACCTCAATAGTCCATTCATCAAGGTGATCAATCACCCGGCCGTCGCGTCAAGATTTGTTCTCGGTTCAGAAATCAATATCTCCAACGACCGGTTTCCTCAGAACGAACCCTTCGTTAAGATTAGTCGCAAGAACACAAACCGAGTCGTCGCAGCTTGGCGAGATTTCAGGACGGGCATTTCCCCCGCTATCCGCAGGATTGGCTATAGTCACTCAACAGATGGCGGCAAGACGTGGGCTCCCAGTTCTCTTCTCCAGCAGTTCGACCCCCTCCATCCTCGTGCATCCGATCCGTGTGTGACTGTGGACACCGATGGCAACTTCTATATCGCTACAATTTCACTTGATGAACGGAATCTCGATGGCAAAGTGCTTGTTTTTCGATCCACAAATCAAGGCGTCTCATTTGACACCGCATTCGTTGCTTCGCCCGCGGGAAGTGGAGGGGAAGATAGGGATTACATAACGTGCGACATCAGCGAGAGCAGCCCTTATCGCAATGCATTGTATGTATGCTGGACACGGATCCATCCCAGTGGAGGAATCCTTCTCTCCAGATCAATCGACAGAGCACAGTCATGGAGCGTTCCTGTTCGTGTGAGTGATGATACTTCGAGAAGCGTTGGCGGTTCGAGTTTGGCTGTCGGTCCTCGTGGTGAGTTGTACATCGTTTGGGTTGGTGCAAACGGTGTGTGGTTCTCGCGATCCCTCGACGCCGGGATCAACATTAGCAATGCGATCATGGTAAGTGGGTACGTGGAAAGGGGTACGGGATGGCCTTCAGTCGCAGTAGATATCAGCCGCACTGAACGAAGGGGTTCTATTTACGTCACCTGGGAAGATAGCAGAAATGGTGATCTGGATGTTTTCCTTGTCCATTCATCTGACGGCGGAGAGCGTTGGTCCACACCGCGAAGAATCAATACCGATTCGATGCAAAACGGCAAGGATCAATTTCTACCCTCGATCGCGGTGGACGATTCTGGCTTTGTGCACGTATTGTTCTACGACACGAGAGACGTGCCAGACAGCACATACGTTCGAGCATACCTCGCGATCTCTGAAGATGGGGGCAACACTTTTTTTGAAAGAGCGATAAGCTCTCAGCCATTTAAGCCTAGTGCTCCCAATTCGGCGGTTCGTTTTGGCGACTACATTTCGATAGACTCATGGGGCGGAATGACCGCAGCGGTGTGGATGGACCAACGGGCGGGGGGGTGGGATCAAGAAATTTTCGCGACTTTGCTGGATCGGAGCTCAGACTCCACGTTGGGAGAGGATGCCATCACCCAGACTGAATTAAGGCAAAATTACCCTAACCCCTTTTCTTGGCAGACAACAATTACTTTTTCCCTCGCGAAAGAAGGCCATGCTGTGCTGAGGATTTACGATCTCCTGGGTCGAGAAGTTGTGACACTCCTCGATACAGAACTTCCTACCGGTGACCATTCGCTTGAGTGGACTCCACGATATCTACCCGCAGGCATCTATTTCTATAGACTGCTAACCCCGGAAAAAACAAGCACACAAAAATGTGTTCTCATAAGATGACCGGATGAATTGCTCGTGCTAGATGTTTGCTCCTCCCTTTCGCGGCGAACGAATATCCTTCGGCTGTTCTGCACGTTCCCACCTTCAGAGCGTATAGAAACGACGATCGAGACTGCGGCGTTGGATCGCCTAGCCAAGATGCTCTCGACGAATCGACTTACTTTTGGTCAGGTCAGCGATTGTCCGCGCGACTTTACAGATCCGGCCGTCCGCACGCGAGCTTCGAACGAAGCTGTCCCCCACACTTCTCATCGATTTCGACGGGCTAAGGAGCCGTGACGAAACATTGAACATCGTAAAGCATGTGTACTGCTTTCACATTTCAATCAACCTGTAGAAACCGCGCCACCGCTTCGAAGAACTGATCCGCCGCCTCGGCGTGCACCCAGTGACCTGCCTCAATGTGCGAGAATTGAACATTCAAGTACTGGGTACGAATCTCCGCGATATCGCTCTGGCTGATGTATGGGGAATGAATTCCCCGCACGAAGAGAGCAGGTTTTTCAAACGGCGTCGTCCGCGCAATCTCCCGATTGACGCAGTGATAGTGTTTGCGAATCGATAATAGATTCAGCTTCCATCCAAAGGTTTCGGATGAGTCCCGTTTGAGATTCTTCAGGATGAATTGCCTCACCGGCAGACTCGGGATGTGGGGCGCCAATTCCCGTTCGATGGCGGAGCGGGAACGAAACTGCTTGAGATCGAGAGCACAAAGCGCATCAAAGATATGATCATGGTGTGCTCCATATTTTCTCGGTGCGATATCGACGACCACAAGCCTGGAGACGCGATCGGGAAACATTTTTGCAAACTGCATTGCCGTCTTCCCTCCCATGGAATGACCGAGGAGGTGTGCTTCCGCTATCCGGTGCTCGTCCATGAACATCAGCAGATCTTTCGCCATCACTGTATAGTTGAACTCGTCGCTGTGCGGTGATCTTCCATGATTCCGTTGATCAATGGCATAAACACGAGACATCTCTCCCAACCGAACGTTCATTGTATGCCAGTTGTCGAGCGAGCCGAAGAGTCCATGCAGGACAATGAGCGGATGTCCCGATCCATAGGACTTATAGTGGAGTATCAGCGGATGCCTCCCCGTGTGAACACGAATTCGTCCAAAATGGATTGGAATAGCTGTCCTCTAGTATCCCGACCAAGAAACGCTTTAATAAGCAAATCGCGGAGACGCGAAGGTCGCGGAGGGACCGCAGAGAATACTATGCAAATCAACTAATTTCTCTGCGAATCTCTGCGGACTCTGCGCCTCTGCGTTGTAGCTTTGTTCAAGCTACTTGTGGGATTCGACAATAGAAACGTCCCATTCATCAGAAAATATCCTATACTACAGGGTACAAAAAAATCTTTGAGAATCTTACACCTGCCAGTGTCCTTAATTCATCCATCAAACTCTTTGATTCGTATACTCTGTGTCGGCATACTCATCTTCACGATGGGTTACCCCTCCCACGGACAGTTGAAATCAAAGCGACAGAAACTTTTCCCGTCATCCCTCATCAGGGAATCCGACCTCGATTATCAGCTCTGGGAGGGCTTCACACTTGTGCGACAGGCAAACGCGGGTGACTTGCACGCGCAGCACGAGTTGGGACTCCGGTACTTCATCGGTCGCGGGTTCTTTGCCGACACGGCGAAAGCGTTTGACTGGGTGAAGAAGGCGTCAGACCGAGGACTTCCAATTGCTCAGTACAATTTGGGGCTCTTCTATATGAATGGCTGGGGCACAGTATGGAATCCCTTTGCCGCGTATCGCCAGCTCCTGCTCGCCTCCGCTCAGGGAATGCCTGAGGCAGATTTTGTCGTTGCGCTCACCCTTACCGAAAATCTCGTCGTACCAAGAAATCCGGCTAAGGCGTACCGATTGATGAAGAGGGCCGCTGATGCAGAATTCGAACCTGCCCAGGAAGCACTGACGGAATTCCGGAAGAAAGGATACGACCGAATTGCCGTTGATTCGACAACCCCCCAACGCCGCGATACGACCGATTTTCTTCGTCGACAGAAAGATCCGCGCGAATATATTTTTCTGAACTTCGGGATTGATTCGTCTTCCGTGTCTACGGACGATTTTATCATCGAGGCGGAGACCGTCGTCCGCGACACCGCAAGTCTGAAACGAATCCTGAACGTCTCACGCGCCGGTGATCCATGGAGCATGATCGAACGGGCAGCCGCGTTTGGGAGTCCTGAAGCACGCGTTCTTCTGGGCCGATGTTATGAACTCGGTACATCCTGTCCGAAAGATCCGATCCGCGCAGCGGCTCACTATCTCAGCGCTCTCAGACTCGACTATCCACGAGCCTATGAACTTCTTCAGGATCTTGTCCAAAACCGGGAATTTGCCAGACTTCTCGAAGTGCGGGCAAAAGCTGAAGATCCCGCTGCGTTGTATGTCTGGTCCGGACTTGTCGCACTGCGGATCGATATCCGATTGACGGAACAACAGGCTCTCGGCCTGCTTACGCAATCCGCGACAAAGAATTTCCCCGATGCGCTGATTGAGCTCGGAGTGAATGCGGCGTCAGGAAGATGGATGCCTCAGGATCGTCAGAAAGCCATGCGGTACTGGACCCGCGCCGCCGAGGCGGGAAACGAGGAGTCGGAGGTGCGTATTGTCGTCAGCCGATTATTCGATCAGGAACCGGAGAAGCGGCAAAACGAACTGCAGTTTCTTCAGATGGCGGTGAACGAAGGATCAATCCTCGCTCACCTTACGATTGCGTACTGCCATGAACAGGGGATTGGTGTTCCTCAAAATCGCCCGCTCGCCGTCCGGCTCTATCGATCTATTGCACGCCGCGGAAGCGAGGCGGCTTACGGCGCGCTCCGAAGGATGCATGACGAAATCCGACCAGATGCCGCGGAATTCCGTATCGCCGAGTAGAGCGAACAGTCGATTCGCTCTACCTAGCGTTATTTCCCCGGATTCCACCGCGCAGCATTCGAAGCGTTCGATTCAGGAGCAGAGCTCCTTCATAGCAAAGATTAAACAAGGCGATTGTTTGGCCATCAATCCCGCCACAAAACGGCGGGACTTCTGGCGAAGTAACTGGCGCTACTTCGCCATCAACATCCCCGCTTCAAAGCAGCGGGGCTATTTGAGAAGCATTAGCTTCATCACTTTGGTGAACTGTTTGCCGCTTTCTCCCGTTGCGGTCAGGCGGTAGAAGTAGATGCCGCTTCCAACCTTGTTCCCATTTGCATCTGATCCGTTCCATCTGATCCGGTGATAGCCTGCTGATCGCTCCCCATCGGTGAGCGTTGCAATCTCCCGACCCAACATATCCAAGACAGTGAGTCTTATTGTTGATCGCTCAGGCAGAGCAAAGCTAATCTCCGTTTCTGGATTGAACGGGTTGGGGTAGTTTTGGGAGAGAGCAAAGTGTCCCGGAATACTCTCTACGGCGGCAGCAACCTGTGAAGTTTGAATAGGATCTGTCGTGGTAAGAGCAAGGGATTGGGGGATTCCGTGGATGGTATAAGCAAATAGAGCGTTTGCTGGGGTAGTTGGATACCAACCGGTAGGAATCCAGTTCCAGCCGTTAAAATACCAAGTAACATATAGATATGTCCGTACTGTTGCACCTGTCGAAGTCACTGTGCCGGGTACTGGCTCACAGAAACCCAATGCATACTGATTTCCGAAACCGTCTTGTGTGTTCCATCCGTTAGTAGCTACTCCTCTCCCCCAAACATTCACGCTGTTCACGTTTGAAAAAGACACCTGTTTACGAACTTCATGCCGGTTAACAATGTAATCTCCATCTGGAAGGCCAACGTGCTGTGCACCGTAGATACGCATCGCATAAAGGCCTGTCGATGAAACGATTGTGCCCCCCGTCGTTGATGCTTGAGTAAGTACATATGGCGCCCGCAGGTAATCCAACGCCTTCCTCGCATTGACACGACCGTAACCGTACTGGTCAGTCCAGTTTTGGCCGCCCATGGCTCCAACTTTATCGGCGGAAAGCTGAATGATTTGCTGGATGTCGTCATTATAAAGGTTGGGACTGTAACCTTTCAAGAGCGAGGCAATACCTGATATATGTGGTGTGGCCATGGATGTGCCAGTATCATAGTAGTAATCAGGATCGAAAAAATTATTACCATTCCTGTAGGTCGACAATATGTTGACCCCAGGAGCAACAACATCAATATGGTTGCCGTAGTTTGATCCCTGCCTATAGCCCCAATCCCAGCGGGGGTCGATCGAATTTGTCGCCCCCACAGCGATGATTCCTTGGTGGAAACCGGCGGGATACTCTACAAGGCTGTAATTATAGTTGCCCATTGCTGCTACGGCTACACGATTCGTTTTATAGGCATTAGCAAAAGCTATTGCAACGGTAGTTGAATACCGTGCGTTGAGATTCCTGTCGGTCAGCCTCCAGCTATTATTCAACACGTGAACGTTCGAGCTCCAATTGACAGCGTGCATGATGGCATTATAGATACCTTGATCATTTTGGCCGTCGACTCGTTCCGGGAGGATTTGTGCGTTCCAATCGACACCGGCGATTCCCACGTATTTTGTTCCATCCCAGTTATTGCTTTTTGCCGCAGCTATTCCCGCCACATGGATACCGTGGCCACCGTTGTATCCTACGTTTTGGAGGACTTTATTGCTTAGGTCGGGATGCGTGGCATCGACTCCCCAATCGACGATGGCGATGATGTTATTCGGATTCCCCGTATAGATATCCCAGGCTTCCGTTGCATGGATATCACGCCCTGTGGTTCCATTTCTTAGACCCCACTGGTATTGGAAATATTGATCGTTGGGTTGTACGGCTGGTGTGGCGGTCCCGTTTGGTTCGGCAAAGAGAACCATCGGCAGCCTCTTGAGTGAATTGATCACTGCTTCACGAGCGAGACCTTCTGGAACACGGATTGTAAAGATTCTGGCCATATTGGGCATGCTGATGACGCGTCCATCGGCCGTTGTTCTTAATGTGTCGGCCTCGTTGAAATCCGGGAAAGCTGAGGAGACCCGATCTTGGCCGATGTTCAGGCGAGCGAGAGTGCTCTGTATTACTGTAGAAGTAATTCGCGCAGGTTGGCCCGCAGGTGCGCGTTCCGCTCCGGAGGTGAAGTAAACAAGGATCTCTCTCGACGGGTCGTTTTGTGCGAATGTCGGGACGGTGGAGAGACAGAGCATTATTGCCGCTGCAACCAACCGCAGTACCGAGGAGAAAATAGTCGTTTTCATGGCTTTCTCTTTCTCGAAAAGTTGTTTTGTGTTTCACTGAATTAGAATGTACTTTGAATCAGTGCTGTCCGGTTAAATGTTGAATAAATTCAATTGGTTTAGCGTGCTGGGGGATTGGGCAGCGATGGTGTTTTCTGTAAGTAGTTGGTACATATCAGTTTTCTCAAAAAGCGTAACACTCAA
>Ga0208244_101666_pt1 | contig 10724 bp, 8 predicted proteins | sample SubbioCR12Aug_5A_FD_184828 | JGI IMG/M metagenome (GOLD analysis project Ga0208244, IMG submission 184828) | Serpentinite rock and fluid subsurface biosphere microbial communities from McLaughlin Reserve, California, USA - CR12Aug_5A (SPAdes) | ecosystem: Environmental > Terrestrial > Deep... | reverse complement strand
ATCTCGCTTTAAGTACCAACAACGAGATATTCATAATTAAATTGAATGAGGTGCAAAAAGGGATGATGATCCCTACTAAAAAAATATCACAAAGTTTAGGAAATGATAATCAACCGGTTTATTCACCCGACGGGAAATATATTGCTTTCTGCTCAATGGAAAGAGCAGGCTTTGAAGCAGATAAACAAAGAATTATGCTTTATGATAGAGTAAAAGAAACAGTTACCGATTTGACGGAGAAGTATGATATTTCTGCTGGAGAATTGATCTGGGCACCGGATTCCAAAAGCATCTATTTTACAGCAGCAAATGAGATATATACATCAATTTATAAATTAAATATTCAAACCGGGGAACTTGTAACAATAGCTAATGACAGGAGTAATACTAATATCATAGTCTCTCCCGATGGACAAAAATTATTTTTCAAACAGCAAAGAAGTACACAACCCTTTGAAATCTTCTCGGTAAATAGTAACCGGGGAAATTTAACGCAACTTACTGCGGTTAATAAAAACATAGTTGAAAAACTTGAAATGAATGAAGTAGAAACTTTCTGGAGCAAAGGAAGTGACGGAAAGCCGGTTCAGTCAATTTTGGTTAAACCTCCATTTTTCGATCCGGATAAGAAATACCCGATGATATTTTTAATTCACGGAGGACCGCAGGGGAAATGGTCGGATGATTTTCACTACAGATGGAATCTTCAAATGTTTGCTTCTCCTGGCTATGTTGTTGTTGCACCGAATCCTCGTGGCAGTACAGGTTACGGTCAACAGTTTACTGATGAAATTTCCGGTGATTGGGGAGGTAAAGCGTATGAAGATTTAATGAATGCCTACGATCATGCAATCGAAAATTTCTCTTTTATCGATCCAAAAAATACATTTGCTGCCGGCGCTTCATACGGCGGTTATATGGTTAACTGGATTGCGGGACATACCGACAGATTTAATGCTCTAGTATCACACGCAGGTGTTTTCAATCTTGAAAGTATGTACGGTTCGACGGAAGAACTCTGGTTCCCCGAATGGGAGTATAAAGGGACACCATGGACTAACAGGGAGATGTATGAAAAATTCTCTCCGCATCGGTATATTCACCATTGTAAAACACCTATTTTGGTTGTCCATGGTGCATACGATTTCAGGGTACCGGAAAGCCAGGCTTTTGAATTATTTACTTCATTACAAAGATTGGGTGTAGAAAGTAAATTCCTTTACTTTCCGGATGAATCACACTTTGTCGCAAAACCGCAAAATTCAAGACTCTGGTGGAACACTGTTTACGATTGGTTCGGTAAATTTTACGTAAGACATTAATTTTTTTTAGGAGAATGTGATGGAACAGGACAATCTGAAATGGCGAGAGATAAATTTCGACTCTTATGACGATAAACCGGAGACAAGAGCAGCTACGGAAGAAAAAATAAACTACGTAGATGCTAATCTATGGGAGAAAGTTGAAAGTATCGGTAAAAAAATATCTTTTCTTAAAGATATAAAAGCTCTCTATAATTATATGAGTGATAAATATGTAAGCTGGCACAGGAAAGCAATTGTTGCCGCTGCTCTTATCTATTTCATTTCACCGATTGATGCTATCCCGGATATCTCTCCACTCATAGGGTATCTTGATGACCTTGGCGTTATCACAGCATTGCTTAAATATCTAGGACATGAATTGATGTCTTATTACGATTGATTGATTTTATTAAAGAGTAAATAATCGAAAGAGAATGAATGAATTTCACATTAAAGAAAAGCGAGATAATCCACAAAGGGAAAGTGTTTGACTTACAAGTCGATGAATTGGTTTACGAAAGCGGTAACACCCGCATTAGAGAAATTGCAGTTCATCGCGGAGGGGCAGTTGCAGTAGCACTTACGAAAGAATACAAGATAGTCTTGGTAAACCAGTTTCGTTACCCTCTTCAAAGGTTCACACTTGAATTACCGGCAGGAAAATTAGATAACGGTGAAGACCCTGAAGAGTGCGCCACAAGGGAACTAGAAGAAGAAACAGGATACAAAGCAGGAAAGATGAAAAAACTTGGGGCAATCGCAACTACTCCCGGTTTCTGCACCGAAATTCTTCACATTTATCTCGCTACCGAACTTTCAATCGGCAATATTAGCCGCGAGGAAGGAGAATACGGTATGAGTGTTGCTGAATTTACACTGAAAGAAATAGAAGAAAAGATTAAAGAAGGCGAAATTTACGATGCTAAAACAATCTCCGGAATTATGCTTGCAAAAATGTATCTAACAAGTGAGAGTACTTTATAGATTTAATCTATGCTGAGATCTTTATACATAAAAGATTACGCACTTATCGAAAGTATAAAAATCGAATTCGGTAACGGGCTTAACATAATAACCGGTGAAACCGGTGCAGGTAAATCAATTTTAATTGATGCAATGAATCTACTTTTGGGGGAACGGGCTTCAATAGATATAGTTAGAAAAGGCGCCTCAAAATCAATTGTTGAAGCTGAATTTGATGTTACAAAAAACAATAAAGTAAAAAATCTTCTTAAAGAAAACGAAATCGAATTTGCGGATGAATTGATAATCCGTAGAGAAATTTCGCTCAAAGGCTCTAATAGATGCTTTATAAATGATACTCCCGTTACACTAAATTTATTAAAAGAAACAGGGTATTTCCTCGTTGATCTTCATGGGCAGCACGAACATCAATCCCTTTTGCGTGTGGAGACACACATCGATTTTCTTGACGAGTTTCATAATGATTCCGAAGCATTACAAAAGTATAAAAAAGCATTTGCAGTGTTAAACGAATTGTTGTCCGGATTAAAAGGACTGAGAAACAAAGAAGAATTAATCAAACAGAAACGTGACCTTTATTCGTTCCAGATCAAAGAAATTGATGCCGTATCTCCAGAAGAAAAAGAAGATGAGAGTATTTCGGCTGAATTGAACATACTGGAAAATTCCGAAAAGATTCTTGAATTAACTAATTCAATAAATAATGCCCTATACAATTCGGAAGGGTGTGCGTTTGACAATTTGAACAGGGCAAAAACCGATTTAACTACTCTATTAAAAATAGACCCATCATTTAAAGAAATGCTCGATGAGCTTGAATCGGCAATAACTCTTGTTAATGATGTCAATTCGAACGTGCTTCAATATCAATCGAAAGTGGAACTTGAGCCGGAAAAACTTGAAAGCATGAGGATGCGTCTTTCGGCAATAAATATGTTGAAGAAAAAATACGGCGGTTCATTGCAATCTTTATTAGAGTACAGAAACAAAATCGGGGCGGAATTTGAATTAGCTGAGAATTTTGAAACCGAGATTAACAATCTGTTAAAACTGATTACCGCTAAACGTACATCAGCAGGTGATTATGCTGCTGAACTTTCAACTATCAGATATGAAGCTGCAAAAAAGATAACAAAAGAAGTTAGTTCTGCCCTTTCGGAACTCGGGATAAGCAACTCTAAATTTGAAGTAAATATAAAACAAATCCCGGCAGATAATGGAGAAGAGTTTATTACTTATAAGAATAAAAATTACAGATATGATTCCTCCGGTTTCGATAAAGTCGAATTCTTTATTTCGATGAATATTGGGGAGGACTTAAAACCACTTATCAAAGTTGCATCTGGCGGTGAAGTCTCACGTATAATGCTCGCATTAAAATCATCTCTCGCAAAGAATGACAAACTACCTATTTTAATATTTGATGAAATCGATACAGGTATAAGCGGACGCATTGCACAAAAAGTTGGAAACAAACTTAAATCGCTCTCTGCATTTCATCAAATAATAGCAATTACACACCTTCCGCAAATAGCCGGGTTCGGTAATCAACATTACCTGGTTGAGAAGAATGAAACCGATGATCGAGTGGTTAGTTCGATTAAGTTATTAAGCGAAGAAGAAAGAGTACTGGAAATCGCAAAACTTATAAGCGGAGAAAAAGTATCGGATATTTCTATTCAAAGTGCGAGAGAACTTATAAGCGTTTCGCAAATAACCGCAGTACGCAACTAATTTAACGTGAAACCGTTAGGCATCTATATCCATATCCCATTTTGTGAGCATAAATGTATTTATTGTGATTTCTACTCAATCATCACCAAATCAAGTATTGAGCAATATATAAATTCACTAAAGAAAGAGATAGAATATTACTCCAACCTATACACCGAAGAGTTTATTGGGAAGACAATCTACTTTGGTGGTGGTACTCCTTCATTAATGACAGCAGACTATATCGGCTCAATTATCGAATTTTTGCATAAGCATTTTATGTTCGATAAGGAAGTTGAAATTACACTTGAAACAAATCCTGGTACTGTTACTGATAATAAATTAAGAGAATTCAAACAAGCGGGAGTAAACCGTTTAAGCATCGGCATTCAGTCTTTTAATGAAGGAGATTTGAAATTCTTAACAAGAATACATGATAAAAAAGCCGCAATTAAAACGGTGAAAAATGCTTTCGATTGCGGATTTGATAATATCAACATTGATCTTATTTTTAACCTGCCGGGACAAACAAAAGATAAATGGAGGAGTAATCTTGAAAAGGCAGTTACTTTACCTATCAAACACATATCAGCGTACAGCTTAATTCTTGAGAGAGGAACAATTCTAAATAAAATGGTTCTTGATGGACAAGTTAAAATAAGCGATACAGACTTCGACGCCGAACTTTATGAACTGACTATCGATTTACTAACAAAATATTCTTTCTCTCAATATGAAGTATCGAATTTTGCTCATAACGGATATGAGTGCAAACACAACAACATTTATTGGAGTTACAAAGATTATTTAGGATTCGGAACTTCTGCGCATTCATTCATCAACAAAAAAAGATGGTGGAACTATTCCGCATTAAATTTATATTGCAAAGCAATTGAAGAGAGAAATTATGCAGTATGCGGCTCGGAAGTGATTTCCGGAGAAAAAATGTTTGAAGAATATGTAATGCTTGCGTTACGCAGCAGCGGAATTGATAGAAGAGAATTTATTAGTTTATTCGGTGATAACTGGTTAAAGCAAAAGGAAATTAAGTTGAAACAATTTGTAACCGCCGGCTATTTACACATTGATTCGCAGGTTATCAAACTCACGTCAAAAGGATATCCTGTCTGCGATGAAATTGTTGAGCAATTGATCTAAGTCTGTTCAACTTCTACCAAATCCTTTTTCGAACTCCGTGCAATCGTCATCTCGGTTATCGCTAATAGTAATGCAATCATTAAGAAGATTTTCCACAATTCGGTTCCGTATCTTGCCTGCTGAATTAATGCAATAGGATTTTCATTAACCGGTAAGGTAATATGTTTTCCTTTGAATTTTATTTCTTCAAGATAATTCTCAAACTCACCTGCGGTTAAATATTCTGCTTTTGATTCATTTGGGTTGGTATTCACGGGAATAAATTCATTTAGTCTGTCACCGGAATAGAATGAATAATTACCCGTCAGATTTGTGTTCGAATACTTGAAAAAATTACGCTCCATATTTTCATTAAGATTTATAATTTCTTCAATCTTATCCGGTTTTATTACTCTAACCTGCTTTAAAGGGTACTTGACTGCATTTAAGACTAAATCGTCGCCGGCAATAATGTTTTCGTTATTCCGCTCTTTTGCTCCGAGATAAAAAACAGTTTTAAACATCACCGGAACAAATATACTTTTAATAGGGAAGTTGGAATGACTTAAAACCGGTGCCGATGAAAGGAGAAGTATACTCCCTTTTCCATACGAATACTCTGATAAAAAAGATGAATTATCAAGAAGTGAAATAATATTTTTCCCTTTCCCTTCGGTAAAGATTTGGAAATAGTTATAGATGTCCGGGCTTTCAATCTTTCTTTTCTCTTTATTCTCAAAAATATCCTTGAACAGCGGGTGTTCGTAATCCACAGTATTAAAAGCAGCTGGTGATGATAAATTGTTAATATATTGCCGCGGTTGAGGCACATTGTAATAACTGCACATTTTTTGGAAATCCGGCAGATCCGCATCGGCAGAGGGAATTAATAAAACTCTTCCGCCTTCATTCAAGTATGAAAATATTCTCTCATGGTTCTTAACATCTTTATAAGAAAATATAATTATTGCATCATACTTTGAAGGATCAACAGAGTTGATTTGTCCGCCGGTCTTCCTATCAATCTTGATTTTATTTTCACTGTCACCTGCTTTGATTGCCATCTCAATGAATCTTGAATCTACAGCGTTATTCGAGATAATAAGAACTTCCTGGGTTTCGGGGACGAATATATTGCTATATCTTTTGTTGTCGTCAAGGATTTCATCATCTTCAATTTCAACAAAGACCTCAATATAACCGGTCTCTTTAATGATAGATTCAAGTATTACTTCTTTGGTTTCACCCGGATTGATACTAATACTTTTCTGTGCGCTTCTGTCTTTATTCAAAAAGAGAGAGACAACAAGATTATCAACCAATTGATTAGAATAATTTGTTACAAATGCAGAAACGTTTATTGTTTTATCTTTTTCAAATATCCTTGTGTTGATTTCTAATTTGTCAATGCCAAGATTAAAAACATTTTTCTCTCCGAATCGGAATGAGTAGAGTTTTACCTTCGGTTCAAGATATTCACTTAAGTCCGGGAAGGCGGTTTCATCAATCAAACGGCTTTTCTGGTAATCGGAAAGTACATACAACTCTTTGTTGAAGTTTTTTGATTCTCCCAGCAAGCGTGCCGCTTTAACTACAGCATTATGCAGACTTCCGCTTACCTGTGATGAATGAATATCTTTCAATTCCTGTTTAAGGGAAGCGAGATTGTTTGTTGTTTTCAACTCGTTTTTAGAAATATTCGATACGAGCACCAAAGCTGCATCATCTCCCTCTTGAAGTTGCTCTATCAATTCAAGAAGAATGCTTTTTGTCTGGTTAAGATAGGAACCTTTCGCATCCACTACTTCCATGCTGAAAGTATCATCAAGAATAAATACTGCGGTGGTTTTTGCAGTTGATGCAGTACCGGCAATTGAAAGACCTTCCAGAGTAGGACGCGCAAAAGCCGTAACTAAAAAAATGATTATCCCGATTCTTAATGCAAGCAGCAGCCACTGTTTAATCTTTATTTTCCTAATTTTGTTTTTTTGAAGTTCTTTCAAAAATATTAATGTACTGAACTGAATCTTCTTCAATTTTCGGAGAATCAATAAGTGAATCAAAATCGGGATTGATGCTGCTATTAAGCCGAATAAAACGGCTGGATTCAAAAACGTCATTTACTTATTACCGGGTAAACATAAATTTATAATCATTTAACTTTTAACGGCGATTGAAAATCAATTTGACTGAACGGATAATCTACCGGCACTGAATAGAGCTTGAAACCATCAAACCAAAATCGTCCTTTCCCTGCAAACATTGCACGAACAGAAAGACTCTTTATTCTCATGTCCTGAGTGCGTATCCAGGTATTCAATAAAGTCCAATCATTTGAATTGTATAAAGAACTTGAATATCCAGTAAAGAGAAGAGAATCTTTTCCGTCATAAGCCGAGATTTCAATTCGTGCCGAATCGCAGTTTTCCGTACGTACAAAACCGAAGAGAATATATTTCTTATCTTCTTCTACACGTTTGATTTTTTGCTCTATAAAACCGGGAGAAAAATCGCTCTCTTTATTTTCAATGTAGAAACTGAAATTTCCGTCTTTCACAACGAATCGGTCAAGTGTAGTGATATAATCTTCGCTTCTGATAACCAACTGCCAATCTGATTTTTGGAATTCTTTTTCAAAAGAGGAATTCTTGAGCAAGTCCACAACTCTTTCAACTTCATCCAAACCTTTCTCCTTGGTTTCTTCAGTTTCGGAAGAGACTACTTTACCGACAAGATAAATAATGATACCAATTATAACTATTGCTAAAAAAGAAGTAATAAATATCGGTTTATATCTGCTTAACAAAGAAAAATCTACTCTCCTTTTGCAATTAGATTTAATGCACTGCCTGCTTTGAACCATTCAAACTGACGGTTGTTAAAAGAATGATTTAATGAAACTTCATCTACAGTTCCGTCGCTGTGTTTTGCTATTAACTTGAATGGCTTTCCTTCCACAAATGTAGTTAAACCTAAAATGGATAGTTTATCATCCTCCTTTATCTTATCATAATCATCCTGGTTAGCAAATGTAAGCGGAAGCATGCCCTGTTTTTTCAGGTTTGTTTCATGGATACGGGCAAAACTTTTTACGATTATCGCTTTACCGCCGAGAAATCTTGGTTCAAGTGCCGCATGTTCTCTGCTTGAGCCTTCACCGTAGTTTTCATCACCGATAACAACCCAGCCGTGTCCATGTCTCTTATAATCTCTTGCTACTTCGGGAACGGATTTATATGCCCCGGTATAAACATTTTTTGCTTTACCGGCATCGCCTGTGAAAGCATTAACAGCACCGAGGAACATGTTGTTTGAAATATTGTCGAGGTGTCCACGGTACTTCAGCCAGGGTCCCGCCATAGAAATATGATCTGTTGTACATTTCCCTTTAGCTTTCAGAAGTACAACAAGTTCTTCCATATCTTTTCCGTTCCAGGGTTCAAACGGGGCAAGTAACTGCAGGCGATCGCTGTTCGGTTTTACTTTAACCTCAATTGATGAACCATCTTCACCGGGGGCGATAAAACCGCTTTCACCGGTATCAAATCCTTTTAACGGAAGTTCTTCTCCTACCGGCGGATCAAGCTTTATCTTTTCTCCTTTTTCATTTACAAGTTCATCGGTTAAAGGATTAAATGACAAACTCCCGGATATTGCAAGTGCAGTGGTTATTTCGGGACTTGCAACAAATGCAAGTGTTTCCGGGTTACCGTCGTTTCTTTTCGCGAAGTTTCTGTTGAATGATGTTACAATCGTATTTCGTTCACCTGTTTTAATGTCCATTCTTTTCCACATTCCGATACAAGGACCGCATGCATTCGCAAGTATTACTCCGCCGAACTCTTCAAGCACTTTTAACTGTCCGTCCCTCTCGATAGTTGCTCTTACCTGTTCGGAGCCTGGAGTAATAGTAAACTGAGATTTTGCTTTCAATCCTTTTGCAAGTGCTTGCTTTGCTATGTTTGCCGCTCTGTCAATATCTTCATAGCTTGAATTGGTACAGCTTCCGATTAATGCAACACTTATTTTATCGGGATAACCTTTTTCTTCTACCGCTTCTTTCATTTTGGAAATAGACCAGGCGAGGTCGGGAGTAAAAGGACCGTTTATCAACGGCTCCAATTCAGAAAGGTTGATTTCAATTAATTGATCAAAATATTTACCCGGACTCTCAATTACTTCGGGGTCGTCGGTAAGAATATTCGCTATTTCATTACCAAGCGATGCAAGGTCTTTTCTGCCGGTTGCCTTAAGATATGCATTCATTTTTTCGTCGTACGGAAATACTGATGTTGTCGCTCCAATCTCTGCTCCCATATTACAAATCGTTCCTTTACCGGTACATGAAATTGATTTTGCTCCTTCACCGAAGTATTGAACAATTGCACCCGTGCCGCCTTTAACTGTTAATATACCGGCAACTTTAAGAATAACATCTTTCGGAGAAGCCCAGCCTGATAATTTACCTGTAAGATGAATGCCTATCAATTTAGGAAATTTCAATTCCCACGGCATTCCTGTCATTACGTCAACTGCATCTGCACCGCCTACACCTATAGCTATCATCCCGAGTCCGCCTGCATTTGGAGTATGCGAGTCGGTTCCGATCATCATTCCGCCGGGGAATGCGTAATTCTCAAGCACCACTTGATGTATAATTCCGGCGCCCGGTTTCCAGAAGCCAATTCCGTATTTTCGGCTTACGCTTTCAAGAAAATCATACACTTCTTTATTCTCATCGTTTGCACGGAGAAGGTCATCTTTAGCACCTATTTGTGCTTGAATTAAGTGGTCGCAGTGAACTGTGGAAGGAACTGCGGTTTTCTTTTTTCCGGCTGACATAAATTGCAGTAATGCCATCTGTGCGGTTGCATCCTGCATTGCGACTCTGTCCGGGGCAAAGTCGGCAAAATCTTTTCCTCTCCGGTATTCTTTAGAAACCGGTTCCCAAAGATGAGCATAAAGCACCTTCTCGGTATAGGTTAAAGGTCTTCCAACAACTTTTCTTGCATGCTCAACTTTTTCTTTGAGCGTTGCATAAACGTTTCTAATCATATCAAGATTGGCGGTCATAGTGTCCTCTAAAAGTTAATTCTATTTCTATTGGAAAAATAAACAAAAAGTTGGAAAGATTCGTTTCCATAATTTTGATACTTGAAGGATTGCAGTTACCGCATTCAAACCATAAAAAACCAGCGTCCCATTTTTTTATCATACTTCTCGCCTCTTGCTTAATTTTACGCGGATTGGTTATGATGACTTATGATCTACGCTGATGAGTTGCGGTTTTCGAGTTTTTTACTCCGACGGAGTTGGGGTAAAAAGTATCGAGAAAACCTTTAATGCACATTTATCTCACTCTTTAATCACCGCATTGAAATGCGGTGTTAATGTAATTATGCGGTATCAATTTACTTTTCGTTCTAATTTCACTTCTTTTTCTTGACTATATTGATAGGGACTAAAGTCCCGGGGTTGTTGGTGTCGCTTTTCTTTCTTTCCGTCGGATAAATCCAACGGTAATTTATTCTCTTTATTATTTATACAGATAAGTCCGATGGTAAGTATACTTTTTCCATCTAAAAT
>Ga0208244_101665_pt1 | contig 10725 bp, 10 predicted proteins | sample SubbioCR12Aug_5A_FD_184828 | JGI IMG/M metagenome (GOLD analysis project Ga0208244, IMG submission 184828) | Serpentinite rock and fluid subsurface biosphere microbial communities from McLaughlin Reserve, California, USA - CR12Aug_5A (SPAdes) | ecosystem: Environmental > Terrestrial > Deep... | reverse complement strand
CCGTGCCGATCTCGACCAATTGGGCGCTGGGCAACTACCTCGCCGTGATCGCCGCCACCGGCATTATCACCCTCGTGTTGATCAGTCTTGCGCCGCGCATCCCCTTCCTCAACAAATTGACCGGCGACACCTACGAAGGCTGGAAGAACCTCAAGAAATTCATCGGCATCTTCTTTATCATCGGCTTCATCCATGCATTGACGATCGATGCGCTGGATGCATTCATTGCGATCAATTGGGTGCAGTTGTTCTTCATCCTCGGCACAGTTTCCTATCTCTACACCGAGGTGCTGGGCGGTTTCTTTAAGAAATACATGCCATACACAGTGGAAGCGGTCAACCATCCCAACAACGCCACCACCGAAGTGGTGATGCGCGCAAAGAAGGACCCCGTCAAAAAACAGCGCGCCGGTCAATTCCTGTTCGTGCGTTTTCCGGGGGAAAAATCCCTCAACGAATCGCATCCCTTCACCATTTCCAGCGCGCCGCACGAAGAGGTCCTGCGTCTCACGATCAAAGCCAGCGGAGATTTCACCCGTCATCTGTTCGACAAGCTCGAGGCGGGCATGGATGCGGTCATTGACGGCGCGTACGGGATGTTCGACTACAAAACGGGTGGGACGAAGCAGGTCTGGGTTGCCGGTGGAATCGGAGTCACCCCCTTCCTCTCGTTCGTCCGCGACCTCGAATCCGCCAGTCTCGACCGCGATGTGGACTTGTACTACACCGTGCGTCACCGCGAAGAAGCCGTCTTCGTGGACGAGATCGAAGCGGCGGCAAAAAAGCATGAGCGGCTGAAAGCGCACATCCGCTTCTCCTCGGTGGACGGTTCGCTGACCGTGGAGCACATCCTCCAAAACGTAGGCGGCAGTCTGCGTGGATACGACATCTACATGTGCGGTCCGCTCCCGATGGTGCAGGCATTCGAAAGAAAATTTCGCGAGGCGGGCGTACCTGCTGCGAACATCCATTTCGAAGAATTCAACTTCAGATAATTCAGCGCACCAGCCTGAAAAATCACAGCCCCGCTTTTGCGGGGCTGTTTGATTCACTTGGGTTCGGGGCTGGAGTGTTCTAGGTTCAGCGGTTACCCGCTGCGCTTGCGAGCTCCAAAATTGCGCGGACGTTCTTCACGCGGTCGCGCAATGTTGACGGTCAGGGCGCGTCCCATGAAATCCTGCCCATGGAACATGCTGATGGCTTTCTGCGCGTCTTCGGAGGTTGCCATTTCGACAAACCCGAAGCCCTTGGCGCGTCCCGTCGCGCGGTCGGTGATCAGCGCAACGGAGGTGACATTACCCGCCTGGCTAAAGAAGTTCTTTATATCTTCCTCGGTGGCGGCGTAAGGCAGGTTGCCTATATATAACTTGTTATCCATCTCTTCTCCACTGTGTCAACGTTCCAGCCCGAACGGGGAGAAGTTTATCATGGATTAATATTTTCTGAGAGACGAAAATCGGATGGAAAACCCGCGCTTCGCACTCCGCCCCTACCTGTTCCACCCGCCGGGCAGACGCGCCACCCCGGCATAGACCAGCAGCAAAGCGCCCAGCACACACAGCAGCGTATTGCGAAAACGGACATCGTCGGCGGCATTCCTCCAGCGCGCCGGCAAATGCGCAACCACGGTGGCGGCGATCATCGTCACCGCATGTTCGATGCGGTAGACCGGGAAACCCGCCCCCGCTGCGCCCATCCAAATGAACAGGATAAGCCCCAATGTCGCTTGCAGGTCCAGCACGCCGCTGAACCCCGCGGCAAGTCCGCGGTCCATGCCTTTGAATTCGCCGCCCCTCAGCCAGCCGACCGAAAATTTGACGACCGCCAGTATCGCAACGAACAATACCAGCCAGCGCAGGTGGGAGTGGGCAATAAATAACAGGTTCATGTTGATTTCTCCTTTGATGATGAGTTTCTTGATCTGGAATTATACAGCAGGGAAACTGCCAAACATGGTAGAATCGCCTCCACCCCGGTCATATCGGGGCAGCTTGTGGAGGGATGGCCGAGCGGTTTAAGGCGCATGTCTTGAAAACATGTTTGGGTCACACCAACGTGGGTTCGAATCCCACTCCCTCCGCTGGTGATTGACGATTTACGATTTTGGAATTACGATTGTCATACGATTATCAATCGAAATCGTCATTCAACATGGGGAGGTGCCAGAGTGGCTGAATGGGCTCGCCTGCTAAGTGAGTGCTGGGTAAAACCAGTCGCGGGTTCGAATCCCGCCCTCCCCGCCACTGCAAACGCGTCTGAAAAGGCGCGTTTTTCTTTACCAGCCGCGCGTCCCCATTGAGGGGATGATTTTCGAATCCCGCCCTCCCCGCCACTGCAAACGCGTCTGAAAAGGCGCGTTTTTCTTTACCAGCCGCGCGTCCCCATTGAGGGGATGATATTCGAATCCCGCCCTCCCCGCCACCATAAACGCGTCTGAGAAGGCGCGTTTTTCTTTAAATTCAATAAATCACAGATTTGCCGTAGCAACGACTTCAGTCGTTGATGCCCGCCGAATTTTTCGGTCAGAGGCGGTTAAAGTCGCCACTACAAATCGCTCAGTTATTGAATCTGTGATTGGCTGAAATTCTCTGCTGTACAAATGTCATTGTGAGGAGGGGTTTTGTTTGGCGCCGTGCGCCACGCGCAACTACATGATTTGACACGGAATAACGAAAAATCCCCAAGCCGGTTCGACTCAGGGATTCATACGATGGTGGACCCAGAGGGATTCGAACCCTCGACCTTCTCAATGCCATTGAGACGCGCTCCCAACTGCGCTATGGGCCCCCGGTGATTTTGATTTAAGATTCTACGATTTCAATCGCAAATCATCAACTTGTACTGAATCGAAGTATCGTAAATCTGTGGACCTGAGGGGATTCGAACCCCTGACCTCCTCAGTGCGATTGAGGCGCGCTCCCAACTGCGCTACAGGCCCAGGCTGTTTTTGGTTGATGCCTTGCGGACAAGGCGAAGCGTATTCTACCTGAGGGATGGGGGAATGTCAATGAACGTTCCGAAAATCAAACGCCCCTTTTTCAACGCGCAAGCCTTGCGGGTGTGTCAAGACCGGCAAGGGGGACATCACGACGCGGTCTGTGTCATGGGTTTGCCACAAACGCCTCATTAAGAGTTTCTTAACGTATTTCGGGTATAGTCCTGTAGTATTGTTTTTACAAATGAAAAACGATCCCGAAGGATGTTTCGGCAGTGTTTTTCGCAATTTGACGCGACTATACCTTTCAGTTCTCTCGTGCGAGTGTTGACGCGCTTGGATAATTAGGTATAATCTATGTGCTTATTTTAAGGCAAGATACGTATTTTCAAAAGGAGGTGGTTTTTCCGACATAGTGCAATGAAGTGAACGTTAAGTCGTGTCCGAATATCAAATCCTAAATTTCTTCTTGGAGGAGAAAAATATGTTACAAAAACGTTTGTTTGCTTTGTTCGGCTTGCTCGTGATCGCCAGCATGGCGCTTGCCGCCTGTGGTCCGAGCGCGGCGCCTGAACAGCCTGCCGCCCCCGCCGATCCCGCGCAGCCCGCGGCTACCGAGCCCGCTGCCCCCGCCGCCCCCGCCGAGCCCAAGGTGATGGTTGCCTGTCTTGCACAGGAACCGACCACCCTGTACGGCTTCGCTTCCTCGGCTCTGGTCACCTCCTTTGTGACCGACGCCCTCTTTGACGGCTTGATCGATGCCCGCACCTACGACTACCAGCCTGTCTTCTACAACCTGTCCACCTTTGATGACACCGCTGAGAAGAACACCGTTCAGGTCGGCGTTGGCGACTCCGTCTATGATGGCGATCTCGATGAAATCGTCGTCCTCGAAGCCGGTATGACCATCAACCTGAACCAGGCTGAAGGCGACCCCCTCGAAGTGACCGTTGAAGAAGGCCAGACCTACCCGGTCGTCCAGATCGTCACCCAGCACACCATGGCTTCCGGCGCGACCTGGGAAGACGGCACCCCGGTGACCACCAAGGATGTTGTCTTCGCCTTTGGAGTCGGCGCCTCCCCCGATACCCCCACCTCGAAGTACTTCTACGAGACGATGACCCAGAAGATTGAAGTTGTGGACGACTCCACTTACAAGTATTACTTCAATCCCGGTTACACCAGCGGCACGTACTTCCTCGATGGCGCGATTGGACCGCTTCCCTCCCATGTGTATGGTGAAGGCGGCTCCCGCCCGTTGAGCCCCGCTGAAATGATGGAAGACGAGCAGGTCAACCGCGCTCCGCTTGCCTACGGTCCGTTCAAGATGGTCGAATGGGTTGCCGGTTCCTACATCAAGGTCGAGAAGAACCCGACCTACTGGCGCGCAGGCGAAGGTCTGCCCAAGATCGATGAGCTGATCTACCGCTTCATCCCCGACACCAACCAGTTGATCGCCCAGTTGGCTTCCGGCGAATGTGACTTCGGCACCCAGGACGCCGCCTTTGAAGGCTCCCTGCCGTTGATCCAGCAGTTCGAAGCCGAAGGCTTGATGGTCCCGCAGGTGGTTGCCGGAACCGTGTTCGAGCACCTCGACTTCAACACTTTCCCGGTTGCATCCTACGCTGGCGCTTCCGCCACCCTCCAGACCAACACGGGCGAACTCCTGTTCCAAACCAAGGAATTCCGCCAGGCGATTGCCTACTGTCTCGACCGCCAGGCGATCGTTGACTTCACCACCAACGGCGCGGCTGTTGTCCAGCACGTCTATGTGCCTTCCGATCACCCGTTCTACGCCGGTGATGACAACATCACGATCTATGAATTCGACCCCGAAAAGGGTAAGGAATTGCTCGCCGGACTCGGCTGGAGCGACACCAATGGCGACGGCTTGCTCGATAACGGCAGTGGCGTAACCCTGTCCTTCATCCACAGCACCCGCACCAACGCCCTGCGCGAGAAGGTGACCCAGGTTGTCAATTCGCAGTTGAAGGAAAACTGCGGCATCGAGACCAAGATCGAACTCATGGGTGGTGAATACTTCGGACCCGGACCCGATGGTCCCGTCTTCGGACGCCAGTACGATCTCGGTGAGTTCGCGTGGCTGACCGGCGTCGAGCCGCCTTGCACCCTGTACATCACTTCGCAGGTGCCCACCGCCGAGGCTGGCTGGAACGGCAACAACAACGTAGGCTTCCAGAACGCCGACTTTGACGCCGCCTGCAATGCCGCCACCCAGGCGCTGGATGAAGCCACCAAAGCCGCCCAGCATGCTGCAGCTCAGAAGATCTTCAGTGAAGAACTGCCCAGCATCCCGCTGTTCGCCCGCGCGAAGATCACCGTGACCGGACCCAATGTTGTGGGTGTGATCATGGATCCGACCGCCAACAGCGAATTCTGGAACGTCGAGAACTTCGACTTCGCTGAATAAGACCCGTTTGTTTTAGGTACGCAGGGAGGATGGCAGTTGCCTGCCATCCTCCCGTTCGAATTCGGCAGTTTGAAATTGTTTTTTTTGTCTTTATTTTTTGGTCTTTTTTACCAAAGTGTGGCATGGCAAATCTCTTAGTTGGAAGGAAACGACATGACTAATTACCTGATCCGTCGTTTTGTTCAAATGGTCTTGGTGGTGATCGCGGCTTCGATGGCGATTTACTTTATTCTATGGCTGGCGCCGGGGGGTCCGCTGGATGAATTGAGGATCGCCGGCGCGGGAGGGCGCGCCAACCAGGGCTTTACGGAAGAGCAGATCAATCGCATTGCTGAGTATCTTGGTCTTCATCGCGGACCGGTCTGGGGCTACGTTGCCTGGCTGACCGGCGAGGACTGGTTCAACAAGATCGGCAGGGACGACCTGCAGACTTCCAGTTGCCGCGCCGCTCCAACAACCTGTAGAAAGGGCGTCATTCGCGGAGACTTCGGTTCCTCCTGGTCGATTGCGCGCGGTTCGACTGTGGCGGATGTGTTGCTTTCCCGCCTGCGAAATACGCTGATCCTCATGGTGTCCGCAACGATCATCTCGCTTGTGATTGCCATTCCCATCGGGATTATCTCGGCGGTCAGGCAGTATTCCCGATTCGACTACGCCGCGACAACCTTTGCCTTTTTCGGAACGGCCATGCCGGTCTTCTGGTTCGGTTTGATGATGATCATCCTGTTTGGGGGGAATCAATCGCCGTTGTACAAGGCATTTGGATTCCCATATCTTCCAACCGGGAACGTTTCCCTGGTACGCAAGCCCTTGCCGGGCAGTCTCCTGGAGCTGCTCAACGCCACGCCCGGCTCCTGGGTGGATATTGCCGTCCACGCGATTATGCCGACGATGGTGCTTTCCCTGCTCTACATGGCGGGATGGAGCCGCTTCATGCGCTCGTCCATGCTCGAAGTTCTGCGGCAGGACTATGTCCGCACCGCGCGCGCAAAAGGTCTGCGCGAACGCATCGTGATCATCAAACATGCCATGCGCAATGCCCTGATACCATTAATTACAATCGTAGTATTCCAACTACCAGGCATATTCGGGGGGGCTACGATCACGGAAACGGTCTTCAACTGGCAGGGGATGGGCTTCCTCTACGTGTATGCATTGGGGGCGAACGATTATCCCGTCGCCATGGCATTCCTGTTCATCATTTCGGTGCTTGTGGTGATCGCCACCCTGCTTGGCGATATCCTGTATACCATCGTGGACCCGCGCATCCGGTTCAGTTAAATCAGCAATTGGAGATATGAAATATGGCTGTCGCCGAACTCAAGTCCGAATCCCTGGCAACCATCAAGGAAGAGAGTTGGTTCAAGGTCATTGCAAGACGGTTTATCAGGCATAAACTGGCGGTTGTGGCGTTATTCGTGATCGCAGTGTTTGTATTTCTGGCGATCTTTGCCGATACGCTTGCGCCCTATGACCCCTATAAACAGGGGCTTGCGCCTTCCTATTCGAACCCGTCCTCCGAGCATCTTCTTGGCACCGATGAGCTGGGACGCGATGTGTTCAGCCGTCTTCTGTACGCCGCGCGCATTTCCCTGTTCGTGACGGTGGTCGTCAATTTCACTTCCGAAACCATCGGCGTCTTTGTCGGGGCGATCTCCGGCTATTTCGGCAAATGGGTTGACTCTGTCATCCAGCGTGTGGTTGAATTCCTGCTCACCCTTCCCACACTCCCCCTGCTCCTGTTCTTTTCCGCCATGCTGCGCGGTGTGACCATCCCCGGTTTGCCGGACGAATGGTCGAAAGCGATCATCATTTCCCTTGTGTTGATCGCCTTTGGCTGGCTCGGCTCCACCCGTCTGGTGCGCGGCATGGTGCTCAGCCTGCGCGAACAGGAATTTGTACAGGCGGCGCGCGCCCTGGGGGCGGGGCACTGGCGCATCATCACCCGCCACATGATCCCCAACTCCCTTGCGCCGGTCATCGTCAACCTGACGCTTGGTTTGGGCGGCGTAATCGTGTTGGAGGCGGCGCTTTCCTTCCTTGGCTTTGGCATCACCCCGCCGGTCCCCACCTGGGGAAACATGCTCCAAAACGTGCAGGAACGCATGTGGCAGCAGCCCTGGCTGGCATTCTATCCCGGCATGTGTATTTTCCTGGCTTCCCTGTCCTTTAATTATGTCGGCGACGGTTTGCGCGATGCGCTCGACCCGCGCCTGAAACTTTAATATCTTTGGAATGAGGTATAACGTTATGAGAAAGTCGCCTTTCCTTATTGTAGTTTTGCTGTTCCTTGTGCTGGCTGTGTACGGCTGTGCAAGACCCGTTGAAACGGATGGACGCACCGATGAACAGCTTGCCGCTGCAACCGCCGCGGTGGAGGAAAATATCCAGGCGTTGCCGACGGACCTTCCGATTCACCCCGATGCCGAGAAATTAAGATTTGCCGCCGGAAATACATACATCACCTATGAAGTGTTGGGCGATGTGGATATGATCGTGGACTATTACCGCACTGAGTTGGAGAGCATGGGTTGGGAGAAACGAGGCAACAGCCCCGAGACCCCCATCGGCGGCGCGTTGACGATCCTGCGCATTAAGCCTGACAAGAATGTTTCCATTACGGTTCAATCCATTCCAAGCAGCGATTATGTGCGCGTGCTGATTTCGGTTATCCTGAAATAAAAAAACGGTAATGTAACAGGTTTTTGTGGATTACGCCTCTTCGCCAAGCGCAGGCAGGACTGCCTCTGTATTGAATTTTGTTCTCACGATTTTTCTGGTGATTACCGGTTTTATCTATCTAAGCCTGACCGCCTACACCAAGGACGCTCTCTGGTTTTACCCGGTCTTCAATGCGCAGCCGTCCGTCGGGATTATTCGATGTTACGGCGAGCAGGTCACCCTGAGGGAGAACGACGCGCACCTCACGGCGATCGTCGAACTGGTCAATAAACAAATCTCCGGTGACAAGCGCTGGGACGAATTGAACCTGACCAATGTGACCTACCTGGATTATCAGACAGGCAGGAACGTGATGATCCTCGAACTTTACTACGATGAGCCCCAGCGCATCCACTCGACCAGCCCGTTCTTTTCGGGATTCGACATGCTTCTGATCCCCCTCGACGGACGGTTCGCTTCGATGAACATCATGTTCAGCCTGATACGCGGGAAACCCGCCGGGGGCTCCTTCCATGTGGAGACGTTCGAACCGGTCCGGGAATATATAACAAACAACGCCATTTGCGTGAAAAACTAGTAAAATTCATCCCACAAGGAGCCTTGATTGCCTGTGTCTGAGAACAACAAACCCCTGCTCGAAGTAAAAAACCTCAAGACCTACTTCTATACCGAGGATGGTGTTGTCTATGCTGTGGACGGCGTGGACTTTTACGTCAACCCCGGCGAGGTGCTGGGCATTGTGGGAGAATCGGGATGCGGCAAGAGCGTCACATCCCTTTCAATCATGCGCCTGATCAGCGTCCCCGGAAAGATCGTCGAAGGCGAGATCCTTTTCGACGGCAAGGACCTGGTCAAAGCCTCGGAGAAGGAAATGATGCAGGTGCGCGGCAACCGCATTTCCATGATCTTCCAGCAGCCGCAATCTTCGCTCAACCCCGTCTTCAAAGCGGGTGACCAAATCTCCGAAGTATTGAACATCCATCAGGATTTCGGCAAGGAGGCGGGGCAGAAGCGCGCCGTCGAACTGCTCAAATTGGTGGGTATTCCCGAACCGGAGAAGCGCGCAGACTCGTATCCGCATGAACTCTCCGGGGGCATGGCACAGCGCGTGATGATCGCCATGGCGCTTGCCTGCGTCCCCGACCTGCTCATCGCCGATGAACCCACCACCGCCCTCGATGTCACCATTCAGGCGCAGATCCTCGACCTGATGCGTGACATGAAACAACAACTCGGCTCCGCCATGATCCTCATCACACACGACCTGGGTGTGATCGCGGAAATGGCGAACCGTGTGGCGGTCATGTACGCCGGCGAGATCGTCGAACAATCTCCCGTGGATGCCTTGTTCGATAGCCCGCTTCATCCCTACACCCAGGGCTTGATCGGTTCCATCCCCGTATTGGGTGAGATCAAGGAGCGCCTTGAGGTGATTCCCGGCTCCGTGCCGAACCTGATCGCCCCGCCGCCCGGATGCCGCTTTGCCCCGCGCTGTAAAGCCCGCGTCGAACACAATTTGTCCATTTGCACTGATAATCGCCCGAATTTGATCGAAGTTTCCGAAGGTCACAAGGTGCGTTGCTGGCTGTTCGAGGACGCCGAAGGGCATACCGCCCCAATGAAATCTGGAAAGAAAGCCTAAAGAGATCCTACCTGCCATGAATACTACGAACAAAACTCTTCAAGAAAAACCAGACTTGTTGGTGGTTGACAAGCTCACAACGCATTTTCCGGTGCGTTCCGGACTTTTACAGCGTGTCACCGCATGGGTGCAGGCAGTGGATAAGGTCAGTTTTGCGGTGAAAAGCGGCGAGACTCTGGGCTTGGTGGGCGAATCCGGCTGCGGCAAGACCACCGTGGGACGTTCCATTTTGCGCCTGATCGAACCGACTTCCGGAGAAGTCTCATTCGATGGGAAGAACATCATTACCATGCCTCCGAGGGAACTCAAACCCCTGCGCCGCGATATGCAGATCATTTTCCAGGACCCGTACGCGTCCCTCAACCCGCGCATCCCCATCGGCGAATCCATTATGGAAGGGTTGCATATTCACCGCATCGGTCATAAAAAGGAACGCTGGGAGATCGCCATCAACATGCTCAAGAAAGTGGGCTTGGAGGAGTACCACGCCCGCCGCTACCCGCATGAATTCTCCGGCGGACAGCGCCAGCGCATCGGTATTGCCCGCGCCCTGGCGCTCAACCCCAAGTTCATCGTCTGCGACGAGCCGGTCTCCGCGCTGGACGTTTCCATCCAGTCCCAGGTTTTGAACATTCTCAAAGACTTGCAGAAGGAATTTGGTCTCACTTATCTCTTCATCGCCCACAACCTCAGCGTGGTGGAGCATATCTCGGATCGCGTGGCGGTGATGTACCTCGGCAAGATGGTGGAACTCACCGACCGCGAATCGCTCTACCGCGAACCGCTTCATCCCTACACCCAGGCTTTGCTTTCCGCCATCCCCAAGCCGCATCCGAGCGCCAAGCATCGCGAGCGCACCATCCTCAAAGGCGATGTGCCCAGCCCGCTCAACCCGCCCAAGGGATGCCGCTTCCACACCCGTTGTCCCATTGCCGTGGAAAAATGCGGGCAGGATGAACCTGAATTCAAGGAAGTCCGTCCCGGTCACTGGGTGGCATGCTGGCTGGCGGAATAAATCAAAAAAATCCCTCGAAG
>Ga0208244_101664_pt1 | contig 10731 bp, 7 predicted proteins | sample SubbioCR12Aug_5A_FD_184828 | JGI IMG/M metagenome (GOLD analysis project Ga0208244, IMG submission 184828) | Serpentinite rock and fluid subsurface biosphere microbial communities from McLaughlin Reserve, California, USA - CR12Aug_5A (SPAdes) | ecosystem: Environmental > Terrestrial > Deep... | reverse complement strand
CTTTTGTAAGAATATTATAACGTTTTAATAATTCTTGAATCCCAGCTGGTGTGCATGGGAATAAAGTTTCATTTCCTATTACAAGATTACCAACATTAGCAGGATGGAAGCCATCAACGTCTTTTTCTTGTGAGATTGCATTTATTATCTTGGTTTCATCAATATGTTTAGGTAAAGGGAGTTGAACCAGGATACCGTGAAAAGACTTATTTTCGTTGTAGCTATTAACAACAGTAATCAATTCATCTTCCGAAATAGATGCATCCAGTTTTTCTATTTTAGAAAGCATCCCGATTTCATCACAGGCTTTTGCTTTACTGTTCACATAAATTTGCGAAGCAGGGTTTTCTCCAACTAAAATTGCAACTAAACCGGGGATTGTTTCTCCTCTGGCTTTGATTTTATTGATTTCAACTTTTAATTCTTCACGAATATCTGCCGCTACTCTTTTACCATCTATTAATTGCATATTCCTTTAATCTTAATTTGTTGATTTAATAAATTCAGGGAATAAAATCCTTTCAATATATACTGTTTTTCCCGTATCAGTATCAATTTTGAAGAAAACTCCGCAAAGATGTACATCATTTTCAGCAGTTTCATATTTCTGAGGAGTTTGATATAAAAACCTGTTAACCGCAGCCTGTGTTTTCATCCCTATAACCGAATCATACGGTCCTGTCATACCAACATCGGTGATATACCCTGTACCGTTCTTTAATATTTTCTCATCGGAGGTTTGAATATGAGTATGTGTTCCTACTATTGCACTAACCTTCCCGTCCAGAAAATAACCCATAGAAATTTTCTCTGCTGTTGCCTCTGCATGAAAATCAATCAAAATTATTTTAGCTTCGTTTTTAATTTTTGCTAAAGCCCACTCTGCGGCTCTAAAGGGACAATCGATCTGTGCCATAAAGGTTCTGCCCTGTAAATTGATTACACCTACCTTCCCTTTTCTTGATTCATATATATAAAAACCGTTTCCGTGAGCACCTTTAGGGTAATTCAAAGGACGTAATACTCTCGGTTCAACTTTCATATATTCTTGCGATTGATGCTTGTCCCAGGTATGATTTCCTCCTGTAACTACCGAAACTCCGAGTTTGAAAAGTATTTCCCCTTCTTTTTGAGTAATACCCTTCCCGTCAGCCACATTTTCACCGTTTACGATTAGAACGTCGACTTTATATTTTTGAAGAATTCCGGGTAACCATATCTCAACAAAGGTCAACCCAGGTTTGCCGATAATATCTCCGACAAAAAGTATATTAATTAATTCCATAACATCTGATTTTTTGAATGAAAATATATCTAAATTTGTAGTAACTTAAAAGAAAACATTTTTTAATAATCTCTTTATTAGGAAAACTGAACTGCATTGACGAAAATTTTTCTAAGTTAATTATGCATCCGAAAGATATTCTAACACAAAAAATTGAAGATACTGTTTTTACCGTGGTTGATGTTGAAACGACCGGACTAAATGCATCCTATAACAATATCATTGAAATAGCACTTGTCAAAGTTCAAAATAACGAAATAACTGGCGTTTACTCTACACTTGTTAATCCTGCAAGAGATATTCCATACTTCATCACTCAATTCACCGGTATTTCGAATGATGACGTTTACAACGCACCTTTTTTTGAAGATGTAGTTGACAACATTACTTCATTCATTAATGGAACGGTATTTACAGCTCACAACTTATCTTTCGATTTAAGCTTTATTAGGAAGGAATTTCGTTTATGCGGCATTGAGAATTTCAAACCTTACCAGCTTTGCACTTTGAAGATGGCAAGAAGATTATACCCTGAATTAAAAAGTAAATCCCTCGGAAAAGTTGCCAACCACCTACGAATAAAGAATCCGGAAGCTCACCGTGCTGAATCAGATGCAAAAGTTACTGCTCAAATATTGATTAAAATGATAAATGAATTGAAATCAAGTAATGGCATAAGCATACTTGAGGATTTACTAAATTTTCAATTCAACCCGCAATCAAATCTTAGAAAAAGATTACTGAATGAAAAACTGAACCAGGATCTACAATTTTTACCTGATGCGCCGGGTGTTTACTATTTCCTTAATTCAAAAGATGAGATAATCTATATCGGGAAAGCCAAATCCCTAAGGGAAAGAATTAAGTCGTATTTTTCATCAACCGCTCCATCAAAAAGTCATAAAATAGTAAAACAGGCAAAAAAGTTAAAAACCGAAATAACAAATACGGAATTGACCGCACTTCTTTTGGAAGCTGAACTGATTAAGATAATCGACCCGAAACATAATGTTCAGCTTAAAAAGTATCACAATAAATATTTTTTACGAATAAATAAAACACATCCTTTCCCGAACGCAGAAATAACCAATTTCTTCGATTTTGACGGAAACGATTACTTCGGGCTATTCATTAATAGAAAAAAAGCAGCACAGATTATGGAAGTGATTGATAAGGCATTCATACTGCGTGAGTGTAAAGATAAAGAATTTGCTAAACAGAAAGCATGCTTCCTATCCGAGATTGAAAGATGCACTGCACCTTGTGTAGGCAGTAATAGTTCTCATTATGAAGACGAACTTGAAAAAGTTTATGAATTCATGTTAGGTAAAAACCAATTTCTTTTAGACAGATTATTAAACAAAATGAAATTATACTCCGAGATTCAAAAGTATGAAAAAGCTGCCGAGATGCGTGAGCTGATAAACCTCGTCCTTGCACAAATTCATAAATCCTCATTGTTAGCAGAGCCAATCAATTCAGCTAATGTGCTAATAGAGGTTTCGGGTGCATTTGATAGTAAGGATTTTTGTCTATTGTTAGAAGGAAAAGCCTTCGTTAAAATAAATCCAATAAGTTCACATGACGAATTTGAAACAGCACTTGATGACTATTTTAATAGTACAAGACACAGTGATTTTTTGCCGACCGAGGAAGATCTTGAGAAGATTAAAATAATTCTTAACTGGATAGTGAAAAACCGTAACTATGTTCGGATATTTTATTTAAGAAAATATCAATCAAAGGAAGTTTTATTCAAAGATTTGAGTAGCAACATTAATATCGCTCCTATTGAGTCTCAAAGCACTTTTGACATAAAAGATTTGATAAAGTGATTTTTTTTACCATTTTTGTAAAGTAGATAGATAAACATTTTCAAGAGGTGTTATGAACAGTAAAATCATTACTGTTTTTTCCGAAAATAGAGATTATGGCAGCAGGTACAAAGCTCTATCGGGAGAAGGTGAGTATATAGTTCAGATTAAGGGGAAAAATAAAAGCGAACTACTCTCTTTGTTTGAAGGTGACCAAATTCTCTTCATCTATGAAGTCATGCATCCTGTAATGTCGGAAATCGAAGGGATTGACCAAATTCACTCAATTAAAAAGAACGTACCTATTATTGTCATATCTTCCTATTTTTATGATACAAAAGATATTGTCTTTGGAAAAAAGATTGCCGATTTTTTAATTAAACCTTGCAATTATGAGCAACTATCGAAAAGTATAAAAAGCATCCTTAATGTTGAACCAGAACCTGAAGTAGCGTCAGAAATTTTAGTTCAAAAAGAAGAAGTAATCGAACCTTCCAAAGAAGAAGAGCATTATGAAGCAAGCGTTGAAAGTAAAAAACTCTCTGTACTGATAGAGATCTCAAAAAGACTTAATGCTAAAGAGAGTTTCGATGAATTATTTAATGATATCATTACGCTTTCAGCTGAAGCAATGAATGCTGAAAGAGCTACACTTTTCCTGCTCGACAAAAAAACAAACGAATTATGGTCAAGAACCGGAACCGGACTAAAACAAAAGGAGATTAGGTTTTCGGTAGAATTTGGTATTGCCGGCAATGCTGTATGCCAAGGTAAATCAGAAATAATAGATAACCCCTACACACACCCGAAATTTAATAAAGAGATAGACAAGAAAACAGGTTTTACAACCCGAAATATTCTTTGCATGCCAATAAGAAATTTAAAGGGTGAAATAATAGGAGTATTTCAACTACTAAACAAGAAAGATGGGAATTTCACAAAAGATGATCAGGTATTTTTAGGTGCACTTGCAGGAAGTACAGGGATAACCCTAGAAAATTCTCTTCTACAAGAAGAATTAAAAAAACAGCTTCAAGAGACTAAAAATGCTTACGAAGAAATTTACATCTCTCAAAACCAGATATTGAAGGAGACAAGAGTTTCAACCATTTCTCAAATATCGGGATTTCTAAATCTTTGTCTAAAAGAATGCAAACTTGAGACACATATTAAAAAGATATCCGAAATAAATCCATTTGACCCGTTTTTGAAAAAAGAAAGCGGAAAAGCAACTGAAGAATTCAAAGAATTCATTAAAAAGCTTAACGATTATCTTGCGGAAATTCAAAGAATGAATTGATTCTTTAAATGGATTTAGAATCAATCAGAAACTATTGCTTATCAAAACCGGGTGTTACTGAGAGCCTCCCTTTTGATGCAGATTCGCCCGTTTATAAAGTAAATGGCAAAATCTTTGCAATAATTAATCTTAAAATTCCATGCAGCTTAAATCTTAAATGCGATCCTGAATATGCAATTGAACTTCGCGAAAAATATGATGCTATTAAACCAGGTTATCACATGAATAAAAAGCATTGGAACACTATAATTTTAGACGGGAGTATTTCTTCTAAATTAATATTCTCACTAATTGATCACTCCTATAATCATTTACAAAAACGCAGAGGAAATAAATGAGACTTAACTCTAAACTCCCCAATACTGGTGAAAGCATATTTGCTATAATGACAGCTAAAGCCAAAAAGTATAATGCAATTAACCTCTCTCAAGGATTCCCGGATTTCAATTGTTCGTCAGAATTAATTGATTTAGTTCATAAATATTCAAAGATGGGTTTGAATCAATATGCTCCCTTCAAGGGTGTACCTGAATTACGAAACGAGATAGCATTAAAAACTGAAACGCTTTACGGGCGAAATATTGACCCGGAAACAGAAATTAATGTAACGGCAGGTGCTACACAAGCTTTGTTCACTGCAATTACAGCTTTTATCGAAAATGGAGATGAAGTAATCATTTTTGAACCCGCTTATGACTCCTATTCCCCTTCAATTATTCTAAATGGCGGTATTCCAATCGGTATTCCCCTTACTGAACCTGATTTTAAGATAGATTGGGATGCGGTTAAAAAGAAAATCAATAAACATACAAAGATGATTATCATCAATTCTCCACATAATCCAACCGGAAGTCTGATTGATGAAGAGGATATAAAAGAATTAGTCAGCATAACTGAAAAACACAATATTTTGATCCTCAGCGATGAAGTTTATGAGCATATAGTGTTCGATAATAAAATGCATTTCAGTCTTGGCGGAATTGAAGAACTTCGTCCTAATGTAATAACTGTTTCTTCATTCGGGAAAACGTTTCATACAACCGGCTGGAAGATCGGTTATTGCATTGCAAATCCAATGTTAATGGAAGAATTCAGAAAAGTTCATCAATTTAATGTTTTTACCGTAAATACACCTATTCAATACGCTTATGCCGAATACTTAAAAGATTCTTCTCACTATCTCGGTTTGAGCAGTTTCTACCAGGCAAAAAGAGATTATTTCATCGAAAGGATAAAAGTTTCAAAGTTCAAATTCAAACCGGCAGCCGGAACTTATTTTCAACTACTTGATTATTCAGAAATAAGTAATAAAAACGACATGGATTTCTCACTTGAACTTGCAGAAAATTATGGAATTGCAGTAATCCCTCTTACCCCTTTTTATACCGGTATAAATGTTAGAAAATATATTCGTATCTGTTTTGCTAAAACTGAAAAGGTGCTTGAAGAAGCTGCTAATAAATTATGCGCGGTTAATTAGAGAATCTTTCTTTTAATATTCCCCTCTCTTCGGGTGTCACCATGAAGATCGATTCATCACCTTTCTTTAATTTATGGTCATCGGGGTAGTAAAAAACCATTCGTAAGATTGAAATTAGTTATATTCCATAATTCAGACTTCAGATTACTTTTCTTTTGATAAATTACGGAGATAAAGCAAATTATTCAGTTTTTGTAAGATAAAAAATATCCCTATTTTACGTTAGATAAGTATTTTAGTTTTGAGATAGATATACAGCGATGATTAAAAAACAGAATAATTTAAAAGTCCCAGTCACTATGTATTATTCGATTTTGTTTTTACTATTCTGTATCGTTCCTCTCTTCGCAGGCGGAACAGAAAATACCGGACATGTTAATATTGTTTCAAGTGTTGGTATTGCAATACTTGCCGCCACAATTGTTGGATATATTGGTCATATTTTCAAACAACCATTATTGCTTACATATATATTAGCTGGTGTTTTAATTGGTCCTCGAATAGGTTTCGGAATCATAGAAAATATAAATGAAATCGAGACCATATCACACTTTGGATTGATCCTGCTTCTTTTTTTAATAGGCCTTGAAATAGATATTAAAAAACTAAAAGAAGCAGGAAAATCATTGATAATAAGTGGACTAATACAATTTCCATTATCAGTCTTTTTAGGCATCGGGTTTTTCCTAATCGTAGGTTATTCATTTTATGCTGGTGAATATGACCTTTTCTATTTGGCTGCCTGTTGCAGCTTAAGCAGTACTGCGATAGTTGTTAAGCTTTTGTATAACAAGTTTGAATTGGATACTCTTGCGGGTCGAATTACTCTAGGAATTTTAGTCTTCCAGGACATTTGGGCAATAGTTTTACTCGGAATACAACCAAATCTATCAAATCCTGAGTTTTGGCAAATCCTTATCTCTTTCGGTGAAGGTTTTTTACTTGTATGTATTAGCATGCTGCTAAGTAAATTTGTATTACCTCGATTATTTAAGTCGGTTGCAAAAATTCCTGAGTTAATCCTTATATCCTCACTAGGATGGTGTTTTTTTATATGCGGCATTGCTGCCTTTTTTGATCTTTCGATTGAGATGGGAGCTTTAATAGCAGGTATTTCGATATCAACTTTTCCCTATAATTTCGATGTTATCGCAAAGGTTGTAAATATTAGAGATTTCTTTGTTACACTATTTTTTGTCTCAATCGGTATGCAGATTCCTAATCCTATTGAAAATACCGGTTTGCTTTTTATATCTGCTATCGTCTCTTTGTTTCTTATTATTTCAAGACTTCTGGCAATTTTTCCAGTACTTTACTCATTGAAAAACGGTATAAGAGTAAGTCTTTTAGCGTCAATTAATTTATCTCAGATTAGCGAATTCTCTCTTGTAATTGCAACACTTGGAATTACATCAGGTCATATAACATATGATACTCTATCTGTTATAATTTTCGTTTTTGTTATTACTTCTGTTTTATCTACCTACATGATTAAATATAATAACTCAATCCAGAAAGCTGTAGCTAGTTTTCTAAAAATCCTCGGGTTAAAAGATATCCAATCGAAATTTGGTGATGAAATAAAATCCCAAGGTAGTGAAATAGCTATCTTGGGGTTTCATCGTAATGCCAGTTCATTGTTATACGAAATTTTTAACAATAAGGAGAACGATTTGTCATTAAAGGATAAGTTGTTAGTTATTGACTTCAATCCTGAAGTTCATCACTCCCTGAAAAAACTGGGAGTAAAGGTAATCTATGGGGATATTAGTTATATAGATACCCTTTACCATGCAGGAATTCAAAGCATGAAAATTGTTATCTCAACAATTCCTGATACTGTTCTTGTCGGAACTGATAATCTAAAACTACTAAAACAAGTAAAAGACATTTGTCCTGACGCGAAAATAATTGTTACTGCCGAAAGTTCAGAAATTGCACTAAAAATGTATTCTGAAGGAGCATATTATGTCTTAACACCCGGCATACTTTCTGCAAAAAAAATAATGTCAGTGATAAATAAGACACTAGGAAATGATAGTTGCAACATAGAAAGTTTCATAAAAGATGAAATAGAATCATTGAAATTTCGTGATGAAGTTATCGGATAAAAATAGTATTTTCAACTGAAAACACTTTATTTAATCCGGTATTTTTACCATGAAAAGATGGTTCGGTTTAATTGTTTTTCCCCTGAACCGGCAAATAAAACCAGTCAGTTCCACCGACAAAGCTTATTATCAGCAAAGCTGAAACTGCTAGAAACCGTTTATAAAAACATTTCATTGATTGATAAACCTATTACACAAAAATACTCTTTTCAATGAAAAATTCCACAATCAATTTTTGAATAATAATAATACATTATCATTGGTATTCTTCTTATAAAAATAAATGGGAATAATTTAAAATACTTCTTGACATCTATCGATAAAGTTTCTATATTAAAAGAGAGATGTAATATATTTATTTAATTACACTTAAGACTTACCTTTTAATTCCAGCATTTTTTCCATATATTTGCAAGTCAAATTTTGAAAGGTTTTATGCTTAACTTAAAATCACTCAATTCGGAACAGAAAAAAGCTGTTGAATATAATGCCGGTCCTGCCATAATTGTTGCAGGAGCAGGCTCGGGAAAAACAAGAGTTTTAACATATAAAATTGCATACTTAATCGATAAGGGATATGAACCTGATTCAATTTTAGCCTTAACATTTACAAACAAAGCTGCCAAGGAGATGAAAGAAAGAGTCCATCAACTTATCGGCAGTAAAGCAAATTATATTTGGATGGGAACGTTTCATTCAATATTTGCAAAAATTCTTAGAATCGAATCATCCTCTATTAATTTCCAGAGGAATTTTTCTATTTATGATACGGAAGATTCCCTCACAACTGTACAAAACGTAATGACGGAATTAGATATTTCTATGGATAATATCAATCCGAATTCTGTGCGTCATCGTATCAGTTATCTAAAGAATCACATGATCACTCCCGACCAATACAAAAAGAAATTCATGACTTCTTTTCCTGAAGAGAAAGTCTATGAAATCTATTCAGAGTATCAAAGAAGATTACAAGAAAATAATTCAATGGATTTTGAAGACCTTCTATTAAAACCGATTGAACTATTTAACAAAAATCCTAAAATTCTTCAAAAATATAGAAAAAAGTTCTCATACATCCTCGTTGATGAATTTCAGGATACAAATAAGGCACAATATGAAATACTTCATCTTTTAACTTCAAAAGAAGGTAATATTGCTGTTGTTGGTGACGATGCACAAAGTATTTATAGCTGGAGAGGTGCAAACTTAGATAATATGCTCAATTTTCAGAAAGATTTTGCGGGAGCTAAGATTTTCAGGCTTGAACAGAACTACCGTTCTACGAAAAGTATTCTTTCTGCAGCGGACTGTGTAATTAAAAACAATAAAGAACAGATCGTTAAAACATTATGGACTGAAAATAACGATGGTGAATTACTTTCACTTGTCAAATGTTCCGATGAAAAAGATGAAGCATTTCAAATAGGCAAATTGATAAAAAACGAAATTCAAGAGAATAAACTTGGCTACAAAGATTTTGCGATTCTTTATAGAACAAATGCACAATCCCGTGCATTAGAAGATGCATTTAGAAGAGAAAAAATACCTTACGTAATAATCGGCGGAGTTGAATTTTACAAAAGAAAAGAGATTAAAGACCTCATTGCTTATCTGAGAGTTATCTCCAACCAGAGTGATGAAGAAAGTTTGTTACGAATAATGAACTTCCCCCAGAGGGGTATCGGACTAACTACAATAAGAAGAATGATTGCTTTTGCACGTAAGCATAACATTACAATGTTTGAAACAATGACCCGTGTTTTTGAAGTCATTGACATCAAAGAGCGAATCCAAAAGAACGTCAAAAATTTCAAAATTCTCCTTGATAAATACATCGGACTATCCGATAAACTTTCGGTCGGAGAACTGATTAGAGCGTTAGTTGATGAACTCGGGATTATTAAATTTTTCAAAGAAGAAAATACGATCGAATCACTCCAAAGATTGGATAACGTTCAGGAATTATTATCCGCAATTACCGAATTTTCAAATGAACATCAGGGTGCTTCGCTTGATGATTATCTTCAGGATGTTTCACTTGTAAGTGAAATTGATATTGTTGACAATACCAGGAATGTTGTTAGCCTTTTAACTGTTCATACTTCAAAAGGTTTGGAATTCCCGGTTGTTTTTGTTACTGGCTGCGAAGAAGATATTTTCCCTCTTGCGAATAAATTCTCTACAGATGCTACTGTCCCCGAAGAAAGAAGACTTTTTTATGTTGCAGTTACAAGAGCTCAAAGTAAAGTATTTCTTACCTATGCCCGGTCCAGGTATCGCTTCGGAGAAGTAGCATACCAAAGCCGTTCACGCTTTATTGATGAAATTGATAAATCGATGTATGAAGAGCTAAATGGCGGATTAAACAGAAAAGCTTTTCGAAAATCAAAAAAAGAGATTTACTATGAGTATTTTGAAAATGTTGACTATGAAGATTTTAGTCATGACCCCAAAACACTTAAGGTTGGAAGCCGTGTAATGCATGAAAAATTCGGACTCGGAAAAATCACTCAGATCGTTGGATCCGGTGAAAATCAAAAAGTTACGGTCTCTTTTGAAGGGAATAATGTTAAGCAGTTGATGCTTAAATTTGCAAAGTTAAAAGTGCTTTATTAGGATTTAATGTAGTCAGGGTAGAATTAATTAATAAATAATAAATTTATAATAAAAAATAATCAGCGTTAAAACGAAATCGGAGAAAAAATGATTGCACCTAAAAAATTAGCTATATTGGTAGG
>Ga0208244_101663_pt1 | contig 10733 bp, 7 predicted proteins | sample SubbioCR12Aug_5A_FD_184828 | JGI IMG/M metagenome (GOLD analysis project Ga0208244, IMG submission 184828) | Serpentinite rock and fluid subsurface biosphere microbial communities from McLaughlin Reserve, California, USA - CR12Aug_5A (SPAdes) | ecosystem: Environmental > Terrestrial > Deep... | reverse complement strand
CGTGGGCTGAGGGACGGTCGACAAGAGTGAAGGAAACCGGCTCAGCGCCCGCCACGAAGACGCGTACTTGTTCCAGGGTTTGTATGGCTTGCGTTTGTAAGGTCACGATCATGTCTCCATGATCCCAGTTCACACGCCTATAGGCTCAACTCACTTTGGATTTACGGCACCTTGCTCAGGCTCATGTGTCATTGGAGAAGACTCATCGGTGACATCCAGGCAATGTCCGATATACCCTAGAAACTGGCCCTGGCTGCCAAAGCGCGCGCTGCCCTGGCCGATGATCCAGCGGTACTCGCCGCTGGCATGGCGCAGACGGTATTCCATGGAAAATGGCACGCGGCGATCGAAGGCTGCGCGATAGATCTCGATGCAGCGCGCACGGTCGTCGGAATGCACGCCTTCGAGCCAGCCCTGTCCCAGTTCCTGCTCCAGCGAGCGGCCGGTGAAGCGCAGCCAGGGCTCGTTGAAGTAATCGAATTCCATGTCCGCCCCGGCCGTCCACACCAGTGCCTGTCCGCTGTTGGCCAGGGCGCGGAAATGCAGTTCGCTGTTGGCCAGCTCCTCGCGCAGCAGGTACTCCTCCGACACATCGCGAAACACCAGCACCACCCCCTGTAGTTCCCCCCCGGCGCTGCGAATCGGTGCGGCACTGTCTGCAATGTGGTGACGCGCGCCATTACGCGCCAGCAACGTGGTGTGGTTGGCCAGCCCCACCACCCGCCCCTCGCGGACGACGTGCGTCGTCGGAATCTCCGCCGGTTCGCCGGTGAGCGTATTCTGGATCACGAACACCTCGGCGACACGACGTCCAAGGGCCTCAGCCTGGGACCAGCCAGTGAGGGTTTCCGCCACCGGATTCATCAGCGTGACGCGTTCTTCGGTATCGGTGGCCAGCAGGGCGTCACCGATGGAGTTGAGGGTGATGGCAAGCCGTTCCTCGCTGGCGGCCAGGCTTTCCTGCGCCTCCTGGATGGCGCGCGCCATGGCATTGAAGTTCTCGGCCAGCACCGCGATTTCCCGCGGGCCCTGCTCCGGCACCCTGACATCCAGCTGTCCGCTACGCAGGGCATTGGCCGCACGGCCCAGATTGCCCAGCGGCATGGCCAGGTAGCGATGCAGCAGCCAGCCCAGCAGGCCGATCAGCAACAAGGTGGCGATCAGGTCAGGGGCGCGCGCCTTGAACACGAAAGCGCGCATCGCCCGCCGCTCGCGGGTGAGATCGAAACCGATATACACCATACCCAGTCGCTGGCTGCCCAACTGCCGCGGTTCGGATTCGGCGGGGCGCGGAAAATACTGCGTCGCGGCAACCCGGCTGCCGTCCGGGCTGAGGGTAAAAAACGCCGGCAACCGTCCTTGTTTCTCTTGCGCAAAGCGGCGCATATCGAAACCCGGCAGCACGTCGGCAGCGAGCCTGCCGCGCCAGGCAGTGCGGTGGGCCGCCGCCAGCACGCGGCCGCTGTCGTCGAGCAGCAGCACGACCTCCACGCGCGGGTCGGCCGCCGCCCCGGCCATATCGTCTTCTACCAGGCCGCGGTTGGTTTCCCAGCCCTGCTCCGCCATGCGCGCCAGATGTCCCGTCTGGGTCAGGATATCCGCCCTGGCCTGCCGGTCGAGCTGTCCCAGGCGCTTGTGCAACGCATTCGCCACCGAGACGCCCAGCATCACCAGCGCCAGCAGCGCCAGCCCCAGGGGCAAGGCGATGCGCAGCGGCAAATGTCGCATCGTCATGACAAGGCCGGCAAAAAATGCGGAGAGGCCAGCCCTTCCCGTGCGGGATCCAGAGAATGCTCCCCAACGCGCGTCAGGGGGGCTGGCCGCTACAGGCGCTCGCCGGCGCAAGCGGCGCCAGTGCGCTGGCAACAAGAAACCGGCGGTGTCCCTGATTCACCTGTCCTCCTTTTGTCTGGTTGCCCGCAGCGCCTCCCGCAAGCGCGCTTTTTGCCGGGAAACCGATCTCCACGAACCAAATTTGTTGTTTTCGACTCATGTGGCTTTATTCTGGCACGAATAAAGTTAAAGCATTCAAGCAAATTCGCCAGCGGGGGAACGTCGAACCGAGATACGCATTGCCTCTTCTGCCTGAAAGACGAACCGAAATGGATGAACTGATCGCCTGGCTGCCTGCCGAACTGGTCACTCTGCCGCGCTACGTGGTGGCGCTGGCGATCGGCCTCTTGATGGGACTGGAGCGCGAGCGCAACCCGGCAGCGAAAGCAGGGCTGCGCACCTTTGCCCTGTCCGCGCTGTTCGGCGTGCTGACAGCGCATCTGGCAACCGAACTGGATGCGCTGTGGCTGGTCGCGGTGGGCTTGCTGCTGGTCGGCAGCATGATGATCGCGGCCTATCTGCATGCGCCGCAACCCGTGGACGGCGACCCTGGCACGACGACGGTGGCGGCGCTGATGCTGTGCTACGGCCTCGGCGTGCTGGTGTGGCACGACGAAATCCAGCTGGCGGTAATGCTGGGGATCGCGGCGACCATGCTGCTGTATTTCAAGCCGGAACTGCGCGGCCTGAGCGAGCATCTCTCGCGGCGCGACCTGCTGTCGGTGCTGCAGTTCGCGGTGCTGGCGCTGATCATCCTGCCGCTGCTGCCGAACCGGGATTACGGCCCCTACGGGGCGATCAACCCCCACCAGGTCTGGTGGATGGTGGTATTGGTCGCGGGCGTCGGGCTGGCGGGCTATGCCGCGCTGCGCGTGGTCGGGCAGGAACGCGGCGCGGTGATGCTGGGCCTGCTCGGCGGGCTGGTGTCGTCCACCGCCACCACGCTCTCGTTCAGCCGCCACGCCCGTGCCAGCAGCGCAATGATGCCGGTCGCGGTGATCGTCATCGTGCTGGCCAACCTGGTGGTGCTGGTGCGCCTGGGCGTGCTGGCTGCGCTGCTGGCCCCGGAGGTGATGCCGCAACTGTTGCCGGTGCTGATCGGCGGGCTGGTCGTCGGCGGACTCGGCGCGGCCTATGGCGTGCACCGGCTGCAGCCGCAGGGCGAACTGCCCGCGCTGGCGATGGGCAATCCCACCGAACTGCGCACGGCGCTGGGCTTTGGCCTGCTGTATGCGGCGGTGCTGCTGGCCGCGGCGTGGTTGTCCGACTGGCTGGGCACGCGCGGACTGTACGCGGTGGCGCTGCTGTCGGGGCTGACCGATGTCGACGCCATCACGCTGTCCAGCCTGCGTCTGCACAATCTTGGCCAACTGCCGGTGGGGATTCTGGTCAACGTCATCACGCTCGCGGTGCTGGCCAATCTGCTCTTCAAATCGATGCTCGCCCTGGTCATCGGCGGCTGGCAGATGGCGCGCCATGCGATGGCAGGCATGGGCGCGCTGGGGCTGGGACTGATCGCGGCCTGGGCTATAATGCGGGGCTTTTCCGCCTAGCCACACACTCAATCATGGAAGCCGAAAGCCTCAATCAGATCGAATCCAAACTCGCCGACCTGGGCGAGCGTGCCACCCAACTCAGGGGGTTTCTTTAACTACGATCACAAGAAAGACCGCCTCGAAGAAGTTGCCCGCCTGGCCGAAGACCCCAATTTCTGGAACGACGCCGAGAAAGCCCAGGAACTGGGGCGCGAACGCAAGTCGCTCGAAGACGTGGTGCTGGTACTCGATCGAGTCAGCTCGGGCCTGAAAGATGCGTCCGAACTGTTCGAGATGGCGCGCGAGGAGAATGACGACGAGACGCTCGCCGCCGTGCAGGCCGACATCGCCGCCCTTGAAAAGGATGTCTCGACGCTGGAATTCCGCCGCATGTTCAACCACCCGGCCGACCCCAGCAACTGCTTCATCGACATCCAGGCCGGCGCCGGCGGCACCGAGGCCTGCGACTGGGCCTCGATGCTGCTGCGGCAATACCTGAAATATGCCGAGCGCAAGGGCTTCAAGGCCGAACTGCTGGAAGAGTCCGACGGCGACGTCGCCGGCATCAAATCCGCTTCTATCAAGATCGAAGGCGACTACGCCTACGGCACCCTGCGCACCGAAACCGGCGTGCACCGCCTGGTGCGCAAATCGCCGTTCGACTCGTCGGGCGGACGCCACACCAGCTTCGCCAGCGTGTTCGTCTACCCGGAAGTCGACGACTCGTTCGAGATCGACATCAACCCGGCCGACCTGCGCGTCGACACCTACCGCGCGTCCGGCGCCGGCGGCCAGCACATCAACAAGACCGACTCCGCTGTGCGCATCACCCACCTCCCCAGCGGCATCGTGGTGCAGTGTCAGAACGACCGCTCGCAGCACAAGAACCGCGCCGAGGCGATGTCGATGCTGAAATCCAAGATGTACGAAGCCGAACTGCGCCGCCGCCAGGTCGAGCAGGACAAGCTCGAAGACGGCAAGTCGGACGTCGGCTGGGGCCACCAGATCCGCAGCTACGTGCTCGACCAGTCGCGCATCAAGGACCTGCGCACCAACGTCGAAGCCACCAATACGCAGAAAGTGCTCGACGGCGACCTCGATATCTTCATCGAGGCGAGCCTGAAACAGGGCGTCTAATGATGCCCGACCCCAGCGGGAGCCTGGCGGAGTTCCTCGCCCCGGGCCTGATTGCGGAAGACATCCCGCCGCTGTTTCCGCTGCTCGCCGCGCGCCCCTTGATCGGTGCGCTGATCGCGCTGTTTCGCGGCGGCGACGAGGAAGTGCTGATCCGCCTGATGGTGTTGCGCGAAGTCGGCCTGCGCGCCGATGCGCCGGAGTGGACGCCGCGCGAGCTCGAATCGCATTTCGCCTACCTGTCGCAGACCAAGCTCAACACCGTGCTGGCGCGGCTGCGCGAACATGCCTTGCTGTTGTGGGACAGCGAACGCCGCGTCTATCAGCTCTCGACCGAGGGCCGCATGGTGCTCTCGGCGCTATCGAATCTGCTGGCGTTCAACGCCGAACAGGACGGCGAACTGGGCTTTCTGGCGGCGCAGGTCGCGGCAGGCGCGGCGGTGGGCAAGCTCGCCCCGGAAGCGCTATCCCACCTTTTGGCGCGGCTGGGCGAACTGGAAGAAGAGTTTGCGCAGGCCGTGGCCTCCGGTTCGGAATTCCGCCTGCGTGCGGCGCAATCCAAACTGGCCTCGGTGCAGCAATGGCTCGACCGCGCCAACGCGGTGATGAAAAATCTCAGCGACGCCGGCCTCGACGACGACAGCTGGCGGCTGGCGCAAAGCATCGGCCAGCGCCAGTCTCGGCTGTTGCGCATGGCGTCGGTGTTCCAGCGCGAACTGGCTGCGATTGCGCGCCAGCAGGTGCATCTGTCGCAGGGCGGCCTATCCACCTCCGAACTCGCAGCCTGGCTGAAAACCCGGTCGACGGACAGCCTCGCTGCCCTGGCCGACGGACAGCTCGCAACCACGCCGGAATGCAGCTTTGTGCTGCCCGACGTGATGCTCGACAACACCGAAGAATTCGTCGCGCGCGAACAGCCCGACCGCAAAATCTCGGCGATGCCCGCGCCCGCCGAAATCGAATACACCCGCGACATCCCCCTGGAACCGCCGCGTGAACTGCTGGAACTCACCCGCATGCTGGCCGGGCTGGCCGCGTCCGCGAGCGTCGCCGATACTGTCGTCGGCGGCAGCTTTGGATCGGCTTCTTACCGCTTGTCGCTGCTCGCGCTGATCGGCGAAACCAATATCGGCCCCGAGCTTGCGCCGCTTGCCGACCTGCCTCTGACCCTGCAATGGGGCGAGGAAATGGAGGCGGTGGGGCGCGGCGAGGTGGCGCATATCAGCGCCGGCCGCATTCAGCCGCAGAAAGAAAACAATGAGCCGCCCCTATGAATACTGACGCCGCCGCCCGCCTGATCGCCCGCTTGCTGGCACTGCGCTATTTGCCGCGCGAAGACCTCGAAGTCCGCCGCCTGCTGGTCGACACGAGCTTTCGCGACGAGGTCGAAATCCGGCTCGCCGCCAGCGGCCTGCGCCTGCTCGCGCAGCCCTTCGCCGCCCACATTTCGGTCGCGCTTGCGCGCGAACACGAGGCCGCCGTGTTCGAGCAGAACGACGCCTGGCAGGCATCGAATATCGGCCTGCCCAAGGATGCCGCCGCGCTGCTGGTCATCCTCTGGGCGCTCATCATCCTGCCCAAGCGCGAGCGTCAGCTGGCGAGCGAATCGACTCAGACCGACACGCAAAACGAACTGTTCGAAACCGTGAAGCTCACCCCCGCCGCGCACGAGGCCTCGCGCGGCATTGCCGAAAACGTGCTGCTGGAAGACTACGGCAAGCTGCTCGGCGGCAAGGCAAGACTGCAGCAATTCGCGCTGCCGCAACTGTCGCGGCTGGGTTTCATCGAACGCCGCAACAAGGTCATCCACGAAGGCCCCCTGCTCGACCTCGCCTTCGACTACGCCGAGTTCGCGCCGCGCATCCTCGAAGGCGCACTGTCCGACCTGCTTAAACAACGCGGCGTGCTGGAAGCGGTTCCTGACGACGCACCTGAACCCGCCCCCGAGGACAACGCCTGATGTTTCGCCTGCTCGAACTCGAAACCGTTCACTGGGATTTCTGGCGCAGTTTCCGGCTGCCGCTCGACGCCTCCATCGTCACCATTTCCGGCCCCAACGGCTCGGGCAAGACGACCCTGCTCGACGCGCTGCGCACCCTGCTCGCGCTCGACTGCTCGAAAAAGCGCGATTACAAACGCTACGTGCGCCGCAACGGCGAGGACTTCTGCTGGCTGCGCGGGGTGATCGACAACCAGCGCCCGCCGGGCAGCAGCCGCCGCCCGTTCGGCCTCCCCTACACCAGCGACCGCATCACGCTCGCCTGCCGCATCGACAAGAAAGGCGGCGACTGGACGCGCAAATACTGGATCGCCGACGGCGAGGTCGCCCTGGCCGACCTCGAACAGCAGGGCGAGGAATTCGGCGTACGCGACTACCAGCGCATCCTCCACGGCGCCGGGCTCTCGCCCGCCATCGCCCGCGTGCTCTCGCTCGAGCAGGGCCAGACCGACAAGCTGTGCGAACTGTCCCCGCGCGAACTGCTCGACCTGGTGTTCCAGGTGTTCGGTGACAAGGACGTGCTCGACCGCTATCAGGAAGCGCGCCACCATCAGGAACACACCACGCGCGAACTCGACGCCGGGCAAAACCAGCTCGAAGCGCTCGGCAACAATCTCGAAAAGCACGAGCAGAAGGTCAATCGCTACCGGGAATGGCTGCGCCTCAATCAGGAGCGCGTCGAGCTCGTCAGCGAAATCCGCCCGCGCCTCGAACACAGCCTGCTGCAGCGCGAGGCCGACCACGCCGCGCGCACGCTGCTCGCCCAGCGCCGCGACTGGCGCGCCAAACGCGCCGAGCACACCGCGCTGCAAATCGAATCCGAAGCGCTCGACGCCGCGCTCGCCCGGGCCCAGCTGCGCAAAGAGGCGGCAGCGGAAAACGAGCGCATCCAGAACAACGCCCTGAACGAGATCAACCGCGAACTCGGCGGCTGGGAAGTTATCGTCAAGCAGCAGCAGCGCTTGCAGGAACAGGCGCAGGCCGCGGGCGGCCAGGTCGCCGACGCAAACGAAATCGAGCGCCTCGAATCCCAGCGTGCCGATCTTCTGGTCAGGATCGCCGGCCTGCAGCAGCGCCAGGGCCAGCTCGACGAGATGCTGGAAAACCTCGCCGCCGGACGCCGCGCCGACCCCCACGACGTCGCCGCGTTCCGGCAGGCGCTGAGCGCCGCCGACATTGCCCACCACCTGCTCACCGACGTCGTCGAAATCGTCGACGCGAGCTGGCAGCCGGCGGTCGAGGCCGCGCTCGCGCCCTTCGCCCACATCGTGCTGCTGCAGCACGCGCGCGATGCCGAGCGCGCGATGGCGCTCGGCGAGAAACAGCGCTACCGCAACTTCATCGTCCCCGACTGCGTGAGCGCCGGGCTGCCGCCGCAGGGTTCGCTGCTCGAAGTGGTACGGTTTTCCAGCGCGGTTCCCGAATGGTTGTTGCGCACGCTGGAACGCACCCGCCGCGTCGAAGACGTCGCCGCGGGCAGCAAGCTGCCGCGCGGCGAGGACTGGATCACGCGCCAGGGCTATCTGCGCGAACGGCGCGGCGGCCGCCATGCCGCGCCGGAGCAGGCGCGCTTCGGCCGCGCCCGGCTCGACGCGCTGCGCGACGAGCGCGCCCGGCTCGACAAGCAGCTCGCGCCGCTCAAGGCCCAGCAGGCCGAACTCGCCGGGAAAATCCACGGCATCAAGGCGCAGTTGACCGGCGAGACCGCCGCCGCGCAGCTGGCGCAGCGCGCCGCCGAATTCGCCGAAGCGCGCACCCACTACAAAGCGCTGGTGCTGCGCCGCCGCGACAACGGCGTCCTCGCCGCGCAACAGGAACGCGAAGCCGCCGACGAAGCCGTGACCGCAGCCCGCTCCCGCCGCACCCGGCTCGACGCCGATATCGCAAGACTCGACAGGGAAACCGCCGAGCGCGAAAACCGCGCCGGTCGCGAAGAACAGATCCGCCGCCGCCTGCGGCTGCGGCGCGAACGCCGCCAGTTCCCGCCCGCCTGGCACGATGCTTCAGCCAACCAGCAGCTGGTGGAAAAATGGCGCGATGCGACCAACGTCGACCGCCGCCTCGCCGAAATCGACACCAAGTTCGCCGAAGAAAGCTGGGAAACCGACGACACCGTCGTCGCCCTGCGCGACAAGATCGCCGCCAATTACCAGCAGATGGAGCGCGATCTGGCTGCGCGCCGGCGCGACAACGAACTCGCCAGCGAACAAACCAGCGCCGCGCGCGAAAACTACATCGCGGTGCTGCGCCACACCGTCGGCCGCTACGCCAAGAACCTCAAGACCCTGGGCGAAGTCGCCGGCATCAAGGTCGAGCACGAGGCGGTGGCGCTCGGCAACGACGACGTCACGCTGGCGCAGGCCGGGCTGTCGGTGCGCTTCGACTTCGACGCCAAGGGCTTCATGGGCATGAACGACGGCGATGCCTCCGGCGGCCAGCAGGTCATGAAGTCGCTGATCCTGCTGGTGGCCCTGATGATGGAAGAATCGCGCCCCGGCGGCTTCGTCTTCATCGACGAGCCCTTCGCGCATCTGGACATCGTCAACATCGAACGCGTGTCGGGTTTTCTCAAGGCCACCCGCGCGCAATACCTGCTCACCACGCCGGTCACGCACAACGTCAACATCTACGACCCGGCGACGCTCACCCTGGTGACCTTCAAGAAACGTCCGGGCGAGGCGTGGGCGCCGGGCGTGAAAGTGCTGATGCGCGAGACCGAACCCGCGTAATGAGCGGCCGGCTGACCCCATGCCTGAGCCATGCTGCGCATCATCTCCCTCAGTAAAAGCCGGCGGCAGCGCGTGGCCGGACAGCCTCCGCGCGGGCTCGACACCCTGCCCGACGACTGGCGTCAACTGCTGAAACGCTGGGTCAGGCGTGGCGGCGACAGCCGCTGGGAAACCCTCAAGGGCGACGCGGGCGTGGGGCGGCAGACGCTGGCACAGGCACTGCTCGACTGGCTGCTGGACAACGGCTGGGTGGCGCTGACCGAAAAATTCGAACGTGCGGAATGGTGGCCGTACCGGGTGCGGTTTCAGGAACCCGCCACCCTGCGCGCAGCGCTCGGCATCGCGGATGCGGATGCGACGGCCGCGAACTGGCAAACCCTTCGCGACACTCTGCCGCCCGATACGCCGCTGCTCGACGCGCTCGATGCGCTGCCGCCCAAAACCGCGCTGGCACGCGCCGACTTGGCCACGGCGCTCGCCCGCTGGCAGCTTGAACAACGCAGCGGCACCCAGCGCGATTTCGCCCTGTTTGCGCGCGACGCCACCAAGGCGGTCACCTCCGCCGAATGGGCCTGGCTGGCCATCGCAACCGATCTCGCCGAATGGGGAATCGAGCGCCATGCGCCCTTGCTGCTGGTCGCCGCGCCGGTCACGCTGCAGCTGCCCCAAGGCGTGCTCGACCTCGCCGTCTGCGCCGATTTTTGCGCCCTCACCCCCGCCACCCTGGCCGCCGCCACGTCCGCCGACGGCGTGCCGGCCCGCTGGCATCTGGTGGAAAACCGCACCAGCTTCGAGCGCGTCGCCCGCACGCGCGCGCCCGACGCCGGCGTGATCTGGCTGCCCGGTTTTCCGCCCGGCTGGTGGCGCGAAGCCGTCGCGCACTTGCTGATGCTGGCACCCGCCCCTGCCGCCATCGCCTGCGACCCCGACCCCGCTGGCGTCGCCATCGCCCTGCAGGCTGGGGCGCTATGGCAAGCCGCCGGACTCGACTGGCAGCCCTGGCATATGGACATCGCCACCCTGCAAAGCCTGCCCAGCCACAGCCCGCTCAATGCCTGGGACCAGACGCTCGTCGCGCAACTCGCGCAAAGCGCCCTGCCCGATTCCCTGTCCGCACTGCTTGGCTACATGCGCGAACACAACGTCAAGGGCGAACAGGAAGGTGTTTTGTAGCAGCATATCTGCCTTTTCGGAGAAATGATTTGCGCCCGGAATTTCGGACGTATAGCCTGTATATACACAGTGGACTAAACCGCTCGCGCGGTAGGGGGCTACGGGCTCTTCACGGTTTTCCTACCCCATCTTTAACACGCCACCCAAAACCCCCTTAACAAACATCAAGTTACGTAAAACACTTTTCCCGAGTGTCACTACATGTGATCTTTTCGTGGGGGAATTGGCTCAGGCGACCATTTTTCTCGTCCCGCCTGGCAAGGGATGCAGTCCCAGCGCCTCGTAGATCGCCTTCAGTTTCGGTTCGGGTTGCGTGGCTTTACGCACGTT
>Ga0208244_101662_pt1 | contig 10739 bp, 7 predicted proteins | sample SubbioCR12Aug_5A_FD_184828 | JGI IMG/M metagenome (GOLD analysis project Ga0208244, IMG submission 184828) | Serpentinite rock and fluid subsurface biosphere microbial communities from McLaughlin Reserve, California, USA - CR12Aug_5A (SPAdes) | ecosystem: Environmental > Terrestrial > Deep... | reverse complement strand
CTCTTCGCCCATCTGGAGTTGTCTTTCGCGCGTGTAGGAGACGGCGCTTTGCAGGCGGGAGACGGCAAGGGTGAGGGTTTGGAGGGCGGCGAGATTCTCGTGAAAGGTGAGGGGGCGTTTGAGACCGGGCTTGACCCAGCGGGCGACGCGGGCAACGATGACCTTGAAGAATTTGAAATTTGCCTGACGGGGATCGAGACCGAGACGTTGAATCTCAAGTTTTTCCTCTTTCGTGTAGGCATTTGAGTAGAAACCGTGTTTAACGGCGTTGCGATTACCTTTGGGCGCTCCACGCTTGGCGGACATGGCGACCTCCTTTCTGTAATAATGATGCCAAAAAGCCACGACGCAGCTCTGATGCCTGCCGTGGCTTTTTATGTATTCCGTATGGTGACGGCGTGAAAAAATCCACAGGTTGACACCCATCCGCGTCGTCGCTTGGGCGGGATTATAGAACAGATGGTCTGGATTTACAAGGGGGGAATTGGCGGCGCGGAACGCCCCGGCGCGGGCTGGTGTCCTACGGGTTGATCTTATCCCGTTTCCCTGGTCAGCACTTCGAACCATTGGCGCTTGATCATTTCATTGACCTTCGGCTCGGTGAGTTTTTTGTACAAGTCCAGTTTGGTGTGGACGAATTCGAGCAGGAGTTTATCAAGCACTTGATTGAACTTGTAAATCTTGGCATCACGGGGATTATCGGCATTCAATACTTCACGTAATGACTCATCGGCTTCGAGGCGGGTGCGGATGCGCTGCATGTCCACTTTATCGTCTTCAGTAATATTGATTCCGTACGTTTCGTTGAGAGTCTCGACGATATGCGAGAGCAGGTCTTTCTCGCCGTCTTTTGCATAGATGGAGCCATCGCCAAAACCTGGGACGGTTCCCTGTGTTTTCTCAAGTTCGATACTGCCTGAGTAGGTTTCCTGCAAGCGGAAGGAATCCAGGTCCACAGCGTCACGGATTTCATAGGGCAGCCGCGACTCCCGGCGCGGGAGTTTGCGGTTGAGGGCTTTGGCGAAGACGTAGAGTTTTTCAAGGTCGGGGTCTTCAAAGGTGATGATTTGCGAGACAAAACCATACAAGCGGATATATTTCTGCAAGGTGGCGCGAAAGTCTTCACGTTCCGGCTCGGGTTTGTAGCCCCATTGAACGACGACCTTATCGAGCACGGGTTGGAGTTTTTCGAGCGGGATATTGGGGGTGTAAAAGACCTCTGCAAATTCTTCGACATCGGCTTTTGCGAAGACTTCAAAGGCGTGGAGTTCGGTCTGTTGGTCGTATAACTTGTTCGGGTCGGTCTCTTCTTCGAGCAGGGTGGTTTGATAGTAAGGCTGGAATGCGGCTTGAATATCTTCCGCTTCATTGACGAAATCCAGCACGAGCGTATCGGTCTTGCCTGGGCGGGTGCGGTTGAGACGGCTGAGGGTTTGAACGGCTTGCACGCCATCCAGTTTTTTATCCACATACAAGGTGTGGAGCAGGGGTTCGTCGAAGCCTGTTTGATATTTGTTTGCCACCACAAGGATGCGGTACTCGGGCGTTTTGTAGGCGTCTTCGATGGCGACGCGCGGAGGCAGGCGGTTCAGGCTGTTCTCGGTGTATTTCTCGTGCGTGTCGGGGTCTGCCACTTCGCCAGAGAAGGCGACCAATGCCTTGAAGTTTAAATTCTTTTCTTCCATTACTTTGCGGAAGGCGAGATAAAACTTGACCGCGTGCAAACGCGAGCGCGTCACGATCATCGCCCTGCCTTTGCCTTGAATGGTGTTGACGGTCTTCTCTAAAAAGTGGTCGAGCATGATGCGGGTCTTTTGCTCGATGGCGTGCGGGGCTATGTCCACATCACTGGTGAGCAGGCGGATGGCTTTCTTCTTTTCGTACTCGTTGTCGGCGGGGATTTTCTTCACCAACTTGAAGTAACGCGCAAAGGTGGTGTAGTTCTTGAGCACGTCGAGAATGAAGTTCTCTTCGATGGCTTGCCGCATGGAATAAACGTGATGCGCGACAAACTGCCCACTGGCGTCTTTGTGACCGAATAACTCAAGCGTTTTATTCTTGGGCGTGGCGGTGAATGCAAAATATGAGATGTGACTTTGCCGACCACGAGCGCGGATTTCCTCAATGATTTCGTCTTCCATGTCGTCGCCTGTTTGGTCTTCGGCTTCGGCTTGCTCCAAATTGACCGAGAGAGTCTTTTTGAGATGCTTGGCGGATTCTCCCGATTGGCTGGAGTGGGCTTCATCCACAATGACGGCGAAGCGTTTGCCTTTGAGGTCAGTCATGCTGGCGGCGATGACGGGGAATTTTTGGAGGGTCGTCACGATGATGGCTTTGCCAGCCTTCAACGCGTCACGCAACTGAGCGGAGTTTTCATCTATCTTCTTGACCACGCCTTCGGTTTGCTCGAACTGCTTGATGGTGTTTTGCAGTTGTCTATCGAGCACGCGCCTATCGGTGACCACGATAATGGAATCGAACAGGCGCTCGGTGTCATCGGCTTTTTGATAGAACGAAGCGAGTTGATGGGCGAGCCATGCAATCGAGTTGGATTTGCCCGAACCCGCCGAATGTTGCACGAGATAATTCTTGCCGACGCCATCGGCTTGGACGAGTTTCAATAAATGGCGCACGACATCGAGTTGGTGGTAGCGGGGAAAGATAAAGGCTTCGGTCACTTTCTCGGTAACAGAATCAGTTTTCGGGTCGTAGGAGCGCTCCGAGATTTGTTGCACATGCAGATAATTATTGATCAACTCCAGGAGCGTGGACGCCTGCCATATATCCTCCCATAAATAATGAGTCTTGTGCCCGTTCGGGTTGACGGGATTCTCGCTGTCTTTGTTGAAGGGGAAGAAGCGGGTCTTCTCGCCTTGCAGATGGGTGGTCATGGAGGCTTGTTCGTTGCCGACGGCAAAATGCACGAGACAGCGCTTGAACGCCAGCAGCGGCTCGCCATTGGGGAGCCTGTCGTGCTTGTATTGCTTCTCGGCATTCTCCAGCGTTTGACCCGTGAGCGAATTTTTCAACTCGATGGTGACGATGGGCAGACCGTTGAGGAAGAGCGCGGCGTCTATCGAGTTTTCGTTCTTCTGGCTGTATTTGAGTTGACGCACGACGCTGAAACGATTGCCCTGATAGAGAGTTTGATGTTCAGGATTCATGCCGCTGGAGGGCTTGAAGTATGCCAGTTTGAATTTTGCGCCCCGATCTGCCACCCCTTTGCGCAGGACATACAGCACGCCATATTTGCCGACTTCACGCGCAATGCGGTCGAGCAGTTTGGGAGAGGTTTCGGCTCCGTATTGCTTTTCGAGTTTTTCAAATTTTTTGGGCTGGGTGGCTTGGATGAATTGAATGACTTCATCGGGAATCAAACACAGCGCCTTGTCGTACTCATCGGGCATGCGCTTGTGATAGCCTGAGCCGAGCAGGTGCGATTCGATGTGCTCTTCGAAGTTCATTTCTCTGTAATTGGTTGCCATAACCATCCATTTTCCTGAGTTAACTTTTTTGGTTTGAAGTAATACATCTTTACAGAAAGATGTTCAGGGAGAATATATACTATAGCCTGAACCCGTCCACTCATATTGCTTGACATCACTAATAATCACATCTTTTTCAGCATTGACTACTCCACCAAGATAGTAGGTCATTTTATCTGGGCAGACAAAACCGTTCGCTCCAGTGTAAGTGATGAGTCCATCCTCACCTTGATAAGTTATAGGAATATTAAATTGAACATTGTAGACGCCAGGATGCTCACAAACAAAACGCACTACGAATATTTCAAATTCTCCAGGCTCTAATGTGTAGAAATCTGCATCTGTAGAAACCGCCTTTGCATCATACCTATCGAAAGCAGAATTAAGAGGAACCTCGGAAAATTCTCGAAAAAAGCCAGCACCAGATCCTAAAGGAAGTTCCACGACATGTGTAACATCTGGTGCATCTCCAATGTACTGAACAGACAATGTCATATCATTACCAAGGCGAACCCAATCTTGTCCCCCAGATTTATTAACTATTTCCAAGCCAAAAATAAAATAGGAGTCTCCATCATGAATATAAAGAGAATACATTAGTTCACCATCATAATAATATTGTCCGCCATTTTCCTGAAGCCACTTTACGACGTCAGAACCCGAAAATAAATACTCAGGATAAACCAATGCTGGGGAAGAAGGTGTTCTGTCTCTAACGGTTACAATTTTCTGCCAATCAAGAGAAGGCTCTGTTGGCGAGGGCTCTTCTGTGTTTGTTGGATTTATAGCAGAAATCGACTCTGCTGTTTGCGTAAACATGATGGGTCTATCAATTTGGGTTCGAGTGTTTATCAAGCCGAAAACGCCAGCAACAATTGCTGCAGCTAAGGTCCCACACAGACCAATAACTGCGATAATGACTGGTGCAGTAAAAACGCTTTTTTTCTTTCGAGGCTGCGTAATCTGTTGGGATGATGCGCTTTTCTCTGTAGTTTGTGTTTTTTGTTTCACTGCAGTCCTTTTCGCCATGTGATTTCCCTTTCTGTATTTAATTCTCTCTCACATCAATCTTGCCTGTCACCGCTTCGGAGATGAGCGCCGTCCACAAAACCCATCCACGAATTTTTCACGAATAAACGAATGCCAGACTCACTATTCGTGCATTCGTGGTCTTATTCGTGGACGGTCTCCGCCGTTCTTACGTCAATCTTGCCTGTTACTGCTTCGGAAATCAGAGCCGTTCGATATTCTTGGAGTAACTCAATCTCTTTTGTTATCTTGGATATTGTTCGATTTACATTTTCTTCCAAGTCTTCCAAATATTCAACAATTTGATTTTGTTCGGTCTCTGGTGGATACACCAATGGGATTTGCCCTAATTCATCAAAATACAGCCGAAGGCGCATTTCCATAATTCCTCTTGACCTTCGCTTGAACTCAGGCAAAACAATGCCACATCGAAGAAGATAATGATAAAACTTGCTATTCAAAGGAACTGTTTTTCGTAATATGTCATATGCGGGACTTGTAACTCCATCGTAAGCAGAGTACCCAACTGCTCCCATCCATGCCAGTAGTTTGTTTATGATAATGTCGCCTTCTTTGACAATCCAATACCCATCGGTCGTTGAGGCTTTGTTTCCTCTTGCTTCTAAATCTTTCCGAGGGCGCACGCCAATTTCAGTATAAAGAGACAATAATTCCATGCCATTATCATCGGGAGCTTTTTCAGTTACCAGTCGAAATAGATACTTCGTTTTCACAAATTCCCAATGACTCGGAATTTTATCTAGCCATTCCACTCCCAAATCTTTCATAGGTACATCAGGATTTAATCCCTCTGTGACGGCGTGATAGATAAGCGCCGTGTGCTGTTCCTGAAGCAGGTCAATCTGTCGCCATTTGTTTTCGATAAGCGCGTCAGTCTGTGCAGTTTTGCGGTCGAGGAAGTCCGCGATGGCTTGCTGTTCGGGGAGAAGAGGAAAAGCAACTTTGAAATGCTCGAAATCATTCCTGCTAAGATATTTTTGAATTGCACCTGTTCCAAGAGAATCCAGAGTTGGCTTTGCTGCCTGAACCAAGTAATACAAATAATCTGAATGTAAATCTTCGTTAGGCACAATACCAATAAATGTTTGATTGGAAATAAGGGGATTGGACACTATTGCGGTTGCGCCCATGCTACAACTGCAAGAGCATAAAACAGTTCCAACAGGGAACACTTTTAGATTCATATTTACAACTGTTGTTTCAGATACCTTTTGGTCTGATTTTGAACCTGAAATATATTTTCCGTTGAAATCTTCAATACGAATCCAAGGAATATCCCCATCAAATTCTTGGGGTTTATCCCGCATTGGAACAATCATTCTTGATTTATAGCCGAGCGAGCAGAGAGTCCAATGACTTGGGAATTTTCCAATCCAATCGAAACCGCTTTCCTTATATTCTGGATAAGCCTTCATTACTCAAGAATCTCCCCCAGCAAGCCTTCGGTTTCGGCTTCCAGTTTCAAAATGTCGGCTTTGATTTCAGCGAGTGAGCGCAAAGGCTGGTACTCATAGAAATATTTGGTGAAACTGATTTCATAACCCACTTTGTCTTTGCTTCTGTCCATCCATGCGTCGGGGACATGCGGCTTCACTTCACGCTCAAAGTAAGCGTCAATGTCATCTTTCAAGGGAATTTTTTCGAAGTCACGCAAGGATGAATCGGGCTTGGGCAGACCTGACAGGTTTTTATCGGCGCGCTTGCCCTTCGGTGTCGTCTTGCTAAAACCTGTCAGGTCTTCCTGTAAAGGTCGTTCGATAGTCACCTTGGTATACCCGAAATCTTCATTATCAAAAATCTTGCTCACTTTGCTTTCGGCAAAGCCTTCGTAAATCTTGGTAATATCTTTAATGTGGTCATCGGTGAAATACTGGCGCTTGCTTCCTAAACTCTTGCGCATCGGCGCGGCGAAGTCCACAGCGTTGATGAGTTGCACTTTCCCCTTGCGATGTTTGGGTTTGCGATTGGTCACCAGCCAGATATACGTTGCAATGCCTGTGTTATAGAACATCTCGGTCGGCATGGCAACCACGGCTTCAAGCCAGTCGTTCTCGATAATCCATTTGCGAATGTCGCTCTCGCCCGAACCCGCGTCCCCTGTGAAGAGCGGCGAGCCGTTGAAGATAATCGCAATGCGGCTGCCGCCTGCTTCCATCTTTGAAATCATGTGTTGCAGGAACATCAGCGCCCCGTCACTGGAGCGCGGCGTGCCAGCGCTGAAACGTCCGTGCGGGTCGTTGGCTTCATTCTCGATGAAGGCTTCTTCCTTCTTCCAACTCACACCGAAGGGCGGGTTGCTCAACATATAACTGAACTGCTGTCCCTTGAATTTATCCTGTGTAAAACTGTTGCCCTGCCGAATGTTCTCGGCATTCTCGCCCATGATGAGCACGTCCGATTTTGCGATGGCGTAGGTCTGCTCGTTGAGTTCCTGCCCATACATCACCACTTCCAAATCCGCGTTGATTTCGTTGTGGATGTAATCCTTTGCCGTGATGAGCATACCGCCCGTCCCGCAGGCGGGGTCAAACACCGTGCGGATAATCCCCTTGCCTTTCAAATCCTTCTTGTGTTCCGCGAACATCAAACTGACCATCAAGCGGATGACTTCGCGCGGGGTGTAATGTTCGCCCGCTGTCTCGTTCGACATTTCCGAGAAGCGCCTGAGCAGTTCTTCGAAGATATATCCCATCTCGTGGTTGGTCACACTCTTGGGGCTTAAGTCCACTTCCGCGAACTTCTCCACCAACTGATACAACAAATCATTCTTCGAGAGTTTGGTCAGGATTTTTTCGAGTTGGAAGTTCTCGATGATCTCGCGCACGTTCTTGGAATAGCCGTTCAGGTAGTTGCCGAAGTTGAGTTCGATATTCTTTGAATCCTGAGCCAGTCGGCGCAGGTCATAGAATGAGTGATTGTAGAAATTGATATTCCCAGCCGCCTGACGCAAGACGGGAATCATCCGCTCTTCATCGAGAGACTTTTTGAACTGGTCAAACTGCTTGATGACCGCGTCCTTTTTCGGTTCGAGCACCAAGTCAAGGCGGCGCAGCACCACGAAGGGCAGGATCACATCCCCGTACTCGTGCGCCTTGAATGCGCCGCGCAGGATGTCGTCCGCTACTGTCCAGATGAAGTTTGCTTTTTCCTGAAAGTTGTTTGCCATATATTCCTTTTTGCAGGGTCATCCCGCTGGATTCTCTAATTTTACCCGAACATTGCCCGCCTCCGCCCGTCAGGGGCATTTGTGTTGTGGAAGACTGCCCATTCGAGTATTCGTGTATATTCGTGGACGGTTTCCCCTCAACATAAACCGCCGCAGACGGCTTTGTTCTTTTATTGCCATTTCCTTTTATAATCAGGGCGCATTCAGAAATAACCAAAGAGGACTTCCGATGGAACCAAAACCGAATTTCTTCCGCACCCTTGCCGCATACGGCGTGCATCTGTTCACCGCCACCGGCGCGGTCTGGGGCTTGCTGGCGATCCTTGCCATTTTCGAAGGCGACTACCGCATGATGATCGTGTGGATGATCGTCGCGATGCTCGTGGACAGCTTCGACGGGGTATTGGCGCGCTGGGTGGATGTGAAAAAATACGCGGGCGGGGTGGACGGCGCCCTGCTCGACAACATCATTGATTATCTCAATTATGTGCTGGTGCCAGTCATCTTCATCGTCAAAACCGACTTCCTGCCCGCGCCAGTCAAATTTTTCACCGCCTGTCTGATCCTGCTCACGTCCGCGTACCAGTTCACGCAGACCGATGCCAAGACCGACGACCATCACTTCAAGGGCTTCCCGTCCTATTGGAACGTCGCTGCGCTCTACATGCTGTTGATGAACCTGCCGCAGTGGGTCAACTTCGGTTTTCTGATGCTGTTCAACGTGCTGGTCTTCGTCCCGGTCAAATACATCTACCCCAGCCGCAACAGCACCCTGCGCCAACTCACGCTCGTGCTCACCTATCTTTACGGCGCGATCGGCATCTGGGGCTTGCTTCAATATCCGAATCATCCGCAGTGGTTCCTGTGGGTCTCGTTCGTGTACGTTGTTTACTATATCGGCTTGAGCCTGCTCCCGAAGAAAAATGTCCATGCAAATTGAGATCGCCACTCAGGCGGATGACGAACTCCACGACGCCTTCCAGCGCCTCGTGCCGCAACTGACGACGAACAACCCGCCTCCGACTCCCGACGACCTGCTTGCCCTGACCCAGGATTCAGCCTCGACCCTGCTGGTCGCCCGCGACGAGAGCGGAGTCATCGTCGGCGCGTTGACGCTTGCCGTGTACCGCGTCCCGACGGGCGTGCGCTCGATCATCGAAGACGTCATCGTGGATATCTCCGCGCGCGGAGGGGGCATCGGCGAAGCGTTGATGCAGAGAGCCATCGAGATCGCCCATGAAAAAGGCGCGGCGAACATCTCGCTCACATCCAATCCCATGCGCTCCGCGGCGAATAGTTTATACGTCAAATTGGGGTTTCAGAAGCGCGAGACGAACGCGTATCAGTTGAAGTTGTAGACATTTTTATATGACCTGGGGTATTGCCTGCCACGTACGGCGCGCGTCGCCGCTCCTTTGTTATCGAAGCAAAAAGAGCCGTCATTATGACGACTCTTTTTTTGTGCTTCGTGATGTTGCGTAACATGGGCAGGTTGCTTCGCGCGCCTCGGCATCACTCGCAACGAGACATTAACTACCGTATATCCCAGAACTTCTTGACGACTTTGTTCAGCGCCTTGGTGACCTGATTTTTGCTCAGTCCCTCCACCTTGAAGGTGATGATGCGGCTGCTGGTGTCCGGTCCCGCGAACATGCCGAAGGCGACGAAGTTCCCGCCCGCGTCCGCGATGGCTTTGGTGACATTTGCCAGTTGCCCGGGCTTTTCCGCGATCTGGGCGGTGACGCGCAGCGCCTTCATGCGCGCGCCCATCAGTTCGAGCAGGACCTTGAACAGGTCGGTCTCGGTGATCATCCCCGCCACCTTGCCGGCGCGTACGACCGGCATGCCGCCGATCTTCGAGTCTGCCATCATGCGGGCGGCTTCCTCGATGGGCGTGTTCACGTCCACGGTGATGACCTTTTTCGTCATCACTTTTTTGACCGTAACCTTGCTGATCAGGTAGTTCATCTCCCATATGCTCAGGGTGGTGGCTTGCGAGGGGGAGGCGTTGAGCAGGTCGCTTTCCGAAACGATGCCGAGCATCTTTCCGTTCTTGACGACCGGCGCGCGGCGGATGCGTTCCTTCCTGAACATAGCCAGCACGTCGTTAATGGGCGCTTCGGGGTCAACGGTAATCACAGGATGCGACATTCTTTCACCGACAAACATGGGTTCCTCCAGTTTTTAGGGTAGTTGTTTTTAAAACCGTGTTGCGAAAATATTATACGCAAAACGGCAAAATGCATAGTCACGAATTCGGAGTGAAAAAGGTCACTTTGCGAATTCCTTGATCACCCGCGCGGTGTGTTTGGCGTGCTGGGCATACAGGTCGATGCGGATGTTCTCATTGGGGGCGTGGGCTTTTGTATCGGGGTAGCCCAAGCCCATGGTCACAACGGGCAAGCCGAGGTCATGCACGAACGGATAGTTGGGTCCCGAGCCGCCGATCATGGGCATGATCTCCATCTTCGCGTCGTAGACCTCCTCGGCGGTGTCCACCACAATTTTGACGAATGGATCGTCGGGGTCGGTGCGCGCGGCGGGTTCGCCCCCCAGGAAGTTGATTTCCACATCGCTGAAGCCTTCCGCATCGAGATGCGCGCGGAGTTTCTTCACGATGTCCTTCGGCATCTGGTTCGGCACGAGGCGGAAGTCCACCTTGGCGGACGCAAAGGCAGGCTGGACGGTCTTCGAGCCGGGTCCCTGGTAGCCGCTGGTCAGCCCGCAGATGGTGCAGGTCGGGGTGAAGACCTCTTCGATCTTGAGTTCCGTGCCGCCCTTCAAGCCCTTGATGAACTCTTTGACGCCGTAGCGGGTCTTGTACTCCTCCTCCACGTCGGGGAGTTGCGCCATCAACTCGCGGTCGCGGTCGGATGGGGGCACGACATCGTCGTAAAAGCCCGGGATGCGAATCCGCTCATCCGTACCTTTGAGGCTGTTCAGCGCCCAGACGAGCCGCCACGCCGCGTTGGGGAAGATGCTGCCGCCCAGCCCCGAATGGACATCCGTTCCAAGCGACGTGACCGACAATTCGACAT
>Ga0208244_101661_pt1 | contig 10739 bp, 13 predicted proteins | sample SubbioCR12Aug_5A_FD_184828 | JGI IMG/M metagenome (GOLD analysis project Ga0208244, IMG submission 184828) | Serpentinite rock and fluid subsurface biosphere microbial communities from McLaughlin Reserve, California, USA - CR12Aug_5A (SPAdes) | ecosystem: Environmental > Terrestrial > Deep... | reverse complement strand
GTATCGCGTCGGCGGGCGCATGTGGACGGACTCGTCGCTGGGGGCGCCCTTGGATTTGGGCGCTTCCTGGATCCATGGCGTGAGGGGAAACCCGATTGCCGAGTTGGCTAAACGGTTTGGCATTGAAACCGTCCCGACCGACGATGAGAACGGGATTGTCTTCAACGCGGATGGGAGCGACATGCCGGGCAGGGAATGGCGGCGGCTGGAGGCATTGTTCGAAGAGATTTATGAAGAAGTGGCGGAAATGCAGGACAGCATGGATGATGACATGCCTTTACAAGCCGCATTCGACCGGGTCATCGCCAGCCGCGGGATTTCGGGTGAAGACCTGCGCCGCTTGAATTATTACATCCACCTTGTCACTGCGTTGGAATACGGCGCGGACGCAAAAGACCTGTCGCTGTGGTGGTGGGACTTGGGCGAAGAATTCGGCGGCGGGGAAGTGATTTTCCCCGGCGGTTATAACCAGATCACAGACGGGCTTGCGAAGGGATTGGATATTCGTTTGGGAGCGATTGTGAAAACTGTCCGATATGGAAGCGATGGGGTGGAAGTGGAAACGTCGGCGGGGAGGTTTACGGCAGGCAAAGCCGTGGTGACGTTTCCGCTTGGGGTGTTGAAGCAGGCGTCGGTTAAGTTCGAGCCGCCGCTTCCCAAGTCAAAACAAACTGCGATTGACCGACTCGGAATGGGTGTCCTCAACAAAGTCTATTTGAGATTCCCCGAGGCGTTTTGGAATGAGGACATCGAGACGATCAGTTATGTGGGCGGGGAGTTGGGCGAGTGGTGCGACTGGCTGAGTTTTACGCCGTTCACGGGCAAGCCGATTCTCATGGCGTTTCACGGCGGAGAGAAAGGATTCGCGCTCGAAGACCTGGGCGACGAGGAGATTCGTGCAGGCGCACTGCGGACTTTACGCGTGATGTTCGGCGAAGATATTCCTGAACCAGAGGGGATGCTCGTCACACGCTGGGGCAGGGACCCGTTTTCGTTCGGCGCGTATTCGCACGTCCCGCCTTTTGCCAGCGGTGAAGACCATGATGCGCTCTTTGCGCCTGTGGGTGATGTGCTTTTCTTTGCGGGCGAAGCGACTTCAAGGGATTACCCCAGCACGGTGCATGGGGCGTATTTATCGGGAGTGAAGGCGGCGGGGGAAATGTAGCCCCTTACTCAAACTCGATCTCGATTTCCTCATCATCCTTCCACTCTTCCGCGCGCTCGAACTCGATGTCCCCGAAGAGCACATCCTGCCTGGCGGTGACGTGGTAGCGCTTGACCAGTTCCAACAGCGCCAGAAACGTCACCACGATCTCCACGCGCGTGGCTTTGTCGGTGATGAGCCCGCTGAAGGTCATGCGCTGGATGTTTTTCAGCGTCTTCGTGATCAATTCGATCTTCTCGCGGATGGTCACCTTCGGCGCGGTGATCATTGAGCCGAGCGGCTTTTTTTCCTGTCCTTTTGCGAATGCTGATTCCGCCGCATTCAGCAGACCTTCCAGCGTCAGGTTCGACAGGTCGAGTTTCGGCTCCACTTTGGGCGGCGGCGCGACGCGCAGGAAGGTCCGCAGGTTCGCATCCTGCCGTACTGCCAGCCACACCGCGATCTCCTTGTAACGCTTGTATAGCCTCAACTGCTCGACGAGCGAAATACCCGGGTCTTCCTCTCCCACCTCCCGTTCGGGCGGACGCGGCAGCAACGCCTCGGATTTGATCTGCACCAGTTTCGCGGCGATCACCAAAAACGACGAGATTTCCTCGGGCAGTTGGTTCTCCACACTGCGCAAATGCTCAAGGTACTGATCGGTCACCGAAGCCAGCGACACGGACGTGATGTCCAACTCCGCGCGCTCGATCAGGCTTAACAGCAAATCCAGCGGACCCTCATACACGGGGGTCTGCACCTTGTAATTGCCGATCTGATGCCCAAGAATATTGTCCATGGCGGGCGAATTATATCACCCCAAACCCGGTGGTTGAGTAGTGGCGCTGTAAGCGCCACGTATCGAAACCACAGGTTATAATCTGCCCATGTCCAAACTCACCCATCTCGACGAACACGGACGCGCCCGCATGGTGGATGTCGGTCACAAGCCCGACACCGAACGCATCGCCATTGCACGCGGCGAAGTTCACATGAAAAAAGAAACGCTGGATTTGATCCGCGCGGGACAGATAAAAAAAGGCGACGTGCTGACCGTGGCGCAGATCGCGGGCATCACCGCCTCCAAACGGACCTCGGACCTGATCCCGCTGTGCCATCCTCTCCCACTCTCGAAGATCGACGTGGACCTCGAACTGGACGACTCGCTCCCCGGCGTGGTCATCACCGCCACCGCCAAAGTGACGGGCAAAACGGGCGTCGAAATGGAAGCACTCACCGCCGTCTCCGTCGCCGCGCTGACCGTCTACGACATGGCGAAAGCCGCCGAAAAGACCATGCGTATCCAGAATATCCGTCTCATTGAAAAACACGGCGGACAATCTGGTGATGTTGTCAACGAATAAATTCGTTTGAAGGTTTAAAATTCGCAATTATTTTTATCAACCTTCAATCTGCAAACCACAAGGAACCATGAACCGCATCAAACTCCTCTTCTTTGCCACCATCCGCGACCGCGCAGGGACCAAATCCATGGAAATGGACATCCCCGCCGACATGACCATCCAGCAATTGAAGGAAAAGCTCGGCACGGATTACCCGAATTTAAAAGAATCCATGATATCCGTGCTGATCACCATCAACCGCGAATACGCCTTCGATGAAGCCGTCGTCCCGCCCAACGCGGAGATCGCGCTCTTCCCGCCTGTGTCTGGTGGATAATTGCCCAATTCCTGATTAACCAATTTACCAACCTACCAACTTACCAACCTACCAATTTACCAACCTACCAACCTACCAATTTACCATGTCCCAATTCCCAACCATCTACTCCATCACCGAAGGCGAAATTGACCTGAACGACCTGCTTGCAAAAATCACGCTCACGTCCACTGGCGCGGCGGCGATCTTCACAGGCATGGTGCGCGGAGTGACTACTCGCGGCGATGGGCACGAGACCGAGTATCTCGAATACGAATCCTACGTCCCCATGGCGGAAGCCAAAATGAAGCAGGTCGCCGACGAAATTCGCGAGAAATGGTCCAGTGTGGAAGGAATTGCCATCGTCCAGCGCGTCGGCAAACTGTACCCCAAAACGCCGACAGTGCTGATTGCCTGCACCGCCGCCCACCGCGATACGGGCGTGTTCGAAGCCGCCCGCTACGGCATCGACCGCCTGAAGGAGATCGTCCCTGTCTGGAAGAAGGAAGTGGGACCCGACGGGCAGGAATGGGTTGAAGGCGAATACACTCCCAAGCCTGGCGAGTAGGGGCGACCCTCCAAGGGTAAACAAAGTACCTTGTTATGCTCTGGCGGTTCGCCCCTGCGATTTATGAACAACATGTTTTTGCACACCCAACGTCTTATCATCCGCAACTTCACAGATTCCGACCTTGAGTCGTTTCTCGCCTATCGCAACGATCCCGCAGTTGCGAAGTATCAGGGCTGGTCACTGCCGTATCCGCGCGAGAAGGCGGAAGCGTTCATCGCTGAGGTGAAGGACATCCACGCGCCGAAGCAGGGGGAATGGTTGCAACTGGCATTGGAATTGAAGGAAACAGGCGAAATGATTGGTGACGCGGCATTTTGCATCAAGGAAGAAGACATGCGTCAGGCGATCATCGGCTTCACGATCGCATCCGCATTCTGGCGGAAGGGCTATGCCGCCGAAGCATTGTCCGCGCTGTTGGATTATCTCTTCGAAGACATCGACCTGCACCGCATCGTCGCGGATTGCGATGCCGAAAACATCGGCTCATGGAAGACGCTGGAGAAACTCGGCTTTCGACGCGAGGCTCACTTTGTGGAAAGCCTGCTGTTTGATAATGAGTACACCAGCGAGTATTACTACGGCATGCTCCAGCGCGAATGGCGGGCGCGGAAAGGGAATTGATCATGATCCAAGTTCGCAAGGCTGTGCTGGATGATGTGGCGGGGATTGCGACCGTGCATGTCGCTTCGTGGAAGGAAACCTATCGCGGCATGGTCCCCGACGAGTTTTTGGACAACCTGTCCATTCAACGGCGGACGGAGGGTTGGACGAATTCCCTGTCCGATCCATCGAACCTGTATCACCGTGCATTTGTGGCGGAGATGAGGGGACAGATCGTGGGATTTTCCAATTACGGTTTTCCGCAGGAAAAAGACGCGGAATTCGACGGGGAGTTGTATGCCATCTATCTTTTAAAGTCCGCGCAGGGACAGGGGATTGGCAGGATGCTGTTTGCCGAAACGCTGAGAGGGTTGCTCGAACTCGGCTCATCCTCCATGCTGGTGTGGGTGCTGAAGGATAATCCCGCGCGCGGATTTTACGAACACTTGGGCGGCGTGTATTTGCGCGAGAAGTCCATCGAGATCGGCGGGGCGAGGTTGACGGAAGTTGCCTACGGTTGGCGGAAGTTGGAAAACTTCCAGACGAAGTAGAGGCTTGCGAGGCTGGGCAGGCATGGGGGAGGATGAGGCGGGTTATTCATCCTGCGTGACGGTTTTTGTTTTAGGGGGTTTTAATAGCATCCAATCCAAATTTTTTACGGAGGTTGAATGCAGGAACGTATCGTTGTCACGGGCATGGGGACTGTCAATCCGCTTGGGTTGAGCGTGAAGGAAAGTTGGGAGAATGCAGTTGCGGGCAGGTCGGGCGTGGGACCGATCACGCTGTTCGATTCGTCGCCCTTGCAGGTGCATATCGCGGCGGAGGTGAAAAATTTCAAACCCGAAGAGTTCATGGATGGCAAGGAGGCGCGGCGGCGCGACCGCTTTGAGCAGTTGGCGATTGCGGCGGCGCGGCAGGCGTTGGAGCACTCTGGTTTGGAGATCACGGAGCAGAGTGCGGGACGAATCGGTGTGATCATTTCGTCGGCGATCGGCGGGTTGCAATCGTTGCAGGATGCGACGTTGACCAATTACAAGGAGGGACCGCGGCGTGTCAGCCCGTTCATGATTCCGATGTTGATGCCGAATGGGGGCGCGGGGATGGCGGCAATCGAATTTGGGATCAAGGGTCCGTGTTTTTCGGTGGCGTCGGCGTGCGCTTCAGGCGCGGACGGGATTGGTACGGCGTTGATGATGCTTCGTACGGGGATGATCGATGCCGTGCTGACGGGGGCGGCGGAGGCGACGATCACGTCCACGGGGGTGGCTGCGTTCGACCGCGTCGGGGCGATGTCGCGCCGAAACGACGATTATTCGATGACTCCCCAGCCTTTCGATAAAAATCGCGACGGGCTGGTGATGGGCGAGGGCGCGGGGGTGCTGGTGCTGGAGCGCGAGTCGGATGCGAAGGCGCGCGGCGCGGAAATTTTTGCGGAACTGGCTGGCTACGGCGCGACGGCGGACGCATATCACGTGACCGCTCCCCATGAGCACGGCGCGGGCGGCGCGGCGGCGATGTTGATGGCGTTGAAGTCTGCCGAGGCGAATAACGAGGACGTGGGCTACGTCAACGCGCATGGGACGGGGACATCGCTGAACGACCAGTCGGAAACGCGGGCGATGAAGGCGGCGTTCGGCGACCTGGCGTATCAAATTCCGATCTCTTCGACCAAGTCCATGACGGGGCACATGATGGGCGCGACTGGCGCGTTGGAGGCAATCTTCTGCGTGCAGGCGGTGCGCGTAGGCATCCTGCCGCCGACCATCAATTACCAGACGCCCGACCCGGAGTGTGACCTGGATTACATCCCGAACGAGGCGCGGGAGGCGAAGATCACGCTGGCGCTGAGCAATGCCTTTGGGTTTGGCGGTCATAATGCGGTGTTGGCGGTGCGGAAGTACGGTTGATTCGGGCTTGTGAATTGGCGGGTTGCGTGCTATAATCCGCCCTCGCGTGTATTGGAAACCAAATTAAAAAGTAAGGAAGAACGAAATGGCAGAACTTATCAAAGCCGTCGAGGCGAAAGTTAACGAAAACATCCCGCCGTTGGGTCCCGGCGACCAGGTCAGCGTGCATGTGAAGATCAAGGAAGGCGACCGCGAGCGCATCCAGGAATTCAAGGGCATGGTCATCCGCCTGCGCAAGAGCGGCAACGACGCCAATGTGACCGTCCGCCGCGTTGCGTCCAACGGCATCGGCGTGGAGCGCACCTTCCTGCTCCGCTCCCCGCGCATCGACAAGATCGTGGTCGAGCGCCGCAACAAGGTCCGCCGCGCGCAGTTGTATTTCATGCGTGAACGCACGGGCAAGAGTGCGCGTCTCAAAGAAAAATTCAACTAGGGTTCGCGAGACCCCGAAGGTTTCAAAGACCTTTGGGGTCTTTTTGTTTTGAGGGAAACATGCCCAAACCTCTGATCGGCATCACCACCTACAACGGGAAAAGCCCGAACGACAATCCCATTACGGCTGTCCAGCACACCTACATCCGCGCAGTGACACAGGCGGGCGGACTGCCGGTGCTGATCCCCTCCATGTTCTCCGAGGAGGACTTTTCCGATCTGTATTCCCGCTTGCAGGGGATCATGTTTACAGGCGGCGGCGACGTTTCTTTGAAGTATTTCGACGGCGCAGACCATGTAAGGATTTCCCTTGTGGATGAAAGCCGCGACGAGACCGAAATCTCCCTGCTCAGAAAAGCCGTGGACGACGGCAAGCCGCTGTTGGGCATCTGCCGCGGCGTGCAGGTGATGAACGTGGCGCTGGGCGGGACGTTGTACACGCACATCGCCGAGCAGGTCAAAGGCGCGCTCGACCATGACTATCCCGGTGATTTGTTCACTGCCATTGTGCATCCCGTCAATGTGGATGAGACGGCGCGCGCGGCGGAGATCTTTGGCGAGACGCTCTTGCATGTGAACAGCCTTCATCATCAGGGGTTGAAGGATATCGCCCCATCCCTCAAAGTCGCGGGACACGCTCCTGATGGCATCGTCGAAGTAGTGGAAATTCCCGACCATCCCTATGCCGTCGGTGTGCAGTGGCATCCCGAATGGCTGACCGACCAGCCCGTCATGCGGCGGCTGTTCAAATCTTTTGTAGATGCGGCAGGAAAATAATCCGTAATTTACGTATCAGGGATTACGCATTATCATTTCCCCATGTTTTCAAATCACCCCATCGGCATATTTGACTCCGGCGTGGGCGGGCTGTCCGTCCTGCGTGAAATCCGCGTGCAGATGCCGAATGAGCATCTCATCTACTTCGGCGACCAGGGGCACGTGCCGTACGGTCCGCGCTCGATGGAACAGATACAAGGTTTTTCAGAGGGGATTACGAGATTTTTACTCAGGCACAATTCCAAAATAATCGTGGTTGCCTGTAATACCGCGTCTGCGGCGGCGCTGAAATATCTACGGGCAACCTTCCCCGATGTGCCATTCGTTGGCATGGAACCTGCCGTCAAGCCTGCGGCGGAGAAGACGCAGACCGGAAAGGTCGGCGTGCTGGCGACGCCCGCGACGTTCCAAGGTGCGTTGTATGCTTCCGTGGTGGAACGCTTCGCCAACGGCGTGGAGTTGTTTCAAAATACCTGCCCTGGGCTGGTCAATCAGATCGAAAAGGGTGAATTGGATTCTCCAGCCACACGCGCCATTCTCGAAGATGCCCTGCTGCCGATGCTGGAGCAAAACATCGATACCGTCGTGCTGGGCTGCACGCACTATCCGTTCGTCATTCCGCTCATCGAGCAAATTGTCGGGGAGAATGTTCGGGTGATAGACCCCGCTCCCGCGGTGGCGAAACAGGTCAAACGTCTGTTGGAGGCGGGCGGGATGTTGAATCAAAATTCGGGGGAAGGAAACATCCGCTTCATCACATCGGGGGAGGTTGATTCTGTCAAACGACTTTTATCCACGCTTCTGGGGATTGACTCCGCAGTCGAAGCTGTCACGTGGGTGGATGATCGGCATCTTCCGTTTGCGGATTGACTGCCAGCAGCAGAAGCCGCCCGCCAAGCGTTCGCAGGTCGTCCTCGTCTTTGAACTTCATGCCCGCCGCGTTCATCACGGCGCGGGTGTAGGCGGGCTTGAGACGGTAAAACTGGACCAGCATCTCCCCGGCGTTTTCGCTGGAAAGCGTAGTTGCGCGCGCTGAAAATTTTCTTCGCCCGACCTGCGCCTCGAAGCGCGGATTGGTCTGGATGTTGCGGACCCAGTCTGCGCGCGAGCCGTAGGCGGAGAGGATATAGTAGGTATCGGTCTGTCCGTTGTGCAGCAGGACGTCCACCATTGCCTGGCGGCGCTTGCCACTCTTCCTGCCGATGGTGGTGACGAGCATCCACTGCGCGCCGATAATTCGTTCCCAGCCGCCGAAGCCGAGTTTGTGAACGAACAATGGAATTTTGAAGAAGACCTTCAGCAGAGCGCTGGGGCGTTGTTTGTTCATGGATTTGCTCACCTTGTTCTGGCTTCAATCCGCGGGGACGACGTCCATATCTTCCGCGCTAATGCGGGTGGACTTCAGCGTCTCGAAACTCAATTGTGATTCGTCAAGTCCGTGTTTCTCTGCTGCGCGCACGAACAGAGCGTGATAACTTACCTTGATGGATGCGTCCCAATTCAAGCCCAGCAGCCCTGCGACATTCCGCAGGGTGTCAATATCCTCCCCTTCGATCTCGACGAAATTTCCATACGGCAGTTCATCCAGCATGATGTGGACACCGTTCAACTCGAAGGTGGCGCGGAATTTTTCATAGAAGACGATGGGCGTGAACCCAAGCGCATCGAGGAATTGCCACGCGCTTTCAAAATCCCCAACTGTGAACTCGATCTCCCTGCGCGAGAGCGCCCCACCGACTTCCACGCCGGGACCTTTGAACGTAAATTTCGCTTCGGAATCCTTGCGCAAACGCAGAACTTTGAACTCTCTGCGCAGGTCACCAGTGGCGTTGTCAAAACGCAGGTTGATTTCGTGGATGCGCGGCTGAATCAAATGCGCCTCCAATTCGAGAAGGCGCATTTCGATGCGTTTCAGGTCGCGCACGTAAAACTTGGCTTCGGTTTCCTGTCCGTTCATTTTTACCTTGATGAACAAAGGTGAACAGGGATGGGTTTATCTTTGTTCATCTCCGTTTGTCTCTGGTGAATTACTGCACGCTCAACAACGTCTGCTTCTGCTCCACGCTCTCGCCCCCCTTCACGCGGATGCGCCCGATGGCTCCATCGCGCGGGGCTTTGAGTTCGTTCTGCATCTTCATGGATTCGAGTATGAGCAGGACCTGTCCCTTTGTGACCTCCTGCCCTTCCTCCACCAGTACGCTGACCACTAGTCCGGGCATCGGCGCTTTGAGATGGAATTCGCCGCCCTCTGCCACGCCTCCGCCTGCCGCGGCTCGCAAGCGTTTTTCGCGCTCGTCCTCCACCTTGACCTGATACTGGCGTCCGCGCAGAAGCACTTCCCAATCCTCATCGCCCTGATAGACGAATGATTCATAGGACTTGCCGCCCAAAATAAGCGAATAGACCGGCTGTCCGCTGACCGACTCGAAGTCCACCGTCAGCAGTTTATCCCCCACGCGGACATGACGCTCGTCCACGATCTCCACTTCATATTCCTGTCCATTGATCGTCGTCACATATTTCATGTCATAACCTCAATTACCAACCACCAATATACCAATTACCAATTTGCCATCACCGGTGCATTCGTTCCCAGCGCCCGACCCACTTCCAGTTGCTGGTATCGCGCTCGTTGCGGCGGACGATCTGCGCGGAACGTTCCGCCTGCCTGTGGGCAACCAGCGTTGCAAGGATCGCGGCGATCTCGGCGTTTGCATCCACCAATTCCGCGGTGCCTTTCATGAGGAAACGTTCCTCCACGAAGCGCGTGTCGAACTGTCCGCCCATGAAGCGGTGCGAATCCATCAAAGTCTGGTGGAAGGGGATGTTCGTCCGCACGCCGACGATGCGGTACTCTTCCAATGCGCGGCGCATCCGCAGAATGGCTTGAGCGCGCGTCTCGCCCCAGACGATCAACTTGGCGATCATCGGGTCGTAATACGGCGTGATCTCGAAGCCCGGGTATACGCCTGTATCGACGCGCACGCCGGGTCCGGTGGGAAGCAGGCTGTGGGTAATCCGTCCCGTGGACGGCATGAAATTGCTGAATGGGTCCTCCGCATTGATGCGGCACTCGATGGCATGTCCGTTGAAATGGATCTGCTCTTGCGTATAACTCAACTGCCGCCCGCGCGCAATGCGGATCTGCTCGGCAACGATGTCCACGCCGGTCACCATCTCCGTGATGGGATGCTCGACCTGCAGGCGCGTGTTCATTTCGAGGAAATAAAAATTCTTATCCTTGTCCACAAGGAACTCAATGGTGCCGGCGTTGATGTAGTCCACCGCCTGCGCGGCTTTGACTGCCACACTGCCCATCTTCCCACGCAGTTCCTCGTCCATAAATGGCGACGGCGCCTCTTCCAAAAGTTTCTGGTGCCGCCGCTGGATCGAACATTCGCGCTCGCCGAGGTGGATGACGTTCCCATACGAATCCGCGAGGATTTGGAATTCGATATGACGTGCGCCTTCGACCAATTTCTCCAGATAAACATTCCCGTCTCCAAAAGCGGATTCCGCCTCACGCCTCGCGGACTGGAGCAGGGTTGGCATTTCCTCCAGGCTTTTGACTTCTCTCATGCCCTTTCCGCCGCCGCCCGCCGTAGCTTTGATCAACAGCGGGAATCCAACCTGCGGCGCAATGCGGAGC
>Ga0208244_101660_pt1 | contig 10748 bp, 8 predicted proteins | sample SubbioCR12Aug_5A_FD_184828 | JGI IMG/M metagenome (GOLD analysis project Ga0208244, IMG submission 184828) | Serpentinite rock and fluid subsurface biosphere microbial communities from McLaughlin Reserve, California, USA - CR12Aug_5A (SPAdes) | ecosystem: Environmental > Terrestrial > Deep... | reverse complement strand
TGCTCCCCGGCGTCTTTCGCTCGTACCTTATTTCCCAAAGCGAATGGCATGTTCGCGAACAGGTTTTGACGCTCAAAGACCTTCAAGAGGCTGATGAACTATTTGTCTGTAACGCGTTAAGGGGGATGGTGAGAGTATCGCTGGCGCCGGTCATCACGGCCCCCTCCGCGTAAATACTTGATGTTCATTTGGCACTTGAGTATGTTAATAGAGTGGTTTTCGTCTTCAGCATGTTCAAATCAAATAAAGTGAATGTGAGATCTATTTACCTGCGCCTGAAATCATTGCTGCCGGATCCCATTCGTGATCTCCTGAGCGGAATAAACCAACGTCTATGTGCCCGCCGAACGCTAATCAGGAAACACGGTCGGTGGTTCGACGTTGACTGGCGAAAGAAGTACAGAACGGTCTCGGACGAAGAATGGATCGAAGCGTACGACCGGGCGTGGAAGTATCATACAAACGATTGCGTCGAAGAAACAGACGCCAAATTGATCGCTTCGGCGCTTGAGTCTCCGGGATCCGTGCTCGAGGTTGGATGCGGCATGGGATCGTTGGCGATTCGACTCGCACAGCAGGGTTTTCGCGTAAGTGGATTGGATGTCAGCGCAGAAGCCCTCACTCGGGCAAGATCCCAGGCAGAGGAGACGGGATTGAAGATCGACTGGCATCAGGGGTTCGCGGAGAAATTGCCGTTTGCAGATCGGGCATTTGACTACGTGACCTGCTGCCATACGCTTGAACATGTTCGTGATCTCGGCGCGGCGGTCGAGGAATTCAAGCGAGTGGCCAAACAGAAGGTCGTTGTGCTTGTTCCAAAGCAGAAGTTCAAGATGTATGCCGACAATTATCACACTCAGTTTTTTGAGAGCAGAGAACAGCTGACCGATGTTTTTGGTCTGGCAAACGCGCGGTGCATAGAGATCGATTGCACGGATCATTCAAAAGAATTTCAAGGGAAGGCATTGTTGTACATCGGAACACTCAATTCAACCAAGATGGAAACCCAGAAGTGACTCCATCGGAGGGAAAGGAGATCTACCATGAGTATCTCTGAAAAACTTGTCGGTTTTCTAAAGGAGAACAAGATTTCCTACGAGGTGATCACGCACCCGGAGGCGTTCACTGCGCAGCAAGTTGCTCATGCGATTCACCAATCGGGAAAGGTGTTGGCAAAGACCGTGGTCGTGTTGGCGGATGGCAAGCATATGATGGTTGTTGTCCCTGCCCATCACCGCGTAACCATCGACGCGGTGAAGTCGACCATCGGCGCGAAGGAGGTGCAAATCGTTCAGGAGGAAGTCTTGAGAAAACTCTTCCCCGATTGCGATCTCGGAGCGATGCCTCCACTGGGCAACATGTACGGGTTAGAAGTGATCGTCTCGAAGGCGCTTGAAGGAAACGTCGACATTATATTCAATGCCTGCACCCATACCGATTGCGTCAAGATGCACTATGCGGATTTCGTGCGCGTTGTGGCGCCAATAGTGGCAGAGGTATCGCAGATACCCCCCGAAACCCGCTAGGCCACCCATCCATTTTTTCGGGAAATGCTTTCCCGCTGCGTCGACTGGCGCGAATGCGCTTGTTCGGGGCGGGCAGCACTCTCCTCCTGGCTCTGTCCAATTGGGTCGGGATCAATCGATCTCCCCCCAATCCTATTCCCATCATCAAGATAGGTTTGCATTGTTGGGAATCAGCGTACCATTATTCGCCTTTTAGGGGTTGAAATACAGGGCTTTCCACACCCCGCAGAGTGGTACATAAATTGACTTCCATTCATCACATATCCCATCCAGCCTAACCAGAGGAAAAGCGTATGCCTTTGATCAACTCGAAGACGAAATCGATCCGAAAAATCTTCACCGTCAAAGAACTGGAGGAACAGGCAAATCTTATGCGGGGGTACAACCTTGTTGTTCTTGCCGCGGCCGGTTCGGGTCACGCCGGCGGTACTCTCTCCATCATGGACATTGCCGCGGCACTCTATCTCCACGATGCTGATCTCGACCCTGAGGTGCCTGATTGGGAGGGACGCGCTCGCATCATTTGGTCTACTGGTCACAAAGCTCCGAGTCTGTACGTCGCTCTCGGTATGGCTGGTTACTACGATGTGAAAAATGTCGCGACGTTGCGCAAACTCGACAGCCCGTTTCAGGGTCACCCGCATTGGCTCAAGCTCCCGGGTGTTGAAGTCTCCACGGGCTCGCTTGGTCAGGGACTGAGCATCGCCGTCGGACAGGCTCTCGGACTAAGGCTGAACAAATCTGCATCGCGCGTGTACTGCATTATGGGAGATGGTGAACAGCAGGAGGGGCAGGTTTGGGAGGCGATCATGGAGGCGGGGCATTACCAGCTTGACAACATCGTTGGTATCGTTGATCGCAATCGCTTGCAGATCGATGGGAAGGTCGAAGACGTTATGAACGTCGAACCCCTGCTCGAGAAATACAAAAGTTTCGGCTGGGAAGTTATTGAAATTGACGGCCACAATATGAAGCAGATTGTCGAAGCCTTCGACAAGGCGAAGACCATCAAAGGTAAGCCGACCGTCATCCTCGCATCGACTGTGAAGGGGAAGGGGGTGGATTTCATGGAGGATGTTGCCGGGTGGCATGGCAAAACCCCGAACAACGAGGAATTGCAGAAGGGACTCGAACAACTTGGTCTGAGCGGAAAGATTCCCGTCGATGAAATGATGAAGATTGCTGCGGCGCATCAGAAACGCGCAGAGAGCGACCTCGAAGCGAAGATGCCGAAGTTCAAGAGCGACCACTGGTGGAACAGCGGCGAACAGATGAAAGTTGATATGCAGCCGACTCGCAAGGGATTTGGACAGGCGCTGAAACAGCATGGAGGCGACGAACGCATTGTCTGTATCGGGTTGGATATTTCCGGTTCGATTACGATAAGCGATTTTTATGATGGTCATCCGGAAAGAAAATCACGTTGGATCAGCCTCGGGATCGCCGAGCAAAGCGGCGCGTGTGTTGCCGCGGGACTCGCTCGCGAAGGGAAAATCCCCGTCATGGGAACCTATGGCACGTTTGCAACCGCCCGGTGTCTTGACCAGATCAGAACGACAATCTGCTACGGCGAATTCAATGTGCTCATAGCCGGCGCGCATGGAGGCGTCTCCGTCGGTCCGGACGGGGCGACTCATCAGGCTCTGGAAGATCTCTTTCAGGTTTGCAGTCTGCCCAACATGAATGTTTCCGTCCCGGCAGATATCATCGAGACGAAGAAAGCGACGGAATATCTTCTCTTCGATCTCAAAGCTCCAAAGTTCATTCGATTCGCGCGGGAGGCAACACCGATCGTCACGACTGATGAAACCCCGTTTGTGTTCGGGAAGGCAAACGTCACTCGCTATCGTGGGAAGCAGGCTCGGTTCATCGATGCATTTGAGACGGTTCTCGCATCCGATTATCAATCGGAAAAAGAACATCTCAGCATCATCGCGTGCGGACCAATGGTTCCTGAGGCCATGCGGGCGGCATACGTGTTGAAGGAAGAATACGGCTTTGAAACCCGCGTCATCAATATGCATACGGTGAAACCGCTTGATTTCGATGCAATCATCCGCGCAGCAAAAGAGACCGGCGTTGTCATTACCGCCGAAGAACATCAGATCGGCGGTTTGGCCGACCGGGTTTGTCGCGCAATCACGGAAGCGCCCGAGCTCTTTGAGCCGCACGTCATAACAGGTTCGATCGGTGTGAAGGATCGCTTTGGTGAATCGGGAGCGCCCTGGGAACTGGTAAAGGCGTTTGAAGTCAGCGGTGAACACATCGCACAGAAAGCAATCGAATTGATGAAGCTAAAAGAGAAGTCTGCAGGTGTCCGGGCATAGTCCCTTTTCGCTAAACGAAAACCACCAATTCTGAATCAGGAGTAAGTTTATGAAGCTGGCAAGCCGCCTTTCCCGACTGGGAACCGAAACGGCCTTTGAAGTTCTCGCACAGGTGACTGAATTGAGAGCACAAGGAAGGAACATCATTGCGCTCTCTATCGGAGAACCGGCCTGTGATACGGCCAATCATATCAAGGATGCAGCGAAAAAGGCGCTCGATGAAGGACAAACGCATTATGGTCCTTCAGCCGGGCTTCCGGATTTTCGAAAAGTGATTGCGGAGTACGTTGCCAAGACGCGCGGAATCCCCGTCAAACCGAGCGAGGTCGTGGTTGTACCTGGAGGGAAGCCGATTATCTTTTTCAGCATGCTCGCGTGCGTGGAAGAAGGAGATGAGGTGATCTATCCCCTCCCCGGGTATCCCATCTACGAATCGATGATCAATTTTGTCGGCGCGAAACCGATTCCCCTCCGACTCCGGGAGGAGAAGGGATTCAGTTTCGATGTGAATGAACTGAAGTCGCTGGTATCGAAAAAGACGAAGATGATCGTCCTCAATTCCCCCCAGAATCCGACCGGCGGTATTATCCCGAAGGCCGACCTGCAGGTCGTTGCAGAGCTTGCGGTCAAGAACGATATCTGGGTCCTCTCCGACGAGATCTACACCCGGATTCTTTACGATGCGAAAGCTGAAAGTGTCAGTCAATTCCCTGGTATGAAAGAACGGACGATCATTCTTGACGGGCATTCAAAAACCTACGCCATGACAGGATGGAGAGTGGGTTACGGCGTCATGCCTGAACATCTTGCAGTCCATGTTGGCCGGCTTATGACGAATTCAAATTCGTGTACAGCCACGTTCACCCAGCATGCAGCCATGACGGCCATGGTGGCGCCGCAGGATTCTGTCGATGAAATGGTGCGGGAATTCCGAAGCAATCGCGATCTGATTGTGGATGGTCTTAACCGGATCGAAGGTTTCTCTTGTCTCAAGCCGCAGGGTGCATTCTACGTCTATCCAAACGTCACACGCGTGTGCCGCCGGCTTGGATTTGGCAGTTCGAAGGATCTTCAGCAGTTCCTCCTGTACAAAGGGGGCGTCGCCGTCCTGGGCCAGCATTGTTTCGGGGCTCGGGGTCCGGAAGACAAAGAGGAGTATCTCAGATTCTCTTATGTCTCCTCAGAAAAAGATATCCGTGAAGCGTTGAAGAGGATAGAATCCGCGCTCTCCGATAGCCGTCTTGTTGAGGAATTTCTTTCGGAACAAAAAGCCGCTGCAAAAGTATAGTCTCTTCAGTCACGATCGGTGTTCGCGCGCCATGTGAAATGTGTGCCGTCGATCGTGATGAAGAGATCATCCGTTCGTGAACAGCCGGAATCGAGCAGTGCGCTCTTTCCGGCTGTTCCCATTTTGCATTACCCCCACATTGCCCCTCATGGATTAATTCCTGATATTTGCACTCGACAGTGATGCCGGGCTTGCCCCTGGAGCGAATCTGTTCATCGTATCATGCGCTTATCCCGTCTCATATTCGTGTTGATTCTCTCGCCAGTCCTTCTCCAGGCCCAAGGTGTCGATATTCGCGGGATTGTCACCGACAGCAGCACGACTGAGCGGATTCCGTTTACGAATGTCATATTGAGGGGGACAAATCGGGGCGCCGCGAGCAACATCAACGGATTCTATCTCATCCCGAATGTGTCCCCGGAGGATTATGAGCTGACAGCGAGTGCGGTTGGTTATGAGAAGCGGACGGTGAAGATCAGGGTGGCTGGGAGTGCCCCGATTGCAGTAAATTTCGCGCTGGTCTCGAAAGCGGTGGAAATTTCCGAGATCGTGGTGACAGAGAGGGGAAAACGGGAACTCAGTGAGATCAATACGAGTATCCACGTCATGGACCAGCGGGATATGCGCGCGGTCCCGGTGACGATTCAGGAAGATGTGTTCCGAGCGATTCAGATTATTCCCGGAATTATCACCACGAGCGATGTGAATTCCCACTTCTATGTACGTGGTGGAGGGGGGGATCAAAATCTCATTCTCCTGGATGGGATGAAGATCTATAGCCCGTACCATGCGTTTGGCGTCTTCAGCGTTTTCGATCCCGATATCATACGGAATACGGAGGTCTACACCGGGGCATTTCCGCCGGGGTTTGGCGGCCGACTCTCCTCGGTGGTCAACCTCTCGACACGCGACGGGCGAAAAGTCGGATACGCGGGGAAGGCAAGCGTGAATTTTCTCTCCACCAAAGTGCAGGTTGAGGGTCCGCTCTTTGAAAATTTCCAATTTCTCGCAAGTGGAAGAAAGCTCGTGTTTCCGCGCACGATGGATCGGCTGATCGGCAAGAACACGCCGCTCGATTTCTATGATGGATTTGTCAAGCTTTCCCGGCAGACCGAAGAGGGGGCACGGTTCGGATTTCAAGGATTCTTCAGCGGCGACGACCTGCAATCAACTCTCCCCGAAGAACCGGACTATCGATGGCGGACGCAGGCATCGGGGTTTTCAGCCTCGGGACTGATCCAAGACCGGCTTTTCATCCAGGCCATCGGATTTCAAAATGAGTTCAAGGCCAGTCGAAATTCGAAGCAATCCAAGACGATTACGCCCGCATCGACGCGTGTATCGGAACTGGGAGTTCGCGTCGATGCCACGCTGTACACCGATTCGCGGGATCTCTTTTTCTTCGGATTTGAATTCAATTTCCCACAGATGGAATACGATGTGGTGAATACCTTCGGGATTGCCCGCCAGCTCAAAAGCACGATGGTGGAATCATGGGTGTGGATCCGTTATCAGGCACATCTGGGCGACTTGAAACTTGACGGCGGTCTTCATTCCGATATCGGGTCGTTGTTTACGCGATCGGGAGGGCTTGAAGTGTTCCAACCCCGCATCAACATTAGTTATCTCGTCTTCGAAGGATGGAGAGGAAAACTCTCGTACGGACGATTTAGCCAGAACGCTATCACCGTCAACAACGAGGATGATGTGATATCCATTTTTGACGCCTGGATCGCTGTGCCGGAGGAACTGGAAAACGAGCAGGCGGATCACTTCGTCATTGGGATTGATGGTAACCTGACGCAGTCACTCTCGACAAACGTGCAGTCATACTACAAGGCATACTCCTCCCTGGTCACCTACAATCGCGACAAAATTGATGCTCGGGATCCGGACTACATCAATAGCACAGGACGTTCCTACGGATTCGAAGCACTGATGCGGTACGGAACCGGCCTGGTCGATCTCTACATGGCGTACACGCTCGGTTGGACATCGATTGAATCGAACGGATTTCGATATCCTCCCCGATACGACCGGCGCCATAATCTCAATCTCCTGAGTGTCTTTCATGTCACCCCGGATCTGGACTTTTCGCTCCGATGGGAGGTGGGTTCCGGGTTTCCGTTTACGCAGACTATCGGATACTATGACCGCTTGAAGTTCGGGAATATCTTTGATGGGCGTTATGCGGGCGAAACCGGCACACCGTATTCAATGCTGGGACCAAAAAATGCCGCGCGTCTCCCATCGTATCACCGTCTTGATGCAAGCGCATCGTATCGTTTCTCCGTCTACAATGTTTCGGGATCATTTGGGGCACATATCGTCAACGTGTACGACCACAAAAATATCTTCTACTTTGACAGAAAGACGGGTCAGCAGATCAATATGCTACCGTTCTTTCCTTCACTATCCTTGAGTCTGGAGCTATGAAGCTACGTCTGCTCATCATCGGGGCGTTCGTGGTGACGCTCTGGCTCAACGGGTGCGACGAGCCATTCAGTCCGAAAGGGCCGTTCGAAGAAAAGCTTGTCATCTATTCCGTCCTCTCGAACAAGAGTGACACCCAATATGTACGTATCTACACCACCTACAATCCCTCCGGATTCGATCCTCTTGAGAAGACGACCGATACACCGGTGACCGACGCGAATGTCATCCTCCAAAATACCCGGGGGGGCGGCGACGTCCTGACCGACACGACGCTCGTTCGGTTGGATAAGATCCGCTATCAGTCGGACATTCGTGCGTACGTCCTGAGAAACTATCGAATCGAGCAGGGGAACTCATACGTTCTGCGTATTACCGCGCCCGGCCGGAATGTGATTGAAGCCACGACGCGGGTTCCCGAGACGGGATCAGTGAGCATCGAAAATTCCTTTGCCTTGACGCAGCCGGATCGATTCCTCGACGCCTTTGTGGTGCGAGCTCGCCTGTCATCCGTTGCCCTCGGATATTTCATACGCTTCTATGTTGACTATGAAATCAAAAAGAACGGTGTGTGGCGGTCCGAGTCGGTCGAAGTCCCGGAGCAGATTCAAGAGCTGATTGACTGCCGGACGTATCGCGCTCTTTATCCGCGATTGGAGCGAAGAACGTCGCGGAACGATCCGGAGTCTGTCTTCTTCGAGAATCGGGCCTATCGACTAACACTTGGAAAACTGTGGGGAGATGCAGGCGGGGATTCGCTCAGGGTGACGCGGGCGCGTGTGGAGTTGATTCAAGTGGAGCCCGGCCTCTACCGGTATTTCAACGTGGTGAACGGATTTCAGGATGAAGTGTCGATCCGTTCGGATGAACCTGACTACACCAACATCAAGGGGGCTGTCGGGGTGTTCGGCGCCTTTCTCAGCCAATCGAATTCATACGATCTTCCTCCCTCAATGGGGAGTCAGTATATCTGCAAATGAGGGATTGAATTTCAACATTCGCTCGTGGACTGATTCACGTGAAGATGCCTGTCATAGAAAATGGACTCAGCCCGGACTGGAGTTACAGATCGTCCGGAATCATCTGGCGCATCCTTGTCGATGAGACCGGCTATATCGTCGGAGAGTCTCGGGATCAGCAGAAGAAAGAGGCATCATTTTTCGCGCTCAGCGAACGGGAGGGAACGGAACTCTGGTCGGGTCTCACTCTGGATGAGTCTTGGTGGGTGGGGATGGAAGCGGTTGAACGCGGAATACTCTACCTCCACACTTACGAACAGCCGAATCTCCCCGCGCATCAGGGGATCTGGGCGGTCGATGTGAAGACCGGCAAAATCCTGTGGCAAAGTCCGGATGTATCATTTCTCTTTGTCCACGGAGAGAACGTCTATACGCACAAATCGCTTTTTGAGAGACGGGCATTTGTAGGGATGAACAGGCTGTCGGGTGAACTTGCCGATCCTCCGGAGATCGATCACAAGACGATTCAGAATTACCGACAAAGAGCGCTGGATCGTGCGTCCCGTGAATTGTGTGCCTACCCACTGGTCTACAATTCTTCTCAGGTTTCTCCGAAGGTTGCTGAGATTGTTGTCGCAGAGACTGGAATGAAAGATGGGGGAGTGTCAGTGGAATATGCACTCCAGGGAACGATTCTGATACTGAGCTATTATCTCCCTGGCGCTTCGTCTTCTCCAGGTGGCCCCCGCTATGAAAACAGCTTTTGCATTCATGACATGCGGGAGAACGAGTGTCTCTATCGGATCGCGCTGGATATTCAGGCCACGGCTCCGCTGCCCGATACATTTTTCATCAGAGAGGGGCGTGTCTATTTTGTGAAGGACCGTCATCATTTGTTTGCTGTAAGACTCCCCAATAAGGAATGAACATGAAATCAGTTCCATTTTATCATGTCAATGCATTTACTGATCAGGCGTTTGGAGGGAATCCAGCCGGTGTGGTGCTGAATGCCCGCGGACTTTTCGACAGGGAGATGCAGCTGATCGCACGCGAGGTCAACCTCTCGGAGACGGCGTTTGTTCTGCAGCCGACTGTTTCAACCGCTGATTTGAGAATTCGCTGGTTCACGCCAACGATGGAAGTGCCGCTGTGCGGACACGCAACAATTGCGGCATTCCATGCGCTCGCGGAAAACCAGATGTTCAAGATGACCGGCAGCGGCCTGTACCGGTTTCGGCTGCAAACGAAAAGGGGTATCCTGGGCATTGTCGTCGAGAAGAAGCATTCTGGAACGATCGTCGAGTTTCAACTTCCACTCCCGAAATTCCGGCAAATCCCCCGCCTCCCGAACCGGCTTCTGGAATCGCTTGGAATCCGGATCAAGGACCTTCACCAGAGCCTCCCCGTCGTGGCAGATTCCTATCTCTACATCCCGCTGAAGAGCCTGAATCGTATGAGAGATATTGAGCCGGAGTTCACCAACCTTGAGCGAATATGCGATGGGATGAAGGTTCTCGGAGTTTCCCTGTTCGCTCTCGATCCGATAGAAAAGAGCTCGGCTTTTCATTCCCGTTTCTTCGCGCCGTCGGCTGGAGTCAACGAAGATCCGGTCACAGGATCGGCGAATGGTCCACTTGGAGCGTATGTGTATCAGTATGCCCACACCACCGGAGACGTCATTCCATCCCTGGCGATGATCGATGGGAGGATTGAATACATCGGCGAGCAGGGGGATCTGATCGGACGAAGGGGGAGAGTCAAAGTACGCGTGAAGGGGAAGAAGAAGGGAATTGCTTCAATAGCGATCGCGGGGGAAGCTGTCACCTTCTGTAAATCAGAGCTTCACTTCTGATACTCCACTTGAAAGGATGTTCATGACCACCGGGAATATCATCTTTATCGTGGTTCTCCTCTTATCGTTTGGACTGTTTGGGTACAGTGTCAATCGCCTTCTCGTTCTTTTGAAATTGGGGAAACCGGAAAATCGGTTTGATCGAATCGGCGCTCGACTCAGGAAAGTTCTGGTCGTTGCCTTCGGACAGTCGAAGATCCTCCGCGAGCCCTTCGCCGGGCTGATTCACGCTTCTATTTTTTGGGGATTTGTGATTCTTCTCACTGCCGTCGTCGAGGCGATTGGAGAAGGGATTGTCCATGGTTTTTCAATTGGCTTTCTCGGTCCACTCTACCCCCCGATTCTCTTTTTGCAGGATGTTGT
>Ga0208244_101659_pt1 | contig 10772 bp, 11 predicted proteins | sample SubbioCR12Aug_5A_FD_184828 | JGI IMG/M metagenome (GOLD analysis project Ga0208244, IMG submission 184828) | Serpentinite rock and fluid subsurface biosphere microbial communities from McLaughlin Reserve, California, USA - CR12Aug_5A (SPAdes) | ecosystem: Environmental > Terrestrial > Deep... | reverse complement strand
GCCGCCAAACGCCTCAACGAGGCCAAGGAAAAACTCTTTCAACTTATCAACAAATCCCAACAACGCGCCGCCTGAATCAGCTCAATTCACAACACCGCCCAGGCTCATGTCCGGATTGGAAAATACTACCAGGCCAGGCCCGCTATGATGCTTATCAGGAGAACACATGCTGAAACCGATACTGGCTGGATTGGCGGTGCTGTTGCTGGTGGCGAGTGCGGTGCTGTGGATGCTGCGCCCGGGCGCGCAGCGGCTGGAGGGTGGTGCGGCGCCGGACTTCGCCTTGCCGGACCAGAACGGCCAGACCCATCGCCTGGGCGATTACGCCGGGCGCTGGCTGGTGCTGTATTTCTACCCGCGGGACGACACGCCGATTTGCACTCAGGAAGCCTGCCGCTTTCGCGACGATATCGGCATCCTGGGCGATCTGAACGCGGCGGTGGTGGGGGTCAGCCTCAATGACACCCGATCGCATGCCGATTTCGCCCGCAAGCACCAGTTGCCCTTTCCGCTGCTGTCGGACCCCGACGGGCAAACGGCAGCCGCCTACGACAGCTTGCTGAATCTGGGCGTGGTGCGCTTTGCGCGTCGCCACACTTTCATCATCGCGCCGGACGGCCATGTCGCGGCACGCTTTGACAAGGTCGACCCGGCAAACCACGCGCAGGACGTGGCACGCACCCTGCGGGCCCTGCAACGGACGGCGCGGCAAGCCCCGCCTCCGGCCAAATAATGGACTAAATTCAAAAAATGATCTGATCAAAAAGCGTTCATGCCGCAACAACGCGAATTTTCCCTCACTACCGGCACGGCATTCGTCGTGTTGATAGCCCTGATTTGCGGGCTGGTTTTAAACGGCCTGCTGCAGTTGCAAACGCTTGGCTCGCAGATACAGACGGTGGTCGAGCGCCACAACCGCAAGATCGATCTCATCACCCAGACCCAGGTGGCGGCGCATCTTCGCACCGCCAGCCTGTTCAGGATGGCGCTGACCAGCGATCCGTTTGAGCGCGATGCCTATTTCCATGAATTCAATCGCGCCGGCTTCCTGGTCGGAAGCGGGCGCAACGCCCTGCGCCAGATGGGGTTCACGCCTGACGAACAAAGCAGCTTTGATGCCCAGACCCGCCTGGTCAACGACATTCAGGCGGTACAGGAACGGGTGGTCGACCTGCTCAATGCAGAACGCAGCGCCGACGCGCACCGGGTATTGGTGATGGAAGCCATTCCCATCCAGGAGGCCTTCAACCAGCAACTGGCCGATATGCGCAATCTTTATTTGCAGGACAACCTGTCCGCCCAGCAGCAGGCGCAGAAAACGTACCGGAACACCTTCTTGTTCACGCTGGTGTTCGGCATCTCGGCGATTGCCCTGGCGCTGCTGATCGCCTGGCGCACGCTGCGCGCGGCGAGCCTGAAGTCACGGCTGATACGTGAACAGATGGCGGAACTTGAACACTCGCGCGCGGCGCTACGCGAAGAGGCCACGCACGATCCGCTCACCGGGCTGGCCAATCGGCGGCTGTTTTATGACCGCTTGCACCAGGCGGTCCGCCACGCGCATCGCTACGGTGGCAAGGTGGGCATCCTGTATGTGGACCTGGACCGCTTCAAGGACATCAATGACCGGCTTGGCCACCATGTGGGCGACGCCGTGCTGACCGAAGTGGCGAAACGCCTCACCGTCAACATTCGCGACTCCGATTCGGTTGCGCGTCTGGGGGGCGACGAGTTCGTGATGTTGCTGGAAGGGGTGCAGGGGCGGCAGGACTGCCTCGCCGCCGCGCACAAGATCGAACAGGCGCTGAACGGGGAAACGAGTTTCTATGGGTTCGATGTCGGTATCGCTGCCAGCATCGGCCATGCGCTGTACCCCGACGACGGCACCGACGAAGACGCCCTGATTCGCGTTGCCGACGCCGCCATGTACCGGGTCAAGTCCGGCTGCGAGTCGGCGCAGCAGCGCCGCCTGCCGTTTCAGTGAGCCGTGTGTCAGTGCGGTTTGATGCGCGCAGCCACGCGCTCGCGGCGCGCCTTGGCAGCCCATATCCACACATACTGCAGGCCCGACACCACGGCGATGACGAACACCGTCGCAAACAAGGGCAGCCGCCAGTCGCCGAGCGCCAGCAGACCGGCCAGCCCGCCCAGCACCAGTGCCAGCATCGAAAACTCGGCAAACATGTGCGTCTTGCCGAGCCAGGTCGGGTGAATATCAAGATGCCCGGCCAGCCCGCGGTAGCTCAGCGCGCCCAGCACGATGACGCTGTCGCGCAGCAGGATCGCCAGCGTCACCCACAGCGGGATCGCACCCGCCTGCGTCAGCATCACCAGCGTCACCACGCCCAGCGCCTTGTCGGCGACAGTGTCGAGCGCGGCGCCGAGTCGGGTCATCTGGTTCAGCCAGCGCGCCAGCAGGCCATCGATGCCGTCCGACACCGCTGCGGCGAGGAACAGCCAGCAGGCCGCTTCCCAGCGCTGCTGCAGGATCAGCCAGCCCACCACCGGCACCGCGGCGACCCGCAGCAGGGTGATGACGTTCGGCAGGTTGAATACGCGTTCGCTCATGTCTGCATGCCGCTCAATACAAGGGCTGTCTGGCAAGCTCGTTCCACAGCTTGTCGAGCCTTTTCGCCGACACCGGGTACGGCGTTTTCAGTTCCTGCGCGAACAGGGAAATGCGCAATTCCTCCAGTTGCCAGCGGAAGTCCTCCAGCGCCGCGGGGGCCTCGCCCTGCACCTGGCCACGCCGCGCCAGATACTTGTTCTGCAGGGTCAGCACGCCGGCCATGCCGCGTGAGTCGCGCTGCTCGGCGGCGGGCAGTTTTTCCAGCCGCTTGAGGATGCCTCTCAAATAGCGCGGCAGGTCCTTCAGGTGCGCCCACGGCGTGGCGGTGATGAAGTCGGGTGGCAGCAGCGCGGCCAGGTGCGCGGTTTCGTCGCGCATCGCGGCGGTGAACTGCGGCTTGGCGGCAAGGCGCGCCGCCACCTGCGCATGCAGGTCAAGGATTTCCGCGACGTCGCGCAGCAGCGCCTGCTTCACCACTGAAATTTTCGGTTTGGCGCGCTCCTTCTGCTTGGCGAAGGTTTTCGCGTCGCGCGGGGTATCGTCGTCGCCCAGCAGCGCGCGCGTGGCGATGGCGTCGATGAGCGCGGCGCGCAGCTGCTCGGGACTGCCGAAGCTGCGGTATTTCAGCGCCAGCGCGGTTTCGCGGGCGAGGTCCTTGTCGAGCTGCTTGAACTGGGCGGCGAGTGCGATCCGCAACAGCCGCATCACGCCGCGGCGGGTCTCCATCGCCGCCACGTCGGGCGCATCGAGCAGGCGCAGGTCGACCGTCTCGCCGTTGTCGACCAGCGCCGGATAGCCGATCAGCTCGCGCCCGCCGCGCTTGAATTTGACCTGCTCGGGCAGGTCGCCGAAATTCCATTCGGTCAGACTGGTGCGCTCGAACTCGCTGTCCTCGGCACCGCCGCCATAGGTGATGCGCGCAGCGCCCCCGAGCTGCTGGCGCAGCACGGCAAGATCGCGGCCGCTGGCGAGCTCCTGCCCGCTGTCGTCGATCACGCAAAGGTTCATCTGCAGGTGGGCCGGCAGCTCGCCCTTCCACACGTCGGGGTGAATGTCGATGCCGCGCTTTTTGTGGATGAAGGACGCCAGCGCGGCGGTCAGCGTCTGCTCGCCCGGCTTCGCCGCCGAGAGGAAGGCCGTCACCGTGTCGGGCAGCGGAATCAGCGGGCGGCGCTTGTCCTTCGGCAGGGACTTCAAAAGCAGCGTGAGCTTTTCGCGGATGAGGCCGGGCACCAGCCAGTCGACCTGCGCCGGCTCGATGCGATTGAGCAGGTACAGCGGCAGGTGCAAGGTCACGCCGTCGAGCGGGTGGCCGGGCTCGAAGCGGTACTTGAGCTTGCACGCCACATCGTCGACCTGCATCGTTTCGGGGAACAGCGCGTGGTCGGCGCCGAGCGCTTCGCCGAGGATGTCCTCGCGCTTGAGGAACAGGATCTTCGGGTCGGCGGTTTCAGCTTCGGCACGCCATTTCTCGAACGCCGCGCCGTTGTGGAGATCGGCCGGGATGCGCGCGTCAAACACGCGGAAGATGCGCTCCTCGTCCAGCCATACGCCGGATTTCCTCGCCTTGTGTTCGAGGTCCTCGATTTCCTGGATCAGCGCGCGGTTGTGGGCGAACCACGGCGCGCGCGTGTCGTATTCGCCTGCCACCAGCGCGCCGCGGATGAACAGTTCGCGCGACAGTACCGGGTCGATCGGGCCGTAGTGAATCCTGCGCCGCGGCACCAGGGTGATGCCGTAGAGGCTCACGCGCTCGAACGCCACCACGCGCGCGCCGTCCTTTTCCCAGTGCGGCTCGATGAACATGCGCGTCAATAAATGACGCCCCGCGGCCTCGATCCATTCCGGGCGCACCTCGGCGACGGTGCGTGCGAGCAGCCGCCCAGTGTCGGTGAGCTCGGCCGCCATGATCCACTTCGGTGCTTTCTTCGCCAGCGCCGAGCCGGGGTGGATCGACAGCTTGATGCCGCGCGCGCCCTGGTAGTTGCCCTCGCCGGGCCTGGGCCGACTTTTAGCGTCGTCGGACTTGAAGCCAATGTTGCCCAAGAGTCCCGTCAACAGCGCCTGGTGAATCGTGTCGTAGCCGGCGTCCTTCTCGTTCTCGCGCAGGCCGAGTTCGGCCATCTGCGCGTGCAACTGGCCGTGGATGTCGCGCCATTCGCGCATCCGCCGCGGCGACAGGAAATGGTCCTGCAACAGCGTCTGCAGCTGGCGGTTGGTCTTCTTGTGCTGCACCTGCTCCTCGTACCAGCGCCACAATTTCAGCCAGCCCATGAAGTCGGAACGCTCGTCGGCGAACAGCTTGTGCTTCTCGTCGGCCGCCTGCGCGCGCTCCATCGGGCGGTCGCGTGGGTCCTGCACCGACAGCGCGCTGGCGATGACCAGCACCTCGCGCACGCAGCGCTGCTGTTCGGCCGCCAGCAGCATGCGGGCGATGCGCGGGTCGAGCGGCAGCTTGCCCAGCTTCTTGCCGATCGCGGTGAGCTGGCCGGCTTCGTCGAGCGCGTGCAGCTCGGCCAGCAGCTGGTAGCCGTCGGTGACCAGGCGCGAACTCGGCGGATCGATGAAGGGAAAGCCCACCACGTCGCCGAGGCCGAGCGACTTCATGCGCAGGATGACGCCGGCGAGCGACGAGCGCAGCAGTTCGGGATCGGTGAAGCGCGGGCGGTTGCCGAAATCCGCCTCGTCGTAGAGACGGATGCAGACGCCGTCGGCGACCCGGCCGCAGCGCCCGGCGCGCTGGTTGGCCGACGCCTGCGAGATCTTCTCGATCAGCAGCTGCTCGACCTTGTTGCGCGCCGAATAGCGCTTCACCCGCGCCGTGCCGGGATCGATCACGTAGCGGATTCCCGGCACGGTGAGCGAGGTCTCGGCCACGTTGGTCGCCAGAACGATGCGGCGCAGGGCCTTGGTTGGCTTGAAAATCGCGTCCTGCTCGGCCACCGACAGGCGCGAGAACAGCGGCAGGATTTCGGTGCCGGGCGGGTGGTGCTTCCTCAGCGCCTCGGCGGTATCGCGGATTTCGCGCTCGCCCGGCAGGAACACCAGAATATCGCCGGTGCCGAGCCGCGCCAGTTCGTCGGTGGCGTCGAGGATGGCGGCGATCTGGTCGGGGCCGTCGCGGTCCTTTTTCTCGCGCTCGCCCTTGGCCGGGGTGGCGGACTCCTCGCGCTCGTTGCGTTCAATGGGGCGCCAGCGGATTTCCACCGGATAGGTGCGCCCCGACACCTCGATCACCGGCGCGTCGTTGAAGTGCTTCGAGAAGCGCTCGGCGTCGATGGTGGCCGAGGTGATCACCACGCGCAGGTCGTCGCGCTTTTCCACCAGCGTCTTCAGATAACCGAGCAGGAAATCGATGTTGAGGCTGCGCTCGTGCGCCTCGTCGATGATGATGGTGTCGTAGCGCGACAGCAGCGGATCACCCTGGCTTTCGGCCAAGAGGATGCCGTCGGTCATCACCTTGATCGCGGTGTCGTGGCGCACGGTGTCGGTGAAGCGCACCTTGTAGCCGACGATGCCGCCCAGCTCGCCGCCGAGTTCATGGGCAATGCGCGCCGCCACCGAGCGCGCGGCGATGCGGCGCGGCTGGGTGCAGCCGATCAGCTTGCCGGGTTTCGCCGCCCCCGATGCAGACTGCGCTTCCAGGCACATCTTGGGAATCTGCGTGGTCTTGCCCGAGCCGGTCTCGCCGCACAGGATCAGCACGCGGTTGGCTTTGAGCGCGGCGAGGATGTCGTTGCGGCGGGCGGCAACCGGCAGGTCGGGATAGGTGATGTGCAAGGTGGGGCTCAAAATTCAAAAAAAGGATTGTCCGCGAAGGACGCGAAGGTGCACGAAGGAAAATCGATAGGGTTTACTTCGCGTTTCTTCGCGTGCTTCGCGGATAAAAAAGGTTTACTTGTTCTGGATGTATTTGGCGTCATCGAAGGTTTCCAGCCAGGTCGGCCGATACACCGCCATCACGGTAATCGCCATGCCGGTGGAAAAGGCCTCCGCCCAACCGAGCATCAGCGTGGCATACGGCGTGTAATGGGTGAGCAGGTAGTCGAGCGAGTACGCGTCGGCTACGGCCATCAGCGCGGTGGTGGCCAGGCCGATTGCCGCCACCGACAGCGCCGCACCGAAAAAGCCGTTGCCCATCACGTAAACGAAGAAATGGTTCGGCAGGCGGCGTTCCAGCAGGCGGAAAACACCCCAGCTCACCGCCGCCGGCAGCGCCGCCGTCAACAGCGCATCGAAACCCAGCGCGGTCCAGCTGCCGCGCCCGAAGGCCGCGTTCGCCAGCAGGATCAGCACGCCGGCAAAGGTGGCGCGCCAGAAGCCGAACATCAGCGTCAGCGCCGCCACGCCATAAAAGTGGAAGCTCAGACCCGGCTTGATGCCGGTGCGGATCTGCCACAACGCCAGCACCATCACCGTGGCGGCCAGAAACAGGTTCAGCCGCGGCGGCTCGGCCAGACGGCGCCAGTCGCCCGACATCAGCCAGCGCCAGGCCAGGAAGGCCAGTCCCAGCCAACCGCTCAGATAAAAGGATGCGGGCAACAGTGATGCAGACAGGCCCGGCGCGGTAAAATTCATGGGTGGATTTTACGCGATGCGCCGCCCCCTTTCTTCGAGTCCCAGCCATGTCCGCCAGCCCTGTCTCAAAATCCCCCAATGCCCCGCTCGGCGACGCCGAGATCGACGCGCTGGCCGACCTGGTCGACCTGATCGACGAGCGCACCGACGTGCCGGTTTCGCTGGAAGGCCTCGACGGCTTCATCGCCGCGCTGGCCTGCAGCCCGCGCGCGATCCCGCCCGAGGAATTTTTCCCGGTGCTGCTCGAGCGCGCCGACGGGCTGGCCACGGTGTTCGAGGACGCGGCCGACCAGACGCGCTTTCTGGCGCTGTTCAATCGGCGCCGCAAGGAGATCGAGCGCGCGCTCGCCGCGCCGATCGAGAACCTGGCCGACCCCAAGGCGCTGTCGCCGCTGGTCATGGACTGGGACGGGCTGCTGGCCGAACTGCCGCCGGCCGAGGCCAGGCAATTGAAAGAAGCCGGCATTCCGCCCTACGCCCAGCTGTGGGCCGCCGGCTTCCTGCTGGCAGTGGAGCACTGGGAGGACGACTGGACCCTGCCCCTCGGCAGCAAGGACGAAACCTTCGTCGACGAAGTGCTCGATCCGTTCTATGTGCTGGCCGCGCCGCTCGACGAACTCAGCCCCGAAGAGCTGGCCGTCCGCCGCGAAGACCACCTCGCCCTCGCCCTCTGGGGCGCCTACGAACTGCGCGAATTCTGGCTCGACCGCGGCCAGGCCCCGCGCGCCTGACCCCCGACCCCTGGCATGAAACTCGTCCTCTTCGATCTCGACAACACCCTGCTCGCCGGCGACTCCGACTACGAGTGGGGACAGTTCCTCATCGCCAAGGGCGCGGTCGACGGCCCCCACTACGAAGCCAAGAACCGCGCCTTCTACGAGGACTACAAGGCCGGCCGGCTCGACATCTACGCCTTCCTCGCGTTTGCCCTGCGTCCGCTGGCCACCCACACACGCGCACAGCTCGACGCCTGGCGCGCCGAATATATGGAGACGCGCGTCAAGCCGATGATCCCCCAGGCCGCACGCGACCTGGTGAAGAAGCACTTGAACGAGGCCGACCTGGTCGCCGTCATCACCGCCACCAACAGCTTCGTCACCGGCCCCATCGCGAAGGAATTCGGAATTGCCCATCTGATCGCCACCGACCCCGAGGAAATCGACGGCCGTTTCACCGGCGAAGTCGCCGGCACCCCGTGCTTCCGCGAAGGCAAGGTCGTCCGCCTCGAGCACTTTCTCGAAGCCCACGGCACCCGGCTGGACTGCCTCGACAGCAGCTGGTTCTACAGCGACTCACACAACGACCTGCCGCTGCTGGAAAAGGTCCGCCACCCGGTCGCAGTCGACCCCGATCCCATCCTGCTGACCGAGGCCGAGGCGCGCGGCTGGCCGGTGATTTCATTGCGTCATTGATATTGAAGATAATGCAGGCTGCTCCCGCGGATCGATCGCCCATGTCCACCCCCACCACCCTTGCCGAAAGCGTCACCAAACAGCGCGAAGCGCTGGCCGACCTGCTGCGCGAGCCCTTGGCGCTGGCCGCCGAGGCGTGCAGCCGCGCCTGGCCCAGCCGCGCCGGCCTCAATGCCGCGCTGATACATGCGCTGGCGACCATGCCCGCGTGCAAGTATCTGTATGCGCTGGACACCCGTGCGATCCAGCTTTCCGACAACATCAGCCGCGAAGGCCTGATCGAGACAGATTACGGGCGCGACCGCTCCGACCGTCCCTACATGCGCGAAGCGGTGCCGAACCAGGGCTTTCTGCTGACCCAGGCCTACATCAGCCTGCGCGCCAAGCGGCCGTCGCTCACCGCAATCCAGATCGTGCGCGACGGCGACGGCCAGGTGCTCGGCTTCGTCGGCGCCGACTTCGACCTGCGCGACCTGCCGATCACCGCCAAGCTGTACGACGAACCCACCTACTGGCGCCAGATCAAGGGCGACCCGGCGATCCGCGGCGCGGTATTCCACCAGACCCGCGTCGACAGCCAGATGGACCTCAACCTCGACACCGTCATCGGGGTGATGGAAGAATTGATGACCGACCACGGCGTCTTCCACGGCAAGCTGCATTTTTCCAGCAGCCGCGCCACCATGTGGCTGGTCGACGACCCCTATCGCTACCGTCTGCTCGACATCCAGGCGCTCACCGACCCCGACACCTGCCTGATCTACCCGCACGTCGACTATCCGGCCAACGCCCTGGTACCGAAGGACAAGATTCGCCCGGTGCTCGACAACCTGCGCCTGCTGCGCTTCATGGACGAAACGTTTTATCTGCGCGCCGGCTCGCTCAACATCTTCAACGGCATGGTCGGCCTCACCTTCTCGTGCGACGGCTCGCACTACCTGCCGTGGGACGAATTCCTCAGCAAGGGCTACGACTTCTGGGCCAGCGGCAAGTCGCTCGGCTGAACGAACGGTCGAACGGGCATCCCCGTCACCTGTCTTGCGCATCCCCCATTTGCCTCCTAAACTGCATCGCATATGCAATGCAAGGACCCCGCCATGAAAAACGCCACCCTGCCCCCCCTGCGCGTTGACAGCGCACTGCGAAGCGCAGCCGAATCGGTCCTGCGCGAGGGCGAGACCCTGTCCGGTTTCGTGCTCGAAGCCGTTCGCCTGAACATCGAACGGCGCGAGGCCCAGCGCGAATTCATCGCACGCGGCCTGCTGGCCCGCGAGGAAGCGCGGTCCACAGGCGACTACGTGAGCGCCGAGGGCATGTTGACGCGACTGGATGCAAGCCTGGCCCGTGCACGCAGCAAGCAGGCAACCGGGGCGCAATGAGCTACCGGCTGCGTCTTGCAGCCCGCGCGGCGGACGATTTATAGCGCTTGTTCGATTATTTGGCAGAGCGCGATCTGAAGGCAGCCGAGCGCGCGCGCGTGGCGATTGAAAAGGCCTTCGGCTTTTTAGAGGCTTTTCCGTTTGCCTGCCGCAAGGCATCGCCCGATCACTTCTTTCTGCGCGAAATGCTGATCGGATTTGGCCAGTCTGGGTATGTAGCGCTGTTCGAAATCGAAGACGCCGAAACCGTTACGATATTGGCGGTGCGCCACCAGCGGGAAGACGATTTCTTCTGACAGGCGATTTCTGCACGTAAGCTGTGCTTGAGTCGCCCACACTATCGGGCAGCCAATCAAGCCAGACTTCACAAGGAGCCTGAACATGGAATGGCGAGATCGAATTGCCAGCGACCCTGCCGTGCTGGTCGGCAAACCTGCTGTCAAAGGCACGCGGATTTCCGTCGAACTGATTCTGGGCTGCCTGGCCAATGGCTGGACCTTCGAACAAGTCCTGGCGCCCTACCCGCACATCACCCGCGAAGACCCCCTGGCCGCGCTGGCGTTTGCCGCGGAAATGATGCGGGATGAACAGTACGTCGCCGCACACAAGGCCGTCACTTGAATCCGGCCCTGATCGTCAACGAGAACTTTCCGGCTCCGGCGCCGAACAAGCAGCCCCTCCTTGCCATCCCCCGCACCCAGGCAGGGAGTATTTTCCAATCCGGACATGAGCCTGGGCGGTGTTGTGAATTGAGCTGATTCAGGCGGCGCGTTGTTGGGATTTGTTGATAAGTTGAAAGAGTTTTTCCTTGGCCTCGTTGAGGCGTTTGGCGGC
>Ga0208244_101658_pt1 | contig 10775 bp, 11 predicted proteins | sample SubbioCR12Aug_5A_FD_184828 | JGI IMG/M metagenome (GOLD analysis project Ga0208244, IMG submission 184828) | Serpentinite rock and fluid subsurface biosphere microbial communities from McLaughlin Reserve, California, USA - CR12Aug_5A (SPAdes) | ecosystem: Environmental > Terrestrial > Deep... | reverse complement strand
CCCCCGCAGCCCGCCCTTGACCCCCGGCCTCGGGCTACCAGCGTCACGCACCATTACCCACTCGAAATTCAAAAGAGGCCGAATTTCAAAGGACTCGAAAATGAAGCCATCATCGTGACCGATCTTCCACCTCCGACGAAAGGCAGCCAGAATCTGGTAATGCATTATGTAGCTATGAGTCGTGCCAGATCAGTCCTTTCGCTCATTCAGTGGAAACCTTGACGGCATCTATCAGAAACCCGCAGCATTACTCATTGGCCCCAATAGCGCGTAGTTCGGTTGTAAACTACGCATCACCAACATAGTCACGCCATGTCAGTCGTCGCCGATCCGCCGTCAAGTCTTGCCGCGCTTGTCCAGGCCCTGGGCAGTCAGGTTTGCCGCTTCGACGCCGACTGGCTGGCCGAATGTGATTCGACGAATGCCGTGTTGCTCGCGCGTGCCGAAGCGGGCGCGCCTGCGGGCGCGGTCGTCATTGCGACAAGGCAAACCGCCGGGCGCGGCCGGCGCGGCCGTGCGTGGATTTCGGCGCCGGGCGACAGCCTGAGCTTTTCCCTGTTGTGGCGCTTTGCGCCGGGCACCTCGCCCGCCGGACTGTCGCTGGCCGTCGGCGTTGCGCTGGCGCGGGCGCTTGAGAAAGTCGGCGCTGGCGGGACGGCGCTCAAGTGGCCGAACGATGTCCTGCTGGGCGGCAAAAAGCTCGCCGGTATCCTGATCGAACTGCAACCCGGTGCGCCGTATGTGGCGGTGATCGGCATCGGCCTGAACTTGCGCCTGCCGGCGGTGCTGCCGGACGATTTGCGGGCGCGGAGCGCGGCGCTGGATTACGCGGGCGATCCCGGCGGATTGCTGGCGGTCATCCTGACCGAGTTGCTGGCGGTACTGGAAAACTTTGCGCGCGATGGGTTTGCCGGTCTGCGCGACGCGTGGCTGGCGCGGCACGCCTTTGCGGACGCGCCGATACAACTGCTGTCCGATTTCGCCGCCCCGCGCGCGGGGATTTGTCGCGGCGTCGCCGCCGATGGCGCGCTGCTGCTGGAAGTTGCCGGACAGATCGAGCGGGTGTTGTCTGGCGAAGTGTCATTGCGGGGTATGCCGTGATCTTATGTCTGGACGCCGGCAATACGCGGCTCAAGTGGGGTCTGTGGGATGGCCATGCCTGGCTGGGGAGCGGCGCCCTTGCGCATGCCGAAAGCGGCCAACTGATTGACGCTTTGCCGGCGCGGCCCTCGCGCGTTCTGGCGTGCAACGTCGCCGGCGAATCCGTGGCGGCGCGCATCGAAGCGCTCGCCGCCAGCCTGGCCGTGCCGCTCGACTGGTTTCGCAGCAGTCCGGCGGCGGGCGGCGTCAGCAATGGTTATGACAATCCCGCGCAACTCGGTGCCGACCGCTGGGCGGCGCTGATCGGGGCGCGTTCCCTGCATGACGGCGCGGCGCTGGTGGTGATGGCCGGCACCGCGACGACCATCGACACGCTCGATGCGAATGGCGTATTTCGCGGCGGCCTGATTCTTCCCGGCCTGGCACTCATGCGCCAGGCGCTGGCCCGCAACACGGCGGGCCTGCCCGCCGCGCGCGGCGTCTTCCGCGAATTGCCGACGAATACCGACGATGCGATCGTCAGCGGCTGCCTCGCCGCCACGCTGGGGGCCATCGAGCAAATGGCGCGTCATTTGCAAGGCGCCGACCTGCTTTGCCTGATCTCCGGCGGCGCGGCCGAGGCGCTGCTGCCGCACCTGCAACTACCGCTCTCCCATGTCGACAACCTCGTGCTCACGGGGCTGGCGCGCGCAATCACCCTTGACCGCGAGCGCATTTGAAGTATGGTTGCGGTTTTTCCAAAAATCATCCATCCGGGAGGGAAGCATGAGCCAGACACGCGTCATTCTTGACGAATCCGAGATTCCGACACATTGGTACAACATCGCCGCCGACCTGAAGAATCCGCCGGCCCCGCCGCTGGGGCCGGATGGCAAGCCGGTGGGTCCGGAGCAGATGCTGGCCATTTTCCCCGGCCCGATTCTCGAACAGGAAATGTCGGCGGAGCGCTGGATCCCGATTCCCGATGAAGTGCGCAAGATCTATGCGCTGTGGCGCCCCAGCCCGCTGTGCCGCGCCCTGCGGCTGGAACAGATGCTCGGCACGCCGGCGAAGATTTTTTACAAATACGAAGGCGTTTCGCCGGCCGGTTCGCACAAGCCCAACACCGCCGTGCCGCAGGCCTATTACAACAAGATTGCCGGCACCCAACGGCTGGTGACGGAAACCGGCGCCGGCCAATGGGGCTGCGCGCTGTCCTTCGCCGGCCAGATGTTCGGCCTGCCGGTGCGGGTGTATATGGTCAAGGTCAGCTATGACCAGAAGCCTTACCGCCGCCTGATGATGCAGACCTGGGGCGGCGAGGTGCTGGCCAGCCCGAGCATGATGACCAAAACCGGCCGCGACATCCTGGCCAAAGACCCGAACAACCCCGGCAGTCTCGGTATCGCGATTTCCGAGGCGGTCGAGGAGGTCGTTTCCGTGCCCGGCAGCAAATACGCGCTGGGTTCGGTGCTGAACCATGTCATCTTGCATCAGACCATCATCGGCCTTGAGGCCAAGAAACAGTTCGAAAAAATCGGCGAATATCCGGACATGATTTTTGCGCCCTGCGGCGGCGGCAGCAACTTCGGCGGGGTGGCCTTCCCCTTCCTCGGCGACGCGGCGGCGGGCGACAAGCGCGCGCAGAAGATCCGCATGGTGGCGGTCGAGCCGGCCTCCTGCCCGACGCTGACCAAGGGCGTGTATGCCTACGACTTCGGCGACGCCACGGGCTTTACGCCGCTGATGAAGATGTTCACGCTGGGCCACGACTTCATGCCGCCGGGTATCCACGCCGGCGGTCTGCGTTACCACGGCGACAGTCCGCTGGTCTCGCAGTTGTTCCACGAAAAGCTGATCGAAGCGGTAGCGGTGCCGCAGACCGGGACCTTCGAGGCCGGCGTGATGTTCGCCCGCGCCGAAGGCATCATCCCGGCGCCGGAATCGGCTCACGGCATCCGCGCCTGCATCGACGAGGCGTTGCGCTGCAAGGCCTCCGGCGAGCCGAAGACGCTGTTCTTCAACCTGTCTGGCCACGGGCATTTTGACATGTCGTCCTATGAAAGCTATTTCGCCGGCAAGCTGGAAGATTTTGAGTATCCGGCCGAGGCGATCCAGGCTTCGCTGGCCCACCTGCCCAAGGTCGGCTGATCGGCTCGATGCGCCTCGCGTTCCTCGCTCTCCTGCTGGCCAATCTGCTGTTGTTCGCCTGGGGCCAGGGTTATCTGGGCGCAGCGGATGCGGGGCGCGAACCGGATCGACTGCGGCAGCAGATCGAGCCGGACAAGCTGCGCATTCTCACCGCGGAGGTAACACCGGCCACCTCCGCCGCGACGCGGCTTTGCCAGCGCATCGAAGGACTTTCCGCCGCCGCCGTCGAAACCATCAAAAAGAGTGGCGTGGCCGAGGCGCCGGGCTGGCAATTCACCCTGATTCCCGAGAAGGAAATAAGCGGCCATTGGGTGGTAATTGCCCAGTTGCCCAGTCGGGCCGTGGCGGAAAAAAAGAAAACGGAACTGCGCCAACTCGGCGTCAAGGAAGGACAGATCGTCGAGGACGCGGCGCTGGGGCCCTTCGCGGTATCGCTGGGCGTGTTTCGCAGCCAGGCGCTGGCCGAGGAATTGTTGCAGGAAGTGGCGAAAAAGGGCGTGCGCTCCGCGCAACTCGCCCGGCGCGAACTGTCGTCGGATAAATTTGCGGTCGAATTGCGCGCGCCCGCGGATGAGCTGAACCGAAAACTCCCCGCGATCATGGCCCCGCTGGGGGAGGCCATGCGCGCTGATTGCGCTCTCCCATGACCTTTGTTGTCGGCCTGACCGGCGGCATCGGCAGCGGCAAGAGCGAGGCGGCACGCTGCTTTGCCAAGCTGGGCGCCGCCGTTGTTGATACCGATGTCATCGCGCACGAGCTGACTGCGCCGGGTGGCGCGGCCATCCCGCCCATTGCCGCCGCATTCGGCCCGGCCGCGCTGACTGCCGACGGGGCGCTCGATCGCGCCGCCATGCGGCGGCGCGTGTTTGCTGATCCGGCGGCGCGGATTCGCCTCGAATCCATCCTGCACCCGCTGATTCGCACCGTCGGCGACGAGGAAATACGCCGCTTATCTGACAACACGGGCAGCGCCGACTTTCCATACATTGTTCTTGTCGTGCCGCTACTGGTCGAGTCGGGCGCCTATCGCGAGCGCGTTGGCCGCGTGCTGGTCGTCGATTGTTCCGAAGAAACCCAGATTGACCGCACCATGGTCCGGAGCGGCCTGTCCCGAGGCGAGGTAGAAAAAATCCTGGCGGCGCAGGCAAAACGGCAGGAACGCGTGGCTGCCGCCGACGATGTCATCAACAACGACGCCGGCCTGGACAAGCTGGCAGCGCAGGTCGCCTTGCTGCACGAGCGCTACCTGCAACGGGCAAAAAATCTCAATGCAATGATTGCGGGTGTTTTCAGGCCGAGCTCAAGTTGAGATTTATGGACGAATCAGTCAAAATTCTGGTTATTTCCAAACGGGCCGGCGCGTGATCACCTACGAATACCCGCTGAACGAGCGTATCCGCACCTTGCTGCGTCTTGAGGACCTGTTCGAGCGGACGCTTTATTTCGCCGATCTCGATGGTCCCAACGAGCATCATGTCGCGATCGTCACCCTGTTCGAAATTCTTGAGATTGCCGGCCGCGCCGACCTCAAGTTCGACCTGGTGCAGGAACTGGAGCGGCAACGGCAAATCCTTCTGTCCTTTCGCAACAACCCCGACATATCGGAGGATGCCCTCTCCGGCGCCCTGTACGAAATCGAGCAGTGCTCGGCGGCGCTCCTGGCCATGCAGGGTAAAACCGGCCAGTGCCTGCGCGAGAACGAATGGTTGATGGGCATCAAGAACCGCACGGGCATTCCCGGCGGCGTCTGCGAGTTCGACCTGCCTTCCTATCATTACTGGTTGAACCGCGGCCCGGCGCAGCGGCGCGTCGATCTCACCGGTTGGATCAAGCCGCTCTTGCCGATTCGCGCCGCACTTTGCATCGTGTTGCGTCTGTTGCGCTCGTCCGGCCGGGCCGAGCAGCAGGTCGCCCCGCACGGCGCCTTCCAGTTGATGCTGTCCGGCCGCGTCGCACAGTTGGTCCGGCTGCGTCTGTCGGCCGACCCCGCCGCCGTGCCGGAAATCAGCGCCAACAAATATGCGCTCAACGTGCGCTTCACCGTTCCCGACATCGGCGGACGGCCGAAGCAATCGGAAGCGGACATCGCGTTCGACCTGACCTTCTGTAATTTGTGATGGCCGCGCGCAGCGTCAATTGCCCGCACTGCGGGAAGGCCGTGGCGTGGGGGCCGCAAAGCCCGTTCCGCCCGTTTTGTTCCGAGCGTTGTCGCCAGATCGATTTGGGCGCGTGGGCGAGCGACAGCTATCGCGTGCCGTCCGCGGCCCCGTCCGACGAGTTCGTCATTCCCGACACTAACGCCAAGCCGCGCGAATAGCGGCGATGCCCTGGCCGCCGGCGGCGAGCGCCTGCGGCAGGTCCGCCAACCGCAGTCCGCCGATTGCATAGACGGGCATGGGCAGACCGACAACCTGTTGTGCGAAAGTATTCCAACCGATGCCCGGGTCACCGGGATGCGAGGCCGTCGGCTTGACGGGGCCCAGCACGGCAAAATCAAGGCCCAGGCGCGCGGCATGTTCCAGTTCCTGGCGTTGGTGGCAGGACGCGCCGACGAGCGGGAAAGGTGGCCGCTCTCGCTCGGCCATGAGTTGGCGCGCCGGGAGGTGTAGGCCGTCGGCGTCGATGGCGCGGGCGAGTGCCGCATCGCCATTCACCAGCACCCGCGCGCCATGCCGCCGGCAAAGCGCGACCGCCGCCGCGCCGCAGGCCGCGCGCGCGCTTTCCGGCAAGGCGTTTTCGCGCAACTGCACCAGCCGCAGGCCGCGCGCCAGTGCCGCGTCGAGCGCCGCAAGCTGGGCCGCGACGCCGCTCTGCCAGGCGTGGGTGATGCCGTAGACAGCGGGTAGCCGCAGGGCAGCGAGCAACGGCCCGTTGGCGGGCAACATGGGCGACGCAATGGGCGCTGCCGGGTCCTGCCAGCCCAGGGCGGCATGCACATGATCGTGAAATTCGCCGCGCCATTGCGTGACGCGGAAAAAATGCAGTCGCACGTGGGCGTGTTCATACCGGTGTTCGCGCACGATCCAGGGCGTCGCGGCCAGCACCTCGATTTCGAGTTCTTCGTGAAGTTCGCGGATGAGGGCATCCTTGGGCGTTTCGCCGGGTTCGACCTTGCCGCCGGGAAATTCCCAGTAGCCCGGGTAGAAGCTGCCGGGGCCGCGCTGGCCCAGCAAATAGTCGCCGTCCGCGCGCAAGATGACGGCGGCGGCAACTTCGGTCAGCTGCACTTTTGCCGTCCGGCAAAATCCCGGGCGAATTGCCAGGCGATGCGCCCGGAGCGTCCGCCGCGTTGCAGCGCCCACTGCAAGGCATCTTGACGCCAATGAGGCCGTCCCGCCAGCGCCGACTTTTGGTTCCGGCCGCTACGCTTAACTTCGGCGGCGCCGAAGTTAGCCTCCGCCGAAAGTCGGGACAAACAGGTTTCCTCTTGCCGTCCTGCCAGCGCCGACTTTTCAGCCACGCCGAAGCGATGCAGCCAATGGGCGCAGATATCGAGATAGCGTTCCTGATCGAAGGGATAGAACGATAGCCACAGGCCGAAACGTTCCGACAGGGAAATCTTCTCCTCGGTGGTTTCGCCGGGATGGATTTCGCCATCCGCCGTGTGCGTGGTTTCGAGATTCTCGGCCATGCGCTCGGGCATCAGATGCCGGCGGTTCGAGGTGGCGTAGATCAGCAGGTTTTCCGGCGGGCCGGCGATGGAGCCGTCGAGCGCGCTTTTCAGCGCCTTGTATCCAGGTTCGGCGGCTTCGAAGGAAAGGTCGTCGCAAAACACGATGAAACGCTCGGGACGGTCGGCAATCAGGTCGACGATTTCCGGCAGGCCGACCAGGTCGTTGCGATCAACCTCGATGAGACGCAGGCCGCGCGGGGCGAATTTTGCCAGCACCGCCTTGACCAGCGAGGACTTGCCGGTGCCGCGGGCGCCGGTGAGCAGCACGTTGTTGGCGGGGCGGCCGGCGATGAACTGGCGCGTGTTGCGCACGATGGCGGCCTTCTGGTCGGCGACCCCGAGCAGGTCGTCAAGCTGGATGCGATGGGGATGGCGCACCGGTTCCAGGCGGCCGCGTCCCTGGGCGACACGCCAGCGGAAGGCGGTTGCCGCGCGCCAGTCGGGTGGCGTGGGGGGGTGCGGCAAGAGGGATTCGGCGCGCCCGACCAAACTTTCGAGTCGTGCCAGCAGTGTTTCGAGTGCCTGCATCGGTTAAGCTTTCGTTCCTTGATGACCGGTCAATTTAGCAGATTCAACATGCCCACGCTCCCTACTTTCCTGATGACGTTGTTGCTGACAATGCTGCTGGCCGGCTGCGCTGCCCTGCCAGCGCCGCCGGTTTGTCCGCCTTGCCCGCCCATCCAGCCATGTCCGGTTTGTCCGGGTGTAGAGCCCGTCAAGCCCGAGGTCAAGCCTCTGCAGCCCGCCGCCTGGAGCGACCTGCCCGACTGGGCAGCCGACGATCCCTTGCCGGCCTTCGAGGCGTTTCGCGCGTCCTGCGCAACGCTGGCGAAGCGTCCGCTCTGGCGCGCGAGCTGCGAGTCGGCACTACAAGCAAAAGTCGGCGCTGGTGACACGGCGCGCGCCTGGTTTGAAGGCCAATTTCAGCCCTGGGCGCTCACCCAGCCGGATGGCGGCCGGACCGGACTGGTTACCGGTTATTACGAGCCCCTGATTCGCGGCAGCCGCGAAAAAAAAGCGCCCTACCTGACGCCGGTGTTCGCCCCGCCCAGCGACCTGATCGTGGTAGAACTCGCTGCGCTCTATCCGGAGCTGAAACACCTGCGCCTGCGTGGCCGCGTCGAAGGACGCAAGCTGGTGCCTTATCATGACCGCGCCGACTGGACGGCGCAGGAGGCGCGACGTGCCGATGAAGCTCTGCTGTGGGTGGATGATCCGCTCGACTTTTTCTTCCTGCAGATTCAGGGTTCGGGGCAGGTGCTGCTCGACGATGGCAGCCGCGTGCGCATCGGTTACGCCGACCAGAACGGCCACCCCTATCGTTCGATCGGCAAATGGCTGATCGAGCAGAACGAGTTGCGCGCGCACGAGGCTTCGATGCAGGGCATCAAGGCCTGGGCGATGGCCAATCCGCGCCGCCTGCAGGAACTGTTGAACGTCAATCCTAGCCTGGTGTTTTTTCGCGAACTCCCTGCGACGGGCAGCGGGCCGCCCGGCGCGCTCGGCGTGCCGCTCACGCCGGAACGTTCGATTGCCGTCGATCCGCGCCATGTGCCGCTCGGCGCGCCGGTCTGGCTCGCCACCACGCAACCCAACAGCGAGCAGGCGCTCACGCGTCTGATGCTGGCGCAGGACACCGGAGGGGCCATTCGCGGCGCGGTGCGCGCCGATTTTTACTGGGGCAGTGGCGTGGCGGCGGGTAATCAGGCCGGCCGGATGAAACAGCGCGGCATGATGTGGGTGCTGCTGCCGCGCGGCCATGTACCTTGAAATAAGACCCTGAAATAAGCCCCGGAAAACCACTACTCACTGCGGTGGATATGCGGAAAGTTGTGTATCGTGCACGACGAATTCCTCACTCTCGGGCGGTAGCGATGAATCTCAAAGACAAGACCATGATGTTCTACGTCAGCACTCTGGTGGCGCTGCTCCTGGTGTTGACGGCGTTCTCCGCGCTGAGTTTTCATTACTTCTCGATTTATGCCGCCGAGATGCATGCGCGTTCGGTGGCTGAAACGGTCAAGGTCGGACTCACCGAGAGCATGATCCACGGCACCATCGACAAGCGTCAGCAATTTCTCGCCCGCTTGTCCGCGGTGCCCGGTGTGCAGAGGGTGCGGGTGATCCGCGGCCCGGCGGTGGTCAATCAGTTCGGGCCGGGCATCGCCCTCGACCACGCCGATGTGAAAAACGGCGGGGAAACCGGGGGGATCGATCTGGTCATGGCCACGGGCAAGGCGTCGTTCGAGAAGGCATCGACCGGCGGCGAGCTGGTATACCGCGCGCTGATCCCCTATGTCGCCAACGATCTCGGCACGCCCAACTGCCTGCAATGCCACGCCGTCAGCGCCGACACGGTGCTGGGCGTGGTGGCCATCGACATTCCGCTCGCCGAAAAGCGCCGCAACGGCCTCATGGCGGTCGGCCTGATCAGTCTGGGGGTTTTCCTCGTCGCCCTGGCCGGTCTGGCGATCCTGCGGCGCATGATGACCCCGCTCGCGGATACTGCCCATGCCGTGCAGGAGGTCACCGCGCAGGCGGTGGGCGGCGATTTTTCCGGCCGCATTCAGCAGCGCAGCGCGGATGAATTGGGTGCCATCGCACAGAACATCAATCACCTGATGGAGTTTCTCGATCGTGAAGTGACCACCATTCGCACCCAGGTGGGCCAGTTGATGGGGCATCACCTCAAGGACGGGGGCAACCAGTTGGCGCTCACCGCCGAAATGGTCGATGGCCTGGTCACGGTCGCGCAGTTCAAGCAGGCCATCGAGGAAGATCAGACCAAACTCGACATCTATCTGCGGATTGCCGACGTGCTAAGCCAGAAATACGATTTCAAGCGCTTTTCGATCTACGAGGTCGCGGCCAGCAAGAACCGCATGACGCCCATTCTGATTGATGACGAGGTCGGCGCCGCCTGCCGCTACTGCGACCCGCAGATTACGGTTGATTCCTCGTTCTGCCGCGCCCGGCGCACCGGTCACGAAGTGAATGGCGTCGACCAGCCGGGACTGTGCACCATGTTTCGCCCGGCTGCGGATGGCGATCTGCACATCTGCCTGCCCATCACCCAGACCGGAACGGCCGGTTGCGTGGTGCAACTGGTCATTTCCGCCGACCATGCCCCGTTGGCGCGCCTGATGTCACCCTTCATCGCCGTCTATCTGCGTGAAGCCGGCCCGGTGCTGGAGGCCAAGCGGCTGATGGAACACCTGCGCGAAAACTCCCTGCGCGACGCCATGACCGGGCTCTACAACCGCCGTTTCCTTGAGGAATACATCGGCACCCTGGTCTCCGGCACGCAGCGGCGCAAGAGTTCGATCACGGTGCTGATGCTCGACCTCGATTTCTTCAAGCAGGTCAACGATACCCATGGCCACGAGGTCGGCGACAAGGTGCTCAAGACCCTGGCCGATGTCCTGCTGCGCAACGTGCGCAGTTCGGACATTGCGGTGCGCTATGGCGGCGAGGAATTCCTGCTGGCGCTGATGGATACCGGTGCGGACGGAGCGATGAAGGTCGCCGAAAAAATCCGCGCCGAAGTAGAGGCCACCAAGGTTCCCATCGCGGCGGGAATGCTGCAGAAAACCATCTCGATCGGCGTCGCCGAATTTCCCGGCGATTCGGACACCTTCTGGCAGATCGTCAAGTTCGCCGACGTCGCGCTATATGCCGCCAAGGCGGCCGGCCGCAATCGCGTGGTGCGCTTCACCCCGGAAATGTGGGACGTCAACGCGCACTATTAAAAGTCGTAGATGGTCGCCCCAGTTTTGCCAAGCCCTCAATCGATGGTGGAAAGCAGGAAGAGATTGCGGTCATAGATCCGGACTTTGAGTGAGGACGGAGCCTCTGTCCCTGATGGAATACG
>Ga0208244_101657_pt1 | contig 10782 bp, 5 predicted proteins | sample SubbioCR12Aug_5A_FD_184828 | JGI IMG/M metagenome (GOLD analysis project Ga0208244, IMG submission 184828) | Serpentinite rock and fluid subsurface biosphere microbial communities from McLaughlin Reserve, California, USA - CR12Aug_5A (SPAdes) | ecosystem: Environmental > Terrestrial > Deep... | reverse complement strand
TGGCGGGACTGCGCGAGCGGGTCGGGCGCGAGGTGGGCGGGTTGCTGGAGGATTACCGCGCGGCGCGTGCGGCGTGCGACGAGATGACGGCGGAGCGCGACCGGACGGTGGCGGCGCTGGAGGCGCGGATCGGCGGGCTGGAGGGGGAGCGGTCGGTGCGGCGCGAGGACGTGCTGGAGGCGCGCGGGGAGCTGGTGAAGTATCTTCTCGTGTGTCTGAAGGCGGAACGGGCCTGCCTGCGGCTGGGGCAGGAGCTTGAGAGTGTCTGCGGCGGGCCGCTGGCGGCGTCCGGCGGCGGAGAGGCGGTGGAGCGGTGAACGCAGGGACCCGGTTTTTTGTGGCGGCGGTTGTGTGCCTCGCGGCGGCGTGGGGTCGCGCCGCGCTGGTCATCAACGAGGTGTGCTACGACAACTCGACGGTGGCGGACGAGACGGGCGACAAGACGTCAGACTGGATCGAACTGTACAACACCGGGCCGGGCGCTGTGAACGTGAACGGCTACGGGCTGGGCGACGCGAATCCGTACGATGAGGCGAAGGGCGTGCGGCTGCCGGATTACACGATCCCGCCGGGCGGTTATCTGGTGGTGTTCGCGAGCAGCGACTTGCCGGAGTACACGGCGTGGGTCAAGGCGCCCGATCTGGAGCTGATCCCGGCGAACGGGGTCTGGCGGTATTCGGCGCCTGCCTCCGAGCCGGTGGCGACGTGGAAGACTAACACGTTCAACGACGCGAGCTGGGCGCGGGGGATGGCCCCGCTGGGGTACAACGACGCCAAGGCGAATCTGGACTGCGCGACGGTGTTGGGATACGGCGGCAACCCTGCGAGCCGTTACCCGGCGGCGTATTTCCGCTATGCGTTCGAGGTGCTGCATCCGCCGTCGGTGACGGGGCTGGTGGCGCGGGCGCGGTTCAACGACGGTATGGTGGTGTACTTGAACGGGCGCGAGGTGTGGCGGCAGAACATGCCCGCCGGGACGGTGGCCTACAGCACGCTGGCCTCCGCGCCGCGCGCGACGACGTTGTGGGCGGCCGCGCTGCTGGCCACGAACGGGCTGGTGCAGGGGACGAACGTGTTGGCGGTGGAGGTGCATCAGGCGGCGGTGTCGAGCGTGGATCTGGTGCTGGACATGACGCTGACGGGGCTGGTCAACGCGCAGGTGCCGGTGGTGCACGGGCAGTTCGGGCTGAGCAAGGAGGGCGAGAACGTCCATCTCTTCGACGCTACGCTGGCCAACCGACTCCAGCGGTTCGATCCCGCGTCAGGGTCGATTATTCCGGGCAAGAACCAGACTTACGGCGCGTATCCCGACGGCAGCAAGACGACGTTCAAGGTTTTCGACCGGCCCACGCCGGGCGCGGCGAACAGCACGGCGCCGTCGGCGGTGCTGACGACCGGCGCACCGGCTTTTTCGGTGGCGCCGGGAGTCTACGCGGCGGACCAAAGCGTGGCGCTCACGACGGCGGCGGCGGGTGCGCGTGTCCATTATTCGCTGGACGGCTCGGATCCGCGTCTCTCGCCGCTGTATGTGAGCAGCGGCGGGTCGGTGACGGTGAGCAACGTGCCTGCCGCGACGGGCGGGCTGGCGTGGATCCGGACGAATCCGGTGGAGATCGGCGGGAACGTGCCGGAGGCGGCGTGGCTGCCGCCGTCGGACGCGGTGGGGCGGGCGATGACGCTGCGTGCGGTGGCGATGTCCACGGATGGGAAATACTGTTCGCCGGAGACGCGGGGCACGTATTTCGTGGGCGCGGCGTTCGCGGGGCACGCGCTGCCGCTGGTGTCGTTGATCGCGGAGACGAACGACCTGTTCGGCTTCACGGGCGGGCTGTTCGTGCCGGGCAAGTCGTACGCGGACTCCGAGGCGGGGTACGGCGAGAACAAGTGGGGCAAGCCGTACGCGAACTACCATCAGGACAGCGTCAGCCTCTCGTGGGAGCGGCCCGCGCACGTGGAGCTGTTCGAGCCGGGGCAGGCGCAGGCGGCGTTCGCGCAGGTGCTGGGGGTGATGATGCACGGCGGCGGCACGCGGACGATCCCGCAGAAGACGCTCTACATGATCGCGCGGTCAAGCGAGTATGGGACGTACAGCGTGGAGCATCCGCTGTTCCCCGGCGAGGCGGCGGTGTCGTACAAGCGTTTCCTGCTGCGCAACAGCGGCAACGACTGGTACGGGCCGGACTACGGCGGCGTCGGCACGATGATGAAGGACGCGGTGTTCCACGAGATCGTGAAGCGGATGGACATGTCCGTGATGGCCTATCGGCCTGCGGTCGCGTATGTCAACGGCGAGTACTGGGGCATCCACAACCTGCGCGAGAGCTACGACAAACACTACCTCGCTTCCCGCTACGGGCTCGACCCCGAGAACGTCGACATCCTGATGCACGAGGAGGATCCGCTCGACAAGGAGAAGGTCAAGATCGTGCGGCTGGAGGGCGACATCAACGCCGACGAGGAGTACGAGGCGCTCATCGGCTGGGTGCAGGCGAACCCGCTCAGCGGCACCGCGAACTACCAGCAGTTCCAGACGTGGGTGGACGTGACCAACTACATGGACTACATCATCGCCGAGACCTTCTTCGCCAATACCGACTGGCCGATCAACAACTGCGACTTCTGGCGTGCGCACACCAACCAGACCGCGACGTGCGGGCGGTACGGCGACACGCGCTGGCGCTGGATGCTGTACGACCTCGACATGGCGGGCGCGGAGGGCGCGACCTTCAACATGTTCACCTATCTGACCTCCAGCAAGATGACGGGCAGCAAGGAACCGGGTTTCCTGATCAACGCGCTGTGGCAGAACGCCTCCTTCCGCACGGCTTTCGTGACGCACTACGCGAACGCGCTGAACACGACCTTCGTGCCGCAGCGGACGGCGGCGATCGTGGGGCAGGCGGCGGAGCGCATCGCGCCAGAGGTCGAGACGCACTTCCGGCGGTGGGGGCGGGCCTACACGCAGGCGCAGTGGCAGCAGGCGGTGAACGCCGTGCTGACGCAGTTCTCGGCCACGCGCCACGCGGTCTCTTGGTCGCACGTCAACGGCGCGTTCGGGCTGGGCGGCACCGGCGCGCTGACGGTGCGGAACGACAGCGCCGACGGGCGCGGCGGGCGTTTCCGCGTGAACGGCGTGATGATCGACACGGCGACGGACGGCGTCACCAACCGCGCGGCGTGGACGGGTACCTTCTTCCGCAATCTGGCGGTGCCGGTCGAGGCGGTGCCCGACCCCGGCTACGTGTTCGTCGGGTGGCGCGGCACCAGCGAGACGAACGCGGTGGTCAGCCGTTCGGTGACGGCGTCGCCCTTGACGCTGACGGGGCTTTTCCGCGAGGCGTCGCCGTCGGGCTATGTGCGGTGGCAGGCGGAGAATTACGCGTCGGTCGAGATTCTCGACGGCGTGTCGGCTGAGCCGGAGTCGCCGTCGGGCTTCGCGGGGATGAGCAACTTCGAGCTGTACGCTTTCGGCATGAGCCGTACGGACGGGCTGAGCGATGCCCAGCGCCGGGCGCGCGCGGCGCTCTCGATTCACAGCCGCGACGCGGGACTGTGGCTCGGCTACACGCGCCGCGACGACGGGGCGGGGGACATCCGCTACACGGTCAAGGTGGCCGACACGCTCGGCGCGGTGTGGCGCGACGCGGTGGTGGGGCAGGACCTCGACGGGCGGGCGCTGACCAACGTGCTGGACGCCGCCACATGGTATTTCGAGATCCGCCTGCCGACGCCCGGCGCGGGGGCGGGCTCGCGCTTTTTCAAGCTCGAAGCCGCGCCGCAGTGACCGCCGGGTGAGACATAATGACTCTATTTTTCCGCGTCACAGGCCAGAGTGGCGCGGTTTCTTCTTTGTGTCACCCTTCGCAAGTGCATGATGCGCAGTCAGAAGCGTCGTTTACCATCCGCTGGCATATCCGGTGCTCTTTAGACGGATAGCCGCACGAGAGGCGGCGGAAGGAGACGCATCATGACCGATTTGAACAAATGGACGCAGAAGGCGCAGGAGGCGTTGCAGAAGGCGCGGGAAGTCGCTATCCGGTTCTCGCACCAGCAGCTCGACACGGAGCACTTGCTGGCGGCGTTGCTCGACGCGCAGGACGGGCTGGCCGTGGCGCTGTTGCAGCGCATGGGGGTGGCGGTGCCGCAGTTGCGGGCGCGCGTGGAAGAGGAGCTTGAGCGCAAGCCGCGCGTCGCGGGCGACACGGAGGAGGGTAAGATTTACGTCACGCAGACGCTCAACGGCCTGCTGGTGAAGGCGGGCGATCACGCGCGGCGTCTCAAGGACGAGTACCTTTCGGTTGAGCATCTGCTGCTCGCGATGGTCGATGCGGGGCGCAAGGACACGTGCGGGCGGCTGCTGGCCGAGGCGGGCGCCGACACGCGGCGGCTGCTGGAACTGCTCAAGGAGGTGCGCGGCAACCAGCGCGTGACGACCGACAATCCCGAGGGGCAGTATGAGGCGCTCAAGAAATACGGCAGCGACCTAGTCGAGCTGGCCAAGAGCGGCAAGCTCGATCCCGTGATCGGGCGCGACACGGAGATCCGCCACGTCGTGCGCATCCTCTCGCGCAAGACCAAAAACAATCCGGTGCTCATCGGCGAGCCGGGCGTGGGCAAGACGGCGATCGTCGAAGGGCTCGCGCAGCGCATCGTGCGCGGCGACGTGCCCGAGGGGCTGAAAGACCGCACGATCTTCGCGCTCGACATGACCGCGCTGATGGCCGGCGCGAAGTACCGCGGCGAGTTCGAGGAGCGTCTCAAGGCCGTGCTCAACGAGATCAAGGCCGCGGAAGGTCGCATCCTGCTCTTCATCGACGAGATCCACACCATCGTCGGCGCGGGCAAGACCGAGGGCTCCACCGACGCGGGCAACATGCTCAAGCCGATGCTCGCGCGGGGCGAGCTGCACTGCATCGGCGCGACGACGCTCGACGAATACCGCAAGCACATGGAGAAAGACGCGGCGCTGGAGCGGCGCTTCCAGCCGGTGCAGGTGGACGCGCCCTCGGTGGAGGACACGCTCTCGATCTTGCGCGGGCTCAAGGAGCGTTTCGAGCGGCACCACAACGTCCACATCCAAGACAGCGCGTTGGTCTCTGCCGCCGTGCTTTCCGACCGTTACGTGCAGGATCGTTTCCTGCCCGACAAGGCGATCGACCTGCTCGACGAGGCGTGCGCCTCGATCCGCACCGAGATGGACTCCATGCCCGCCGAACTGGATGAGATCACCCGCAAGGTGACGCGGCTGGAGATCGAAGAGACCGCGCTCAAGAAAGAGAAGGATCACGCCTCCAAGTTGCGGCTGGAGGAGCTGCGCAGAGAGCTGGCCGAATTCAAGTCGCAGGCCGACGCCATGACCGCGCGGTGGCAGGCGGAGAAGCGCGTGCTGGACGAGACGCGCGTGTTGCGCGAACAGCTTGACGAGGCGCGGACCGCCTACGAGCGGGCCGAGCGCGCCTACGACCACAACAAGGCCGCCGAACTGAAGTACGGGAAGATCCCCGAGCTTGAGAAACGGCTCAAAGCCGCGCAGGACAAGCTCCAGTCCCACGACGGGACGGTGATGCTGCGCGAAGAGGTCACTTCGGAAGAGATCGCCGAGGCGGTTTCGCGTTGGGCCGGGATACCGGTCACGAAGCTGCTGGAAGGCGAAAGGGAAAAACTCCTGCACCTGCCGGACGTGTTGCACCGTCGTGTGGTCGGTCAGGACGAGGCGGTTGAGGCAGTCTCGGACGCTGTGTTGCGTTCGCGAGCGGGCATCAAAAACCGCCAGCGTCCGGTGGGTGCTTTCCTCTTTCTCGGCCCGACGGGCGTGGGCAAGACCGAGCTGGCCAAAACCCTCGCCGCCGAGCTGTTCGACTCGGAGGCCGCGATGGTGCGCATCGACATGTCGGAGTACATGGAGAAGCACACGGTCTCGCGGCTGGTCGGCGCGCCTCCGGGATATGTCGGCTACGAAGAGGGCGGGCAGCTCACCGAGGCGGTGCGGCGCAAGCCGTACAGCGTGGTGCTGCTCGACGAGATCGAGAAGGCGCATCCCGACGTGTTCAACATCCTCCTGCAGGTGCTCGACGACGGACGCCTGACCGACAGCCACGGGCGCACCGTGAGCTTCCGCAACGCGGTCATCATCATGACCAGCAACCTCGGTTCGGAGTATCTGGCCTCCGCGCAGTCGGATCGGTCTGACAAATCCGACTCCGCCGACATCTCGCCGAAAGCCCGCAAGCAGGTGCTCGATCTGCTGAAGGCCAGTTTCCGGCCCGAGTTCCTGAACCGGCTGGACGAGGTGGTGCTCTTCAAGCCGCTGGGGCACGCGCAGATCGCGGCGATCGTGCGTCTGCAGCTTGAGGATTTGCGCAACCGCCTCGCGGAGCAGGAGCTGACGCTCGACATCGACGACGCGGCGGTGGCGTGGCTGGCGGACAAGGGGTTCGATCCCGTGTACGGCGCGCGTCCCGTCAAGCGGGCGCTCCAGCGAGAACTCGAGACGCCCGTGGCTCGCAGGATTGTGGCGGGCGGTTACGCGCCCGGCGCGACGGTGCGCGTGACGGCGGCGGACGGTGCGCTGGCGCTGGCGTGAGGGTGCGCACGTCGGGCTTTCGCGCCGACGGGAGCGGTGATATACTGCCACGCATGAAAAAAGTCGGTTGCGCGTTGTTGTCGCTGTGCGTGGTCTTATCGTCCTTTGCCGCTGAGAAGGTCGTCTCGCCGGACGGCACAGTCGCGGCGGTGTTCGAGTTGCGCGAGGGCGAGCCGGTCTTCTCGCTGTCGTACAAGGGCGCGGAGGTGCTGGCGCCCGCGCCTGCGGGGCTGAAGCTGAAGGATGCGTTCCAAGGCGGGTTCGAGGTGGCGGAAGCCGTGAGGTCGGGCGCGGACACGGCGTGGCGTCCGGTCTGGGGCGAGCGCACCGCGATTCCCGAGAAGTATGCGGGGCTGGCGGTGACGCTGCGCGAGCGCGACCCGCGCGGGCGGCGGCTGGTCATCGAGCTGCGCGCCTACAACGAGGGTCTGGCGTTGCGCTGGCGTCTGCCGCTCGCGGAGGGCGAGGCGTGGCAGGTCGAGCGCGAGCAGGCCGAGTTCCGTTTCCCGCAGGGGAGCGCCGCCTTCGCGATCAAGGGGACGGAGGACACCTTCCCGCAGGAGCCGATCCCGCTGGGCGAGCTGCCGGGCGGGGTGATGGGGCCGCTGACGGTGCGCCTGCCTGACGGGCGTTACGCGTCGGTGCTGGAGGCGCATGTGGAGGGTTATCCGCGTTGCCGATTCGGGCGGCGCGACGGCGGCGCGGTGGGCATCAACCTGATGGGCAAGGCCGAGGGGCGCGGCGGGCTTGTGACGCCGTGGCGCGTGGTGCTGCTCGGCGACAACGAGGCGCGGCTGGTGGAGCACGCGCATCTCGTGCAGACCCTCAATCCGCCGTGCGCGATCGAGGACACCTCGTGTATCCGCCCGGGGCTGACGATTTCGGATCACGGCAACTGCCTGCTGAAGATGGGCGACCTCAAGCGCGTGATCGACGTGGCGCACACCAACGGGTTCCGGTATCTCCAGCTCGACTGGGGTTGGTACGGCACCGAGTGGACGTGGAGCGACGCGGACCGCAAGACCTTCATCCAGACCAATCCCTCGTGGACGAACGATCTGGGCTGGGTGACGAACACGTACGCCGACCCGTACACGGTGGCGAAGGGGCGCGTGCCATACCGCCCGGACTGGAAGAACTACCACACGGTGGTCGAGATCGACATGCCCGAGCTGATCCGGTACGCGGGCGAGCGCGGGATGGGCGTCTGCCTCTACATGCACGGCGACGTGCTGCGCGCGCACGACATGGACAAGCTGTTCGCGACCTACCGGGCGTGGGGGCTGGCGGGGCTCAAGCCGGGGTTCGTGCGCTACGGCAGCGCGGAGCAGACCGACTGGATCCGCGAGATGGTCAAGGCCGCGGCGCGTCACCGGCTCTGGCTGTGCATCCACGACGCGCACGTGCCCGACGGCATGGAACGCACGTACCCGAACCTCATGATCACCGAAGGCGGCGGCGGGCAGGAGGGCAACCATCCCGTGCGGCAGGACGTGCTGCTGCCGTTCACGCGCTGCCTCGCGGGGCCGTTCGACTACACGCCGCATCTTTATCAGAAGGGCAAGAGCCACGCGCACGGCATGGCGTTCCTCGTGGTCTATCCGGGGCCGACGGCGGTGGTGCGCGGCGGCATCGGGGAGTTTTCCTCGAAGGGCGCGAACCGTTTCGGGCCGGAGGCGGAGTTCATGCGGCGCGTGCCGATGAACTGGGACGAGACGCGCGTGCTCGACGCCAAGGTCGGGCGGCACATCGTCACGGCGCGGCGCAGCGGCGGCACGTGGTTCATCGGCGGCATGACCGGCGAGACGGCCTACACCGCGCCGGTGGCGCTCGATTTCCTTGAGGCGGGGCGGACGTACCGGGCCACGATCTTCCGCGACGGCGAGACCGAGACCGAAGGCTACCGTCCGGCGGTGAAAGAGGTGCGCGAGGTGAAGGCCGGCGACCGGCTGGAGCTTGCGATGGCGCGGGCGGGCGGGCTCGCGGTGATTGTCGAGTGAGAGGGACACGGGAACACACAAGGGAAAGGGTAACGGAGATGAGAAACGTGATGGTGGCGGGGTTGGTGTCGGCGGCGGCGTGCGCGTGGGGCGCGGGGCTGGACGCGGTGGTCGCGCCGGGGACGGTGCCGGAGAAGCTGGCGGACGGTTTCCGGTTCACGGAGGGCGCGACGGTCAACGCGGCGGGCGAGGTGTTTTTCGTGGACCAGCCGAACAACAAGATTCTGCGGTGGAACCGTGCGGAGGGCCTGCGGACGTTCATGGAGCCCGCGGGGCGCGCCAACGGCATGTGCTTCGCGCCGGACGGGAATCTGCTGGTGTGCGCGGACGAGAAGATGGAACTGTGGTCGGTGACGCCCGAAGGCAAGGTGACGGTCATCGCCAAGGGGCACGAGGGCAAGGAGCTGAACGGGCCGAACGACGTGTGGGCCTGTCCGCAGGGCGGCGGGTGCTACTTTACGGATCCGTTCTACAAGCGGCCCTGGTGGGAGCACACGGAGGCGCCGCAGGGCACGAGGCAGGTCTACTTCCTGCCCAAGGGCGGGACGCCGCGCCGCGTGACCGACGATCTGGTGCAGCCGAACGGGATCGTGGGCACGGCAGACGGCAAGACGCTGTATGTGGCGGACATCGACGCGAAGAAGACGTACGCGTATGACATCCAGCCGGACGGCACGCTGGCGGGCAAGCGGCTCTTCTGCGAGATGGGGTCGGACGGCATGACGCTCGACGCCGACGGGCGGCTCTACCTGACCGGCAAGGAGGGCGTTTACGTGTTCGGTAAAGACGGCGCGGCGGTGGGGGTCATCAAGATTCCCGAAGGCTGGACCGCGAACGTCTGCATCGGCGGGCCGGGCAAGGACACGCTGTTCGTGACGGCGTCGAAGGGTTTTTACGCGGTGCCTCTGAAGGTCAAAGGCACGCCGCAAGGGAAGTGAGGCAGGCGGTATGGTCGGCACATGGGTCAAGAGGAGTCTGCGTTATTACGCCGCGCGGCATGTGGTGTTTGCGGGGACGGTCGCGCTGACGTCGGCGATCCTGTGTGCGGCGCTGCTCACGGGCGAGTCGTTGCAGGAGGGCCTGCGGCGCGGCCTGCGCGAGCGGCTGGGGCGTGTGCGGTCGGCGGCGGTGCTGGGTGAGGGGGTCTTTCCCGCGTCGCTGGCGGAGCGTCTGCCGGAGGCGCAGGCCGCGTTGCTGCTGCGGGGCGAGCTGCTGACCGCGGCGGGCGAGGTGTGCGCGGCGGACGCGCAGGTGATCGGTGTGGCGGGCGTCGGCGCGGGGGAGTGGTCGGCGGCGCGGAACGCGCGGGCGGCGGGGCTGCTGGCGGCAGGCCTGGCCGGCCTGCTGCCCGCCCGCGCCGTCATGCAAAAACGCCTGGCCGGGCTGGGGCTGCAAGGCATCGCCCTGCCGGAAGGCCTATTGCGCGGCCACACCTTCCACCATTCCCGCCTGGAAACCGACCTGCCGCCGCTGGCGCGCGCCGACAACCCCAATGGCGGCGAGGGCGAGGCGGTGTATCGCCTGGGCCGGCTCACCGCCAGTTATGTGCATTTCTATTTCCCGTCCAACCCGGAAGCCGCCGCCGTGTTGTTTTTGCCATGACTTTCGCCGCCACCCGCCGCCGTGCCTCGTTCGTACTTGCGCTGCTTGCTGTCGCCGCTGCGGCCAGTCTGTTGCTGTCGCTGGCCGTCGGCAGCCTGGCGTTGACACCGGGCGAGACCTGGGCGGCATTGCTGGGCGAGTCCGAGGGCATGGCGCGGGAAGTGGTGCGCGGCCTGCGCTTGCCGCGCGCGCTGGCCGCCTTCGCCTGCGGCGGCCTGCTGGCGCTGGCCGGGGCGTTGATGCAGGTGCTGTTGCGCAACCCGTTGGCCGATCCGTATGTGTTGGGTATTTCCGGTGGCGCGGCGGTGGGGGCTCTGGCGGCGATGTTGCTGGGGGCCAGCGCCGGCTTGGGCTTGGAGGCCGCCGCGTTCGTTGGCGCGCTGGCGGCGATGTGGCTGGTCTTCGGCTTGGCGCGCGGTGACGGTTCGTGGACGCAGACCCGGTTGCTGCTCACCGGCGTCATCGTCGCCGCCGGCTGCGGCGCGGCGGTGGCCTTGATGCTGTCACTGGCGCCGGAACACCAGTTGCGCGGCATGTTGTTCTGGTTGATGGGCGATGCCTCGCAAGCCGGCGATCCGACGTCCGTGCTGGTGATTC
>Ga0208244_101656_pt1 | contig 10787 bp, 12 predicted proteins | sample SubbioCR12Aug_5A_FD_184828 | JGI IMG/M metagenome (GOLD analysis project Ga0208244, IMG submission 184828) | Serpentinite rock and fluid subsurface biosphere microbial communities from McLaughlin Reserve, California, USA - CR12Aug_5A (SPAdes) | ecosystem: Environmental > Terrestrial > Deep... | reverse complement strand
ATATTACTGTGCTTCTGGTAGCCATAGCTGCAAAACGTTCCGGGCATGATGATAAAATTCGTTTCGTCAAATCATTCATCCCTACCCTATCCCATGAGGCTTCAAAACGAATTTTGTGAAGCCCTATTTGCTAAAGGGAGGAATTACCCCTCTTTGGCCGCCGGCCCATAGGGCCTCTGGCCCGGAGGGAAAAGAGGGGCAAGGGGAGATTTGACAGGCGATGTCAATTCAATTTTGAGTTTATTAATATGAGCGAAGGGGATATTTTGTGAAACGTTCGGACGGAAGATTGCCTGAGGCTTTAAGGCCTTTAAAGATCACAAGGGATTATATGAAACACGCCGAGGGTTCGGTCCTCATCGAGATGGGCGATACGAAGGTGATCTGCTCGGCCAGCCTGGAGGAGAGGGTGCCTCCCTTTTTAAGAAATACGGGCAAAGGCTGGGTGACAGCGGAATATTCGATGCTTCCCCGCTCAACAAACACCCGGACACCGAGGGAGTCAGGCAAGGGAAGCGGACGGACGTTTGAGATACAGAGGTTGATCGGCCGTTCTCTTCGGTCAGTGACCGATCTGAAAGGGTTTGGAGAGAAGACGATCTGGGTTGATTGTGATGTGATTCAGGCGGACGGAGGGACACGGACCGCCTCCATCACCGGAGCCTATGTAGCGCTGGTCGATGCCTTTCAGAAGATGGTGGAAAAGGGAATGATCAAAAAGATTCCTGTTCATAATTCCGTTGCGGCAGTGAGCGTGGGTAAGGTGGACGGGAGGATTCTGCTCGACTTAAACTATTCAGAGGACTCCCGAGCCGAGGTCGATATGAATGTGGTCATGACAGGCTCCGGAGAATTTATAGAGGTTCAGGGAACTGCGGAGAATGCCGTCTTTTCGAAAAAGGAGATGGATGCCTTGATCCGGATTGCAGAGAAAGGAATCAAGAAACTAACGGCATATCAGAAGAAGTCTCTTGAGGGAGGCAGATAATTACTCACAAGAGATTGGAAATCATCGTAGCTACGAAAAACAAGGGTAAGCTGAGGGAGATACGAGGCATTCTGAGAGGTTTGTCCATTCAACTACACGGTCTTAATGATTTTAAGAATATTCCTAACGTTGAGGAGGATGGAGAGAGTTTTGCTGAAAATGGGCTGAAGAAAGCCCGGTTCTATTCTCAATTTTTCGGAAAGCTAACCATAGCGGATGATTCGGGATTGGAAGTAAATGCGTTGGCCGGGAAACCAGGCGTCTATTCCGCCCGTTATGCAGGGATCAGGGCATCGGATCAGGAGAACCGGAAGAAGCTCCTCAAAGAATTGGAAGGCGTTCCGATTTCAAAGAGGGGGGCAGGGTTTAAATGCGTCATGGCGATGGTATCGCCGGACGGGAGAGAAGCGGTGACCGAGGGATCGTGTAGAGGAAGAATCGGATTTAAAGAGGCTGGGAAAAGGGGATTTGGATATGACCCCATCTTCATCCTTCCCCAATATGGAAAGACAATGGCTCAACTCAGCCTCGAGGAGAAAAACAGAGTGAGCCATCGAGGCAAGGCCTTGAGGAAGTTGAGAAAGGTTTTAAAGTGGAAACTGACTAAAAGGTGATGGGAATCTATCGGAAAATGTGTTAATTAGAGTTCGTCCATAAACTCCTTTTGATGTCATACCGGACTTGATCCGGTATCCAGAAGGCCTTGAAAAAACTGGATTCCGGCTTTCGCCGGAATGACAATCTTTTTTGAAACAATTTGAAACCAGTATCATTTGGATATTGACCAATTGGAATCTATTTGGATCCTGGGATTTGGTGATTGGGATTTTTAAATGTCGGGGCGTAGCGCAGCCTGGTTAGCGCGCCTGCCTTGGGAGCAGGAGGTCGGCCGTTCAAATCGGCTCGCCCCGACCATTCATTAACAATTAAGTAACCAGTAACCAGTAATCAGGTGGGGGCAAATACGGGACGTTCCTGAAATATTGAAATAAACCTTAACATTGTAAAAAAATGAGCTAAACGGACATGGGTGAACCGTTCGGAAAGGCTTCGGGGCGAACCTTCAGGCCGAAGGGCACTCGCGTATCTAACCCATACTGGAATTCACCTTTGGTGAAGTCCGGCGATTCCCTTAAAACATCCGATTAACCGCCATTCGAAGCCTTGGAGAGCGGTTTACCCGTGGCTGTTTATGCAACTGCAAGGTAAAGTCAATAAAGATTAAGAAAAGAACGGAGTCCTCCCTTGGAAAGTTAGCCCATCCAATTGCGGAGTGCGGATTGGAAAAAAACAGGCAGAGGATTTAAAGCATTCAACGGCATTTCTTAGATGTTCATTGGCCTTTGAGATACTTATTAAACCAGGCAATACAGCGGGTCCATGCATCCCTGGCTGCTTCGGGACGGTAGCTCGGCCGATAGTCTGCATAAAAAGCGTGCGGAGCTCCCGGGTAGAGGACGAACTCCGCGGTTTTGCCTGCGGCCTTAAAGATTGCCTCCAGTTCCTTGACGTCAGCCACAGGAATGCCCAGATCCGCTTCCCCGTAAAGGCCAAGGATAGGCGCCTGGATTTTCCCGACGATATCGAAAGGTCCTTCCGTACGAACGCCCGGCGTTTTTGCCGGACGTAGCTGACCATACCAGGCAACCCCGGCCTTCACCTCGCGATTATGTGCCGCGTAGAGAAAGGTGTATAATCCACCACGGCAAAATCCCGTGACGCCGATTCGGTCTGCTCTCCCTGCGGGATGCCGGGAGGCATAAGCGACCAGGCTGTCCAGATCTGCCATGACTCTTGCATCAGGCACGACATCAACTATTTTTCGGACGGCTGCGATATCGGTCAGATGCAGCACGCCTCCTTCCCGTGCATAAGGTTCAAAGGTGATGGCGAAAAACCCTTCCCTGGCAAAGCGCCGGGTAACATCCTTCATGTGTTCATGCATTCCGAATATTTCCGGGATCACCAGCACGACCGGGTATTTTCCAGCGGCTGAAGGCCTCGCTTCATAGATAGGTATCTGAAAATCGCCTGAAGGGACTCTGGTTTCTTTTACCGTAAGCCCTTCAGTTGAAGTGGTAATGATTTCACCTGCCACTGGATTTGCAGCGATTGCAAAACCAGCCAGGCCGACCCCTGTGGCGGTCATCCGGGCGAGAAATTGCCTCCTCGACATTCCTTCATAGGCATTTGCCAACCAATCTTCGACCATAAGGCCCTCCTCATTTTGGATTGACGATGAAGTGATAATCCCCCCTTTATTAACTTAACTGTGAGAAGGGACTGAGTCAAGAGAAGGAGAGGTGTTTTAAATAGCTCAGAAAATAAACCTTTCCCCAGATACTTCCTCTCCCCTGGGTGGAAGAGGATTGTCGATTAGACCCGACCGCGGGAGGTGAGGGGGGATAAGTTCATATGTCCACCCCCACCCTTACCCATCGAAGGGGGAGGGGGGATTAAAGATTTTCATGGTTCGCGTACTAAAAATAGGGTCTATTTTTTTAGCATGACCTCTCATGAGGAAAGTCCATCGGTCTTCAAGTGTGAATTAAGGTGTCATCCAAAAAAAAAGAGCCTGCCCTGAAGCGGAACGCTGAATTAAACTATTTATTGAACGAGAGACAGAAGGCTTTCATCAAGGAGAGAGTTTTTTTAATACCTTGAATTTTTGAGTGACAACGAGTCGTTTCAGGTTCTGTGTCGGTTGGATGTGGGTTTCGGCGACGTGAGGTACATGACTATTGCAGAGAGCAGGGCAAGGACCGACCCGAGCCCGAGGGCGGCCGTCCAGCCAAACCACATAGCCACATAACCGGTCACGCCCGGCGCCACGATGGAGGCAAGCGCGCTTCCCGTATTCATCATCCCGATGATGAACCCTGCCTTTTGCACATTCATGTCCATGGGCAGACTCCAGAAGGCCGGGAGGTTCATGCCTGCCAGGGAGATGGTTAGGGTGATGAGACCTACGGCCACCCCGGCATTCCCCGCCTGAGTCACAAACCACAAACACGCACCCATTGCCGGTGCCCCAATATAGATCAGGGTTCGCCTTGCACGGCCGGTTGAAAAGACTTTCCTTTAGAGCGTGGTAAATATCCAAAAGCGGGAGTAATCTGTCAAACCATAAACCCAACGCAGAAAGAATGGGCCCTTCTAATAATGCACAAAATGTCATGGAATGGAAAAAAATCGAACACTTTTCCGGTAAAATGGAAAAAAATCACAGACTGGACATATTTTGATAAAGTCAAATATTCCTTATAGTTAGAAATAGTTTACAGTAAAATATTCCCAACCTGTTGATTCTGGTATATTTTTTGCTGATTCTCTTGTTTGTCATGAAAGAGCGAGACAAAAAAAGAATCATTTTGCTCCTCAGATGGACTGCCATCATTGTGACCTCCTATCTCATCCTCCTTGGAAGGGGGAAGGTGGCTGATCCCAACCTAAGTCATCTTCTTGTTTTAGGATATCTCATTTCCAATGTGATCATTACCTTTTTTCCCAGTTCGTGGTTTTCAAATCCAAGGTTCTTCTATCCACTGGTGATTGTGGATACCGGAGTCGTCTTACTCGGAATGTATCTTTCAGAGAAGATGGTCACCGATTTTTATCTGGTCTTTTTCCTGATCATCATCTTTGCCTCGCTGAGTCGAAATTTTAAGTTATTGATGTTTATCGGAGGCGCCACCGCTATCCTCTATGGATTTCTCCTCTATTCCTGGGGGCTTTTGATTTCGCCAGAGGGCAGCAGTTATGCACTCCGCATCCCTTTCATCTTCATCATGACGGCCTTCTATGGCTACCTCGTTCAAACCTTAACCCGAGAGAAACATAAAGAACTTAGCATCTCCGAGGACAAGTATCGAGGCCTCTTTGAGAACGCAAATGAAGGGATTATCATCCTGAAAGATCCTTCCTTGGAGATTGCGGATGTGAATCGGGAGGCGGAGAAAACCACTCAGTATCCTAAGGAAGAGCTATTGGGAATAGAGATATTTTACCTCTTCGGGGCGGAGGAGAATGAAAAGGCGAAGAGTTATCTGAAGGAAGTCATGGGAAAAGGAGAAGGGAGAGTTGATGATCTCCCTTTAAGGAAGAGGAATGGCACCTTCTTCGAAGCCGATTTATCCATCAAGAGAATTGGCCTGGGGGAGGAGTCCTTCTTCCAGATGATCTTTAGGGATATCACCGAAAAAAGAAAACTTGAAAGGAAGATCATTGAGAGCAAGAGAAACCTTGAAGCCATCTTTGACGGTATCGGGGATCAGCTTTCCATCCAGTCTCCGAATTTTGAGATCCTTCGTGTTAATAAAGCCGTTATCGAAAGGCATTCCACTACCTTTCAAGAGCTGATCGGAAGAAAATGCTACGAGGCCTATTATCAAAGAACCTCTCCCTGCGAAGGCTGTCCCCTGTCGATGACGCTTGGTACCCGGCAACCGGCTTCCGCCATTCTTAAGTTCCCAGAAACAGCATTGGTTCAACAGGTCTTTTCTTATCCTGTTTCCGACGAAAAAGGGAAGCTTCTCTATTTAATTGAATATGTCAAAGATGTTACAGAGGAGCAAAGGCTTCAAGAACAGCTGATCCAATCTGAGAAACTGGCCGGAATAGGGGTCCTGGCTTCAGGGGTGGCCCATGAAATCAATAACCCTTTGAGCGGGATTATTGGGATGGCTGAGATTGCCCTTGAGGAAGAAGACCCATTAAAAAATAAGGATTATCTGACGGATATCCTGACCTGTGGAAAAAGAATCGGTGAGATTGTCAACGGACTGAGATCCTACTCACGAACCGCCAAGAGGGAGGAGCTCAGTGTCATTGATCCTCAGGAAATTCTTGAGACTTCATTGAAGATGGTTCAACTGGCGACCAAATCCGCTCCTGTAGAAGTGATCAAAAAATTTCAGCCTGGCGACAAGATAAAAGCAAACCCCGGGGAAATTCAGCAAGTGTTCACCAATTTGATGACCAACGCATTTCAGGCGATGAATGGGGGAAGAGGCCAGTTGATTCTTTCCAGCCGGTCGCTGAAGGATTTTGTGGAAATAAAAGTGAGTGACAGCGGGGTTGGAATCCCTCCCAAATATCTCAACCAGATTTTTGATGCTTTCTTCACGACAAAAAAGACAGGTGAGGGGACCGGTCTCGGATTAAATATCGTTTACCGGATTGTCACAAAACATGAGGGAACGATCGAGGTTGAAAGCACAGAAGGTGTTGGGACCACTTTTACGATTAAGTTTCCAAAATGGAGGAATAAACCATGAGCAAACGGATTTTGATCGTCGATGATGAAGAGGTGATCAGGAAGTTTTTAAAAATCCATCTGACCAAGCTGGGACATGAGGTGACAGAGGCTGAAGATGGCCAAAAGGCAATCGAAAAGATCGGGGGAGACAAGTTCGACCTGATCATCTGCGATGTCATGATGCCCAATAAGAATGGCTGGGAGGTTGTCAAAGAGGTGAAATCCAACCCGAAGTCCAGTGAGATTCCCATCATCCTCCTGACCGCCAAGAATGATGATGTCGATATATTCAAGGGGTACGAATTAGGCGCCAATTACTATATGACCAAGCCTTTTACCAAAGACCAGCTCCTCTATGGGTTGAAGTTGATGTTTGAGGAGGCCTCATAAAAGGAAAGTGCCTTGCTTTAAAAAAGCACTTTATCTAAGATACGGGCAGGAGTGAACGGTTTGATTTTAAACCCATTTCGGCCTGGCTATAAATCTCTTCTTGTTTCAAAAAGTTACCCGACTGGTAATCCACCCCCTTTACACCCGCAAAATTTAATCTTATAATTTGCCTTGACCAAAATTGAGGAAAGTCATAAAGTTATAGGCCAAGCGCCTGTAGCTCAGATGGATAGAGCTACGGACTTCTAATCCGTAGGCCGGGGGTTCGAATCCCTCCAGGCGCGCCATGCACCCTACTTAATAAATTATGTAATCAGTTATCAGTGGTTAATGATCAGTGGAAGTTGAGTGACGTATGAAACTTATGTATGACTGATTACTGGTTACTGATCACTTTAATTTAATGGTGAGTGTAGCTCAGTCGGATAGAGCACTGGGTTGTGGCCCCAGTGGTCGAGGGTTCGAGTCCCTTCACTCACCCCAAAAAGCGCCCGTAGCTCAGCTGGATAGAGCGTCGGACTTCGAATCCGCAGGCCGTCCGTTCGAGTCGGACCGGGCGCGCCAAGTAAATAACATTGCAAATTGTAAATTTAGCAATCCAAAATTAGCAATGTTATTGAATTGCTAATTACTCATTGCTAATTGCTAAATTTGCAATGGCCTTTTTAAAGGAATGAGCCGTTAGCTCAATTGGTAGAGCAACTGACTCTTAATCAGTAGGTTGTAGGTTCGATTCCTACACGGCTCACCATCTACCCTTTTGAGATTATTGATGAGTTTAAGCGGTTGGAATTTGGGCAGGTCTTGAGATTTCATCTTTTCCCACTATTTTCCCACTATTGAGGATCAATTTCTCAATCATCTCCCTCTGATAATTCACATCTGAGCCAATGTAGAAGTCAACGGTAGTCTTTACATTGGTATGTCTTAACTGATCTTTTATCACCAATGCAGGCACACCTTTCCGGTGCATCAGACTGGCTGTGGTATGTCTCAACTCTTTCCAAGAATATTGTTTTGTGTCAATCCCCAAATACTTGAGAATTTTCTTGAAGGGTTGGTAGACATGCCATTGGTTGAAGGGTTCTCCATCCCCCTGACAAAATACCCACTCTGAACGCTTTGGAAGGCCCTCAAGCAAGTCAATCAGTTCCTTCTGCATTACCACCCTTTGACCTCTCCCAGTTGAGTCTTTCAGAGTCTTGGTGGAAGGGAGATAAATTATTCCATCTTTGAGATCAATCCATTTCCACCGAAGGCCCAACAATTCACCTTCTCTTAAACCGGTGTAGTAACTTGTCAGGATCAGGGGCCTGAGCCATTCAGGGGAAGTCTCAACTATCTTCTCCATCTGTTCCTCGGTGAAGAAGTTCCTCAACCCCTTCTGGTCAGGGTAGAAGAGGCCACTCTTAGAAGTCTTAGGGAAAGGGCTTTCCTCCATGTATTCCCTGGCCACTGCAAAGTTAAAGAGTCTCCTCAGACCTGCCAATGCTCGATTGATATTTGAGTCTGTGACCTCTTTGCCTCCCCTCTGCTTCGGGGTTGCCTTCATTGCGTCCCTGAATGTGAAGAGGTCTTTTCGGGTGATCTGTGAGAGCTTCCAACCACTGAAATGTTTCAAGTAAGCGGGAATGAATTGAAGGATGTACTTCTTTCCATCTCCCTCTTTCCGGTAGAGGTCGATCAACTGGTCGAAGGTCGTCTTTTCCTGTCTCTCAATCGCCACATAATTGCCACGCTTACCTTTGTTCTCCCTCTCCATCTTCTCCTTCAGGGCCATAGATAAACGTGGGCCAACAGCCTTCTCATACTTCTTGGAACCAACGTAGTAAGTGACGTAATAGGTATCACCCACCCTATAGATCCCCTTGTGCTTCGTTTTCTCACGCTTCATCTTTTTTCACCTCCTCTCTTTTTGGATTTAGATTTGATAAAGTTAACCTCATACCCCAGGTGATTTAAAATTTTGTCAATGGTCTTAGCCCCAGGGTTCCCACCATTTTTTAAAGCCTTGTAAAGGGAGGAAAAATCAACACCAATAGCCTTTGCTACGCTGTAGATTGTGGTTTTCTCCTTTTTTATTATCTCTCTCAAAACTCTTAAGATTTTATTCATATTGGTTTATATACCATACCTTGATTTTTCTGTCAAGGGTTTTTTTCACAAAGTCACTCTGCCTTTAATCAAAAGCCTTTTTCTAAGGTTCTGGTAGTGGGAAATTAGTGGGAGGGGTTTGTAATCTCTCAAATACTCAAGGGAATTTTTCAACCTACTGATACGCAATAAGTAAGTTTTCAACTTCAAACTCTCCTTTCTACCCTCGATCTTTCGAGGAAAGATTCAATGTCAGACACCCGGAATCGAATAACCTTCCCCATCTTGTAACAAGGGAGGAGACCTCTCTTGACCATGACGTAAGGCCATGGCTTTGAGACCTTCAAGAGGTTTGACAGTTCCTTTGGACTAAGTAGTTCTTCCAATACCCAACTCCAAAACGTTAGGATGCGTTTAAAGAAGACTTCTTGACCTCTATATTCGCCTTAACCTAACAACAAACTCAACTCTTCCAACTCTGCTCTTAGTTCCCTGATCACCTTCGACCAATAAGCCTGACGTTGATCCTGCACCCAGATCACGAAGAGAAGGTTCTCGACCTTTGCCTCTAAGTCCATCCTGTCTCCCATTCAAACCTATCAGCGCAGGCGGCCTCTATCGTTCGGATGACTGCCCTGATACCGCTATCCATTCGCTTCCACTGCTGCCGGTTGATCTCCCCCTTCTCTTTGCTCCACTGCCCGTAATTGATAGCGTCCAGGAGTTCCTCGATCATTTCCCTGCGGAAGCACCTCGAATCACTCTTAGGCCGGATCGGGCCATAGATAGGCTCAAAGGCTATCTCTCTTTTCTTCCTTGCATGGTCAATCCAATTCATCAAACCCCCTTAGAACGCTGTTAGAAGGGCCTTCCAATCATGACAGACGGGGGGGCCCGTGCCCAGAGGCTCTGGGATAATAATTTAATCACCTTTTCATCCAACAGCAGAATCCGAAACGGTTAACTCTTTTTCATTATCATCGTCATTGCTAAAAAGCCCCCTGTGGGCACGAGTAAGCATTTCTTCAATAGGAAGCACAGCGTGTAAATGTTTTTCAGCTGCAAAGCTGCCGTCAAGTCGGAAAGACATGTCCAGCCCTTTATGGGCAATGCCGAGGTCTGGGGAATCAATAATATCTTTGAGCCTTTTTATCCTATACATTTTATTAACCCCACAGTAGTCCATTAACTCCGTGACGGACATTTGGATTTCAGGCTTTGCCATCAGCTGTGAACCCATGACCTTAGCGCTTTCCCTTGAGGTAACATCATAGCTCTGTAGGACAGCCTGAGTCTGAGTTTTGCCTTCCGCTACCGCTATACAAAATTTCTTTTCCTTTTGCGTTAACGAATTAAAATTAGACATCTCAGGCGGTGGAGTTAATCGTTTAAGTCTTTTATGAATGGCTACAGGGGAAACCCCGAAATGTTGAGCTATCTCTTTCTGGTTTCTGCCTTCCTTTAACAGCCTTAAAATCTCCTGGTCATTTGTCTTTCTTTGTCCCATGGTATTAACTTACCTCCCCTGTTAATTGGTTAATTTTTAACCTCCCTGGTAATCATCCGCTCAACGTCATCCAAATCGTTCCCGAACAAGGGAAGGCTGTTTTCCATCTCAAATGACTTGAGCATCTCCATGATAAAGTCTTTATAAGCAGAGAGTGCAGCCTTCAATCCGGGGTCATCCTTTGATAAGGTTGCCTGATTTATCCTGTCCTCCAACAGGAGCAGCCGGTTCCATCGGTCAGACTCTTCCCTGATCCATCGAATCAATCCCGGTCGGTATTCCTTCCCGATCTCCCGCAGGGTAGTTTCAATCAAATCATCCCCCTCCTCCCCTACATCAACCATCTTTTCTCGGTACTTATCGATTAATTTCATTCAAAAACACCTACGACCTACTGACAAAATTGACAGAATGTTATTTATTAGAGGGTGATCGGGGTTTTAGTTTAAGGCATTGAAAACATTTCACAAATCTCATTTTTTCCAAAGCTGGCAAATTCCTTATTTTCGACTTATGATGTTCTCCGACAGGAGGCACCATGGAACCATTAC
>Ga0208244_101655_pt1 | contig 10792 bp, 7 predicted proteins | sample SubbioCR12Aug_5A_FD_184828 | JGI IMG/M metagenome (GOLD analysis project Ga0208244, IMG submission 184828) | Serpentinite rock and fluid subsurface biosphere microbial communities from McLaughlin Reserve, California, USA - CR12Aug_5A (SPAdes) | ecosystem: Environmental > Terrestrial > Deep... | reverse complement strand
GGTTGCCCTCACTCCGCCGAAAGGACCCGTTGAATATGAAATTATAGCACTCGCTTTATAAAAATATTCTTCTTTGAAATAATCAATAAGATTTTTAAGCGCCGGAGGCACACTATGGTTATACTCCGCTGTAACAAACAGAAAACCATCAGATTTAGTAAAAATAGAATGAATTTTTTTTAGATTATCCGATGGTTCGGTTAGCTGTTTATATGTTTTATCTAATAGCGGAATCTCCAACGCAGCAGGGTCGATAATTTCTGTTTCCCAGTTTCTTAATTGACACTGATTTATTGCAAATTTAGCGGCTTTCATACCCTCCCTGTTATTGCGCACGGAGCCGAGAATAATAGCTACTTTCATTTATATTCCTTTTTAGAAAATAACAAAAAATTTGTGTTGGGGATTCCAAAATCACTAATTTTTGTCATGTTAATTTGAAAAAGCTTATCCATCTGAACAAATTAAAATTACTAGCTCAACAATTCCTCTTCTTTGCCGTTATCATTACCATTCCCGTTACCATTTTCCTCTTCGGGAACAACTTTAGCGATGTCAGCAATAGAGTCACCGTCATCAAGTCTTATAACACGAACGCCCTGGGTGTTCCTTCCCATAACCCTAATATCTTTAACGCTTTGACGGATGATCTTTCCTTGTGAGGAAATAATAATCAATTCATCGTTGTCGTTAGCTTCCATCATAGAAATCATTCTCCCAACTTTATCGGTTGTTTTAACAGTAATAATACCTTTACCGCCCCGGTTTGTGACGCGGTAATCGCTTATATCTGAGCGTTTACCGAACCCTTTTTCGGTTACAACAAGAATGCTGCCTTGACGTTTAATAACAATACAACCGACGACTTTATCGTCTTTGGCAAGATGAATACCACGGACACCGGTTGCCGTTCTGCCCATATCTCTAACTTTGCTTTCCGGGAAACGAATTGCAAGCCCCTGACTGGTACCGAGTATAATATCATTATTTCCCTCTGTCAGTTTGACATCAATTAGTTTATCGTCATCTACAATATTGATAGCGTTGATACCCCCGCGTCTTACATTTCCATAAGCAGAAAGGACTGTCTTTTTAATAGTTCCCTGCCGGGTAACCATAATCAAATGCTGATCATCTTTAAATTCTTTTACATTTATAAAGGCAGCTATGTTTTCATCTTTTTCTTTTTCAATCAAGTTAAGAATAGACCTGCCGCGAGTAGCTCTTCCTCCTTCGGGAACTTCATAGACTTTTAGCCAATAACATCTACCTTTATCCGTAAAGAAAAGAATATATTGGTGTGTAGAAGCGATGAACATATGTTCGATAAAATCTTCTTCTTTCGCCTCAGCACCGATTACACCCTTTCCGCCTCTGCCCTGTCTTCTATAACCGCTAACTGGGAAGCGTTTGATAAATCCTCTATGTGAAATTGTTACAACCACATCTTCTTCGGCAATTATATCTTCAAGAGAGAATTCGTTATAGTCATAAATTATCTCGGTTCTTCTTTCATCTCCATATTTTTCTTTAAGAGCAAGAAGTTCTTCTTTGATTATTAAATTTCTCTTTTCCTCGCTATCAAGTATCCCTTTTAATTTTTCAATAAGTTTGATTGTCTCTTTATATTCGTCTTCAATTTTCTTTCTCTCAAGCCCGGTTAATCTTTGCAGTCGCATATCAAGGATAGATTTTGCTTGAATATCGGAAAGTTTGAATTTCCTCATCAAATTATTTTTTGCAGTTTCAACATCTCTTGATTTTTTAATGGTTTCAATAACTTCATCAATATTATCGAGAGCGATAATATATCCTTCTAAAATATGAGCCCGTCGTTCGGCTGTATCCAGGTCGAATTTTGTCCTTCTAATCAGAACATTCATACGATGCTTTAGAAAATGCTGCATTACTTCTTTCAACGTCAATACTTTAGGTACACCGTTTACGAGTGCAAGCATAATAACGCCGAAAGTTGTTTGCATCTGTGTATGTTTGAAAAGGTTGTTAAGAACCACAGCAGGCTTGGAATCCTTCTTTAATTCCACAACAACTCTTAAACCGTCTCTATCGGACTCATCCCTGATATTAGTGATACCTTCAATTTTTCCGGCTTTAACAAGATCAGCAATTTTCTCAATTAAATTTGCTTTGTTAACCTGGTAAGGCAGTTCGGTAATAACAATATTTTCTTTACCGCTTTTAAGTGATTCGATATTAGCTTTTGCACGGATAATAATTTTTCCTCTACCTGTTGCATAAGCATCTTTAACACCTTGATAACCGTATATAATTCCCGCTGTCGGGAAATCCGGTGCAGTAATGTGTTTCATTAATTTATCTATAGTAATCTCAGGATTTTTTATTAAAGCAATCAATCCGTCAATAACTTCGCTTATGTTATGCGGGGGAATATTTGTCGCCATTCCCACTGCAATACCGCTTGACCCGTTTACCAGTAAATTCGGAAGATATGCCGGCATTACAGTTGGTTCCTGTAAAGTATCATCAAAGTTAGGTGCAAAATCAACTGTGTTTTTATCCAAATCGCGGAGTATTTCATCAGCTATTCTTGAAAGACGAGCTTCTGTATAACGCATTGCTGCGGGAGAATCGCCATCAACGCTTCCAAAATTCCCCTGTCCGTTTACAAGCGGGTATCGAAGAGAAAAATCTTGAACCATTCTAACCATAGTATCATAGACGGCAGAATCACCGTGCGGGTGATATTTACCTAGAACTTCTCCGACTATTCTTGCCGATTTTTTAAATGGTTTATTAAATGATAGTCCAAGTTCATGCATTCCGAAAAGTACTCTTCTGTGAACCGGCTTTAAGCCATCTCTTACATCGGGGAGTGCACGTGATACTATTACCGACATCGAATAATCGATGTATGAGGATTTCATCTCTTCTTCAATTGAAACAGGTACAATTTTATCAAACATTGTTGTAGACATATAGTAATAATCTCTATTAAGTTTTAATAATATTAAACATCAAGGTTTCTGACATATTTAGCATTTTTTTCTATGAACTCGCGCCTCGGCTCAACTTCGTCACCCATAAGAACTTCAAATATTTTATCTGCAGTAGCAGCGCTTTCGAGGGTTACCTGGAGCATTGTTCGCGTTTCGGGATTCATTGTTGTTCCCCAAAGCTGGTCCGGATTCATTTCTCCCAAACCTTTATACCGAGATATATGAACACCGCGAGTAGTTCCGGTTGTAATTTCTTCCTCTGATTCAATAACTTCTGCCTTACCGTTGCCTTTTATTCTTTTTAATATCTCATCTCTTTCAACCTCATCATATGCATAGTATTCTTCTTTCCCCTTTTTGATGCGATAAAGAGGAGGTTGTGCAATAAACACTTTACCTGAAGTAACAAGATCTTTCATATATCGATAAAAAAAAGTGAGAAGTAATGTACGAATATGGCTTCCGTCAACATCAGCATCCGTCATGAGTATGATTTTTCCGTAGCGGGTATTCAAAGCATCAAATTCATTACCAATACCTGCACCGATAGCCGCAACAATAGCTTTAATTTCATTGTTTTCGAGTATCTTGTTGAGATTTGATTTCTCAACATTCAGAATTTTCCCTTTTAGAGGAAGTATTGCCTGAAATCTTCTATCCCTACCCTGTTTCGCGGAACCTCCTGCCGAATCACCCTCAACAATATACAATTCGCAATGTTCAGGATCTGTAATTGAACAATCTGCCAATTTGCCGGGAAGTTGAAAACTATCAAGTGCGTTTTTTCTTCTGGCTAGGTCGCGGGCTTTTCGAGCGGCTTCTCTTACCTCTGCAGCACGTAAACACTTTTCAATGATTTTTTTTCCGATTGATGGATTTTCTTCAAGGAATTCAGCAAGTTTTTCATTAACCAGAGTTTCAACTGCAGATTTGGTTTCGCTGTTACCAAGTTTGGTTTTTGTCTGTCCCTCAAACTGTGGATCCATAACTTTCACAGATAATACTGCTGTTATCCCTTCTCTGAAATCATCACCGGTAAGTGTAATTTTTCCTTCTTTAATTAAATTGTTTTTTGAAGCGTAGAAATTCATCGTCCTTGTTAGAGCGGTCTTGAACCCTACAAGATGTGTTCCTCCTTCATGTGTATTTATATTATTCACATAAGAAAAAATATTCTCTCCATAACCGTTATTATATTGGAAAGCAATTTCAATTGGAGTATTATCTTTTTCCCCTTCGAGATAAATTGTTTTATGTAGCGGTTGTCTGGCTTCATCCAGATATTTAACAAATTCGATTAATCCACCTTTATAATGATAGGTCTCTTCCTCATTATCTCTTTCATCCCGCAGTTTTATTGAGATGGTTTTATTAAGGTAAGCAAGTTCCTTCATTCTTTCGGCAAGAGTGTCAAATTTGAATTTAGTAACTTTGAATATCTGTCTGTCCGGCATAAATGTAACAGTAGTACCGGATTCATTCCTTTTATATGTTCCGACTTCTTTAACTTTGTATTTTGGAATGCCACACTCATATTCCTGACGGTAAATTTTGCCGTTTCTCTTAACATCTACACGGAGCCATTCCGAAAGAGCATTAACAACAGAAACACCGACACCGTGTAAACCGCCCGATACCTTATAAGAATTTTTATCAAATTTACCGCCTGCGTGAAGGACTGTCATTACTACTTCAAGTGCGGATCGCTTTTCTTCCGGGTGCATGTCAACAGGAATACCGCGTCCGTTATCTTCAACTGTTATGCTTTCATCTGTGTTGATAGTTACTTTGATGCTATCACAAAAACCAGCAAGAGCCTCATCAATACTATTGTCAACCACCTCATTAACAAGATGGTGAAGACCTCTTGCACTAACATCTCCGATATACATCGCAGGTCTTTTTCTAACCGCCTCAAGACCTTTGAGAACATTTATACTTTTTGCATCGTAATTATTATTGTTATTATTTGTTGTCATTAACTTATCCGTTTAGTCTAATATAATTAACTCTTTGTTCACCAAAATATTTATTAATTTTTTCTACAACTTTTTCTGATTGGAATTTTAATTCACTTCTCCACGCAGCATTTTCGACCTTTATGTAAAGTATTTTTTTCTCAATTTTTTGAGGTTCCGCGACTTTATTAAGTTCGGGGAAAATATCGAAAAACTTCTCCAGTACTTCGCTTTGCTTTATTAGTTTATTAACTTTTTCCAGTCCCGGCTCAGAAGAGATTACTTCCCCGATTGTCTTAATATTATTAAGCATATGCTGCGTTGCCGCCGTTAATATTAATCAGTAAATCTGTTGGGTCTGTTCTTAAAAAAGATAAATTTGAGAAATCCGTTATTGTAATAAAGACCTGTCCGACGCGCCTTAAATAATGGCTGATTCTTTCAGCACGTGATTTATCAAGTTCTCCAAAAACATCGTCAAGTAAAAATATAGCCGTTTTAGAGAAGCGTTCTTTCAGATAAAAAAACTGAGCAAATTTTAATGCAACCTGAAAAGTTTTGTGCTGCCCTTGTGATCCAAATGTCTTTAAGTTCTTATCATTCACTTTAAAAATAAATTCATCCCTATGTGGCCCAATGAGATTGCTTCTTCTTAATATTTCTTCTTCCATTCTATCACTTAAAAGAGAAGAAAAAACATCTTCAACCGCATCATTTCCACTTGCAAAGTTTTGATACTCTATTTCCGGAGTTTCTTCATCTAACATTATTTCACTATATGCTGAAATAAGATGATATTTGAACTGCTCAACAAACTTTTTTCGATATTCTATAAGTGAAGCACCCTCCTGAACCAGTTTGGAATTCCACGCTTCAAGTTCTTCGAAATAATCTCCTCTTCTATTTTCACTTAGTTTATTAAGTAAGGAAGCCCTATGTTTTAAGGTTTTATTGTAATCAAGAAGAGTATTAAGATATAACTCACTTGCCTGCGAGAGAATCGAGTCAATAAATTTCCTTCGGTCTGCAGGATAACCATGAGTTAATGAGCTATCATGCGGAGTAAGCAACACTACCGGAAATCTGCCAACAATATCAGATGCCCTTGAAACCGGTTTACTGTCCTGTACGTATGCTCTTTTATTCTCCAATAAAGAAAAAAAGATAGAATTGTAATTATCTGTTAATCCTCTGAAAAGTCCGGTTATTTCGTAATCTTCTCTTCCGAATTGGAGGAGTTCTAAATCCGAGGCTGATTTGAAGTTCTTTGATGTACATAAGAAATAAATAGCTTCAATTAAAGTTGTTTTCCCCTGCCCGTTGCCTCCGGATAAAAAGTTTAAATTATCCGAAAATTCTAAATAAGTATCCGTATGAACCCTGAAATTTTTAACACGTAGAGATTTCAATAACATATTAAGAGTTCAACCGAACCGGCATGAGAAGCATCATCAGGTCCTCATTCTCTTTCTGGACTTGCGGTTCAAGAATACAAGCTTTAATTGGCGAATGAAGTTTGAATAGTATCTCGTCTTCTTCAAAATGTGATAAAACATCATTTAAATAGCCTGTATTAAAACCGATATCCATAGGTTCACCTATATATTCACAATGAACACTTTCTTTCGCACTTGAACCTCTATCAATATCTTCTGCAGAGACTTCAACGTTATCGGGAGAAATTGAAAGTTTTACCTGCTGATAATTTGAAGTTGAAAATAGTAACATTCTACGGACAGCAGATCGTAACGCACCAGTATTAATTTTAAGCATATTTTCGTTCTCAATTGGAATAACACTGTTATAATCTGGGTATTTTTCACTTATTAGTCGTGCATTAAGTTCAAGATCGTTAATATCAACCACAATATTCGTATTGCTAAAATAGACTTTAACTTCACCTTCCGGAATGAGTTTAGATAGAACCGATACAGCTCTTTCCGGGATTACATATTTTTCGTTTTGCTCAACAGTAACCGATTTGTTCTGATACTTAACCAATCTATGTCCATCTGTCGCAACAAATTTAAGTCCTTCGGAAGAAAGCTCAAAAAGTATTCCGAGCATTGCCTGTCTCATAGCCTCTTTGCTTACTGCAAATAGAGTTTGGTCAATAGCTTTCTTTAATACTTTACCGCTAAGTTCAAGGGATTTTTCTTTATTAACCGAAGGAATTTCTGGATATTCGGAAGCATCCGAATAACCGATGAAGTATTCACCGTTATCAGTCTTTAATTTCATCTTTGAATTGTGATCAACTTCAAAATGAATCTGTGTATCCCCCAAAGACTTAATAATGTCATAAAAAAGTCTAGCTGGGACAACTACTTTCAGATTTTCATCTGCATCCACACTCAAGGAGGATGTTAATGCTATTTCAAGGTCAGTTGCCGTAACTACCAGTTTCCCTTCCTCAATTTCAAAGAGAAAATTTTCAATAATCGGTAAAGGTGTTCGGGTTGGAATTGCCGGGATGACCTTTGCTAATAGTTTTTCTAAAGTTTTACTGTTGATATTAAAATTCATAATAAATTCTCCGGTTTTAACATACAAATTTAAGGAAAAATTACCCGATTCTCAATTAAAAAACTAGTTAAAAATAAATTATTTAAAGTTTTTTCGGGAAAGAAACAAACCCCTTTTTCAGTGCTATTTTTAAGGGGATGAAGGATTGTTTGTTGTTACCTTATCATTGCTTGATATGGTTGCTCCGATAATATAGTTAACCTGTGTACCCGTACCCTGAAAACGACTTGTGTATAGCACCTGTACCTTTGTGCCGGGATTAACCGTTATATCTCCGCTTACTGCTCCTTCTGTTGAAGCTCCATCTGCAATAGCGGGTACTTCAAATGAAGTTTCATAGGAATAAGTTCCTTTAGGGATATCCTTTATAATCTTTGATGCACCTGATTTTAGTGATAAAACTTCACCGAGAAAATTTACATATACAGCTCCGGATGCAAGATTCTTAAAAACAACTTCGTTGGGAATTGTTGACGAACAAGTTAACTGAACAAAAGCGATAATTAGTAACGGTATAGTAAAGAATTTTTTCATTGCAAATTCACTCATTTTTTGTTTATTAAACTTAGCTTATTTTTTCTTAATTATCAAGGTTTTCATTTTATAATCGGAAAATAAATCTATTTCTTCTGTTCTCATATCACAGCTACTACTGTCAAAGTATTCTTCTTTTATTTGAATAATTCTATTTGATTATAGCTTTTTTTTTCATCAAATCACAACGCATTAATTAACTATTTTTTAGCACTTATTTTCAGATTTTTCTTATATTAAGAAGGTAATTCTTTTAACTCATTATAAACACATTAATATTAAAGTGCAGCAAAATCAAAAAAGCAGAGAACAAGAACTTCAATCGAAACAGAAACAGGTAGAACAACAGAAAGTTTCCGCTGTCGAAGGGGTGTGTTCTTCTTGCCAGACAATAAATAAAAAAACAGCAAAATTTTGTGAGGAGTGCGGTGAACCGCTTGAAGTTTTACTATGTCCTGAATGTCGTTCGGCAGTTTATCCCGATGCGGATATTTGTGAAAAATGCGGTGCATGGTTACTTCCCGGTAAATGCAGGTTTTGTTATGCTGATATATCGGACGAAGACAGTTTTTGCCCCGAATGTGGCAATCCGGCTGGCGGAATTAAATGTACAAAATGCAGTGAAATGAACTTTTTCGATTTCTGTAAAAAATGTAATTCGCCTCTTACAGAATCCGCTTTAATAATGATGGCACAAGCCCAAAATGATCCGGCACAAAAAGAGATTGAGCACGCTTTAAAACAACTTGCCGAACTTGAAAAATCGCTTGAGCAGGCTGCCAATCAATCTCAAATAGACGAAAAAGCGAAACGAGAAAAGGATGAGAAGTTAAAAAGATTAAGAATGCTCGAATCTTTTTATAAAACTTCCTCCGAAAAAAAAGAGATTTCAACACCGAAAAGAGAATCCCCAAAGTCTCTTTTTAACGAAGAACAGGAAAAAAGGTTATCCGCTGCAGAGAAAGAAAAACGACATTCGGAAATCGAAGCAAGAAGGAAGCAACTGCAAAAGGAGTTGGACAAATCACAAAATAAAACTTTTGAAACACCTCAGAAAGCACGCTGTTTCTTTAATGCTACAAAACCGCCGGGGAACCTAGTCTGGGAATGTAACTTCGTTCACGCTATTCATCCCGCCCCTCACGATTGTGCAAAACCGCATCTTGGAGGAAAATGGATTATTCACGAGGGACATATAAAATGGGAGCGGGGTTATTTTTAATCGACTGCTAATTTTTCAATTCTTTTTTGTACTTAAGGATACTTAGATGATGGAAGATAATAACGACAAAACTATGAGGCTTGATAATCAGGCACAAGGTAAAGATAATGACGAAAAAACAGTAAGAGTAGATAACAAAATCATCTCCTCACAAGAAATGACGAATAATGATTCTTCTGATGACGACGCAACCGTAAGAGTTGATACGAGTACTATTTCGGCTGACCGGCTTGATGAAGATGATGATAGCACAGTAAGAACTGATTCGGAGATCATTTCTTCAAATGCCAAATCCTCTTTAATATCGGCAGCTACACCGATGGCAGCAAAAAGAGATTCGTTCATGTTGAATGATAAAAGCTTTTCGGTTGAAAAAATCATTTCTGAATCAACCGGAGAAGCACAAATCTATCTCCTTAAAAACGACACGGATGAATTCTCTGTCTTAAAACTCTATTACCCGAACATTAAACCTAAAGAAGCTTTATTAAAAAAACTGCGCGGTATTCAGCATGAAGATATTATAAAAGTTTTCGACTTCGGTTTTTTTGAAGGAAGGTTTTTTGAACTGCTTGAGTATGCTGCAGGCGGAACCCTCGATAAATATCTTCCCATGAGGGATATGAAAAAAATTAAAGAGATTGTTGCAGAAACCACAAATGCATTAAAGTTTTGCCATAAAAACCAGATAATTCACAGGGATATTAAACCGGGAAATATTTTTTACAAGAATGCCGACGGTACCGATATTCTAATTGGTGATTTCGGCATTTCCTCCCTCCTTGATGAAGATGTATCTATGCAGCAAACAGGACAGGCAAGAACGGCTATTTATGCGGCTCCCGAGCTTTATCAAAGCATAGGAGGACAAACAATAATTTCAAAAGAGATTGACTACTATGCGCTCGGCGTTACATTAATGTTTATTTGGCTCGGTGAAAATCCATTCAAAGGAATTGATGAACTTTCGCTAATGCGGATTAAGAATGATGGGAAAATTCCTATCCCTGAAGGGCTGCCGGCGGAATTGAATAAACTCATCCGCGGTTTAACAATAGTAAATAAAGAAAAACGGTGGGGAGCTGATGAAATCGGAAGATGGCTGAAAGGCGAAGACGTTGAACTGTGGGAAGAAAAAATTGTAACCGACTACAAGCCTTTCTATTTCGACCCGGAAAGAAATCTTGTTGCAAATGACCCGAAAGAAATCGCTTCTTTAATGTTAAAAGACTCTCAGCTTGGTATAAAATACCTCTACCGCGGAAAAATAACCAAGTGGCTTGAAGAATCGAAAAACCAAAAACTTGCAGTTGAAATTGATGAGATTTACGAATCTCTTTTCCCGAAGGATGAGAATGCTGGTCTTAAACTTACTGCCTACATCCTTGACTCTGAAATTCCTTATGAGGCTGTTGATGGCACCAAATGCAGAACACTTGAAGAATTTGCAAATGTCTTTGAAAATAACTTCAGCGAGTATATAAAGAAACTGAAAAATAAAAACGATGATTTCTATCTTTATCTAATTAGTAAAGGGAATAAAAAGCAGGCGGAAAATCTCCAAAAGTTTTTTA
>Ga0208244_101654_pt1 | contig 10807 bp, 14 predicted proteins | sample SubbioCR12Aug_5A_FD_184828 | JGI IMG/M metagenome (GOLD analysis project Ga0208244, IMG submission 184828) | Serpentinite rock and fluid subsurface biosphere microbial communities from McLaughlin Reserve, California, USA - CR12Aug_5A (SPAdes) | ecosystem: Environmental > Terrestrial > Deep... | reverse complement strand
GCAAAAAATACCTTTGGTTATTTAAAACATAACTTCTTTTAATCATAAAAATACATAGGTTAAGTTAACTCCCAAGACTTCATTTTACCAAGTTTAGGAGTGTTACCTATGTATCTCATCAACCGCAAAAATGATATAATGTGGATAAACTATGAAAATTATCACCACTAATAGACGCGCCCAATTTGACTATGAAATTTTGGATTCAATCGAAGCTGGGATTGTTTTGCAAGGACCAGAAGTAAAGTCAGTTAAACTGAGCAAAATAGATCTTTCTGGAGGCTATCTTTCATTTGATAGAAACCAAAGACCCTGGTTAATAAATGTTAAAATTGCCCCCTATCCGCCAGCTAAAGGCGTGCAACAAAATTATAATCCCACCCAAGCTAGACGTTTACTTTTAAATAAGCAAGAAATTAATAAAATTATTGGGCAAGGGCAAGTCAAGGGCTTGACAACCATCCCCTTGAAGGTGTATAATAAGCATGGGTTAATTAAAATAGAAATTGCCATTGTCAGAGGGAAAAGAAACATTGACAAAAGAGCGGTCATTAAAAAAAGAGAGTTAGATAGAAAAATAAAAAAAGAAATAGACAAATAGTGCTTTTTGACAATTTTTATGGGGATGAAAACAGTCGAAGGAAAAAAGATTTTTAGAATAGCTTTTCGGTTAAGGAACCGCTAATCCTTGAAATTATAAATGCCAATAAACAATTAGCATTTGCTGTTGCTTAAAAAAGCAACCGCGGCCTTACTCTGAAATTTCTGCTATCAAGTATGGTCTAAAACATAGTTCAACCCAAACGTTGAGCAAGCAGGATACAATGATTTGAGTGCCCGATTCAAGTCATTTAACAAAACGGGCTTTGGTTTAAGAAATTTTTTCTAGTTATCTTCCTAAACCAAGAAAAAAAACTAGAATACAAAAGTAGACGTTCTAAATAATCATTTTTTCTGACGCGGGTGAAAGACCCGCCATCTCCACCAAATTAGCACAAATTACGAATCTAATCCAAATATATTGGTAATCAACAAAAATATAATTTGTAAAATTCGTAATTTATAGATAAAATTTATACATTAATATTTAATTTGTAATCGGTAGTTATTAATGAAGTATTATCGCATCAATAATCGAATTAATGTTCCGCAAGTCCGTCTTGTTGACGACCAAGGAAAATATTTGGGCGTTTTTAAAATTGAAGAAGCGTTAAATTTAGCCCAAGAAAAGGGCTTAGATTTAATTGAAATTTCACCCAAAGAAAATCCGCCCGTAACTAAAATCATTGATTTTGGTAAGTTTCTTTATGAGCAAAAAAAGAAAGACAAAGAAACTAAAAAGAAAAAACAAGAAATAAAATCTTTAAGAATATCTTTCCGCATGGGCAAGCATGATATTGATATTAGGAAAAAACAGATTATTAAATTTATCGCTGACGGGCAAAAAGTAAAAATTGAGATGATGCTCAGAGGAAGAGAAATGGCCCACCTAGAACTGGCCAAAAAAATTTTTAATGATTTAGTTATTAATTTAGGCGATGGTATAAAAATAGAACAACCCCTAACAAAACAAGGGAAAAAAATAAACATTCTTTTAAGTAAATAATTAAATTATGAAAACACATAAAGCAATCGCTAAAAGATTCAGAGTCACCAGAAACAAAAAAGTTGTACAGAAAAAAACAGGACAAAATCATTTTCGCATTAAAAAAAGCGGTAAATACAAAATAAATAAAAAGGGCAAAAAACAAATCTCAAAAGTTTATCAAAAATCAATTATTAAGGCGATTGGTTAATTCTTGTTCTAAAATAAATAATAACTAAAAAATTAATTCATCCACTATTAGCAAAAATCAATTTAATTAATTCAATAATATGCCAAGAATTAAAAGAGGAAAAATACATTTAAAAAAAAGAAAAAACCTTTTAAAAAGTGTCAAGGGTTATCGCTGGGGTAGAAAAAATTTAATAAAACTAGCGAAAACTGCTGCTAAAAAAGCTGGCGCTTATGCTTACCGAGACAGAAAAAATAAAAAAAGAAATATGCGCCAACTTTGGCAAATCAAAATTAATGCTGCTTGCCGAGAAAACCAAACGGTTTATTCAAAATTTATTGGTCAAATAAAAAAAGCCAATATTCAATTAGACAGAAAAATATTAGCTGAATTAGCCGAGAAACATCCTGAAATATTTGCTGAAATTGTTAAAAATATCAAATAATTGTTAGTTGTTAGGGTCCGGTAGATCAATTGGTTAGATCGCAGCCCTGTCACGGCTGAGGTTGCGGGTTCGAGCCCCGTCCGGACCGATTTTTTATTCTAAAAATTTTAACGAAAACATTAAAACAATGCCCAAAAGCAAGGCAATCAGTTGAAAAAAAGATTTATTAAAGCCACGTTCTTTTTTTAATTCAGGAATTAAATCAGCACCAGCAATATAAATAAATCCACCAGCCGCAAAAGGAATTAAAAATAAAGATAAATTTTCAATAAATTGATCTAAAGCAAAAGTGGCCAAACAACCGATTAAAGCAAAAAGCGCTGATAAAAAATTAAATAATAGGGCTCTTTTTTTCTTAAAACCAGCGTGAAGCAAAATGCCAAAATCCCCTATTTCTTGTGGAACTTCATGTAAAATTACTGCCAGGGTTGTTGTTAAACCCAAGGGCAAGCTAATAATATAAGCCGCGGCAATAATTGTTCCATCAATAAAATTATGCACGGCGTCACCAACTAAATTCATATAACCAATTGGATGAGGATGATTTTCTGAAGTGACCACGTGACAATGACGCCAACGAATAAATTTTTCTAAAATAAAAAATAAAATTAGACCAATTAAAGTATAAAGTGCCACTTTTTCAAAACCAATCTCTTCTGTTGCTTCAGGCAATAAATGAAAAAAAGCTCCGCCTAAAAGCGCCCCAGCTGAAAAACTAACCAAAAGAAGCAAGGTTTTTTTTAATTTTTCCTCTTTAATAGCAAAAGCAAAAACGCCAATTAAAGAAATCAAGCTAACAATTAAAACTGAAATAATCGCATAAAGCATAAAAAAATATTATTTATTATTACTGCATTATATGTTAATATATAAAAATGTTCAACCTATCTCCTAGTCCAATTTTATTAAATCTTGGCTTAATCCAAATTAATTGGTATGGTTTTTTAATTTTTCTGGCTTTTTGGTTGGGTTTTTTCATTGCTTTAAAAAGAGCAAAAAAATATAATCTGACTAAAGAAAATATTTATGACCTAGCTTTTTGGTTATTTATTATTGGGTTGCTCAGCGCTCGACTTTACCATGTTTTTTCCGAACTGCCCTATTATTTAAATAATCCCAAAGAATTTCTTTCTTTTTGGCACGGTGGTTTAGGAATCTACGGCGCAATTCTTGGAGGGATTTTGACAATATTTTTCTGGACAAAAAAATATCGTCAATCATTTTTAAAACTTCTAGATTTTTTCATTCCCTTAATTATCTTAGGGCTAGCTATTGGACGCTGGGGTAATTTTTTTAATCAAGAACTTTATGGCTTGCCAACCAACCAATCTTGGGGATTATTTATTTCGTTAGAAAATCGTTTGCCTGGTTACGAGAATTTTTTATATTTTCACCCTATTTTTTTCTATGAATCAATTTTTTGTTTTCTCCTTATTTGTTTTTTATTCTTGCGAGACAAAAATAAAAAATTTAATGGCGAAATATTTTTCTGGACAATTTTTCTTTACCCCGTTTTTCGCTTCTTCAATGAAATATTAAGAATTGACTATCAACCGATTTTTCTTAACTTGCGCCTAGGCAGTTGGACAAGTCTAATATTTTTTATTTTTTCTATAATTTTTTTATTTATAATAAAGAAAAAAAGAAACTAAAAGCTTCTTTTTCTCTTATCTTAACGGGCAAAAACTCTTGCTCTATTTTTCTGTTAACATTTTATCAATCAAGTCTTTAAACTCTTGTTCTTCTTGGGGCAAACCAGCCTCATTTTCTCTTTCATAAGCATTGCCAATTCGATAATAACGACAACCAAAAACAAAGGTTGGGATGGAACCGCCCGGATTAAATTCATTGTAAACCGCTTCTTCACCAACTGGAATAGACGTTTCTTTTTCTGGCGTTAATGTATTGTCGTTAGTGTCAAATTCCCAATGATAAGCAATAATTTTACCAGCTTTAACATACTCACTGACAACTTTATCAAAAGTATCTTTAATCCAAGAACAATGCGGGCACCAAGTAGTAGAAAAAAGACGAACGATTGGTTTATTACCATCTTTGCAGATTGGTTTGCCAGTATCAATAAAAGAGCCAACCGGAGTTCCTTCTGGCTGGGTCGGTGTTTCTATTTCTTGATTGTTATCAGCCACTAAGTTTTGATTATTGTTTATTCGACCTAAGGCTAAATAAGAATAAAGCAATGATAAGCTGGCGAAAATAGCCACCCCAGCCACTAAACCAAAAACAAAAGTTGTTTTAGGCGAAGCAAATTGCCAGAAACCCTTTTTTGTTTGCGATTGATCGGACTGATTAGTTTGACTAGTTTGAAGCGTTTGGTTTTCTTCCATAAAATTATTTATTAACCACCGCCAAGCGAGTTTCAAAAACAAAACTAACTTCGCTGAAGCGCGAGGTCCCGCCATAACGGGTTTATTAATGATAAATCAATTTATTAATTATATTATATTAAAAATAAAAATCAAGGATCTGTTCACCAAATAATAAAGTAATCAAAGAACCAACAGCTAAAAAAGGACCCAGAGGAATCTCTGACTTCATTCCTTTTTTATAATTTAAAATTAAAAATAAAGAAATAAAACCACCAATAATGTATGAACTAAAAACCGCAACAATAACTTTGGGCCAAGCAAACATTATACCCATTAAAATACCCAGGCGCAAGTCTCCTTCGCCAATTCCCCTTTTTTTAGTTAAAAAATATTGAAAAAAGAAAACGCCCCAACCAACAAAAGCCCCAAACAGAAGAGAAGAAAAACTTAAACCACTAATTAAATTCAAAATAAAAATAACAAAAATAGCCGGCAAAACAACAACATCCTCTATTAACATGTACTTTAAATCATAAACAAAAACAAAAATCATCGTCATAATAAAAAGCCAATCTCGAAATAATAAAAGATAAAAAACAGAATCAATGAAATAAAATTTAGAAAAAAGATTAATAAATGAAAAAAGGAACAAGCTGCCAGTTGCTAATTCGATCAAAAAGTATTGCCAAGAAATTTTTTGACTACAATAACGACATCGTCTTTTTAAGAATAAAAAAGAAAAGATTGGCAACAAATCATACCAATTTAGACGATGTTGACACTGGGGACAAAAAGATCGACCCCAAATTGTTCTTTTTTTATGTAAACGATAAATTAAACAATTTAAAAAACTACCGATGGCCACACCAATAGAAAAAACTATTATTAAATTTAAATAATAAAAGAAAATATTCATTAAATAATTATAACAAAAAAAATTAATAATAAAAAGACAAAAACCTCTTGAGAGGTTTTTGTCTTAATTTTATCTAGTCCTAAATTAAACAATTGTTATTATGGACAAGTTGAACTGGCAATGCCCTTATCATTAGCACAAATCAACCCACTTAAAGGCCCACTTGATCCTTCAAGATAAGCGTAAAGGGTATAAGAAGTACAATTATTTGTGCTATTGTCACAACCGCTTGGTAAAGCAGTATAAGAATAATGACAAGGAGAAGTTGAGCCAACGGCACATTCTGCATTTTGAGCGCTAGGATCACCAGGTATTAAACCCATATAAGTTAAACCACTGGATGTATGAGAAATACCATTAGTTTCACTAATTGTATCGCAAACATCGGCACCAGAATTGCAATCCGTCAAACCACCAAGCGCTAGAGCACTACCAATTGGATAAACCTGCTGATCAGTATAATACATTTCTAAGGCTGACTGAATTTGTTTAGTATCAGCTACTCGCTTGGCATCTCGAGCCTTGGTTCTAGCACCCGATAAAGCAGTTACACCAACTGCCGCCAAAATACCAATAATGGCAATAACTACTAACAATTCAACAAGGGTAAAACCCTTTTTACATTTTTTACATTTCTTAATCATATTTTTTATTTATCATTTTTAAAAATTCGACCTTTTAGCAATTTAATTGATTAAAGTATTATAACAAATTTTCATTTTAAGTTATCCACACCCTTTTAAAGATTTAACGAAAATGCTATTTTAATTTAATAAATAATGGTTTAAAACATTCTCAAAATCTCTATCTTTATATGACAATCAATCGTTGTTTAAATTTTATAAATAATTTTTTAATTGTTTAATTATTTAATTATTGTTATAATTCAATTTATGGTAAAATATAAACTTAATTTAATTGATGCCATTCAAAAAGAAGAAATCGAGCACAAACCAGCATTAAAAAAATCTTCTTTTTTAAAATTATTCTTCAAAAAATTTTTAAAAATCTTAATTATTTTATTTATCGTTGGAATTTTAATTTTTTCAAGGGGACTTATTACTGAAGAAAGTCTAATCAAAGAAATTCCCAAAGCATCTTTTTGGACAGGCGTTGCCCGTTCTCTTATTTTCCATGAACGTTTAATGAGCGGCGAACTCTCTGATCGCATCAATCTTTTGATTTTGGGAGTCGGTGGAACCGAACATGATGGCGCAGATTTAAGCGACACTATTATTTTAGCTTCCTTTAAACCATCTACTCAAGAAATTGCCCTAATTTCATTCCCTCGCGATCTCTGGGTGCCCATTCCTAATTATGGCTGGAATAAAATAAATCACGCTAATGCTTACGGGAAAAAAACTAATAACGGCGCAGAAATTGCCAGTCAAGTTGTTAGCGAAATAACAAATTTATCAATTCATTATTTCGTTCGTATTGATTTTGCTGGTTATCAAGAAATAATCGATACTCTTGGTGGCATTGAAGTTGAGGTTGAAAGAAGCTTTGTTGATCCACAATATCCCGGGCCAAATTATACCTTCCGAACAATCAGCTTTAAAAAAGGACAACAACTAATGAGCGGTGATCGAGCCTTAGAATATGTTCGCTCCCGTCATGGCACTAATAACGAAGGTTCTGATTTTGCTAGAGCTCAACGTCAACAAAAAATAATTTTTGCCATTAAAGAAAAATTAGAAGAAATCAAAATTTTCGAAAATCCGCAAAAATCTTGGATTCTTTTTAATTTAATAAAAAAATATTTTGAGACAAATCTAAGCCTTGAAGAATTAATAAGTTTTTCTCAAAAACTAAAAGGATTATCTTCGGTAAATATTATTAATCAAACATTTGATCTTAGTGAAAATTCAACCATTTATTCAGACATGTATAATGGCACTTATATTCTCAGAACTAAAACTGGCGATTTTAGAGAAATTTCTAGTATTGCCAAAAATATTTTTGAAAAAGAAAAAGCCATTGCCGCCAAACAAACCAAAGAAAAAGCAAATATTGTTATTCTTAACGGAACATATCTTGAAGGGCTGGCAAGAGCAAAATCTGAATTACTTATTTCTAAATTTAATATCATTGAAATTGGCAATGCCGAGGAAAAAAATTATCAAGAAAATGTTATTTATGATCTAACTCGAGGCAAAAAAAAATCATTTTTAACGGAATTAAAAAAAATAATTGACGGCACAGTTTTTGAAAGTGCGCCATCAAATTTATTAAATTATCAAGCTGATTTTATTATTATTTTAGGAAAAAATAATTAAAAAAATGAAGGTTGTTTTAATTGGTAAAACTAATGTTGGGAAATCAACTCTTTTTAATCGACTAATCGAAGAAAGACGAGCCATTGTTTCTGACCAACCGCACACCACTCGAGACAGAATTTATCAAGAATGCTCTTGGCGCAATCAAAAATTTACACTTGTTGATGTCGGTGGTATTAGTTTAGAAAAACCCAAAGAAAAAGAATTAGAAGATGAGATTAAAAATCAAATTGAAATATCGCTGAAAGAAGCCGATCTAATTATTTTTTTAGTTGAAGCCGATGGTTTAACTCATGAGGATCGTTTAATTGCTCAAAAAATAAAAAAAATAAAAAAACCAATAATTTTAGCAGTCAACAAAGTTGACGGCGATAAAAAACAAAAATTTATCAATGAAAATTTTCTAAAACTTGGTCTAGGCAAACCTTTAATCATTTCAGCTGCTAATGGAATGGGCACTGGAGATTTGCTTGATGAAATTTGCAAAAAATTATCCACCAACAACAAATTAATTTCGAGTCAAAACACAAAAACAAAAAAGATAGAAGAAAAAAGCTATGAGAATGTTATCAGGGTTGGATTCTTAGGCAAAACAAATGTTGGAAAATCAACCCTACTGAACGCTCTGCTCAACGAACAAAGAGTAATTGTTTCTTCACTTAGACATACAACTCGCGAGCCAATTGATGCAAATTTTTATTATCAAAATCAAAAGATTATTTTTATTGATACCGCCGGCATTAGAAAAAAAAACAAAATTAAATCGGCTATAGAAAAAACAGGCATTACTAGAAGTTTAAAAGTTATAGAAAACTCCGATGTTATTTTGATAATTCTTGACATCACTGAAAGAACTTCAGGCACAGAAAAAGAATTATTAACATTAATAAAGAATAAAAAAAGAGGCGTCCTTTTAATTGTCAATAAATCTGATTTAGTTGAAGACGCGCCAAAAGAATTGCGTCGTCGTTATCAAAACAAATTTCAATCCCTTTGGGAAGCACCAATTATTTTTATTTCTGCTAAAAATAAAATTAATTTAAATAAAATACTTAATCATATTATTCAGATTGTCAAAAGAATGAAAAAAAAATATAATACTGAAAGATTACAAGCAACAATTAATCAAGCAATTGAAAAATATCATTTCAAACAAAACTATTGGTCTAAAGCAAAAATTAATCAAGTTGAAGCTGAAATTCCAACCTTTGAAATAAAATTACCAAGAATCTCAAACAAAGAAATCATGCCACGACCAGCCCAATTTAATATTTTAGAAAAAGAAATTCGTCGCGCCTTTGATCTTTGGGGGGTACCAATTAATTTGACTAACATTCATTAATTTTTATGAAACTTGTTATTGGTTTGGGTAATCCTGGAAAAAAATATGAAAATACTCGGCATAATGTTGGCTGGTTAATTTTAGATAAAATAGCTGGCAAAAAGACGGGTTGGCAAGAAAGTAAAAAATCTAATTGTTTTTATTTAAAAGAAAAAATCAACCATCAAGAAATAGAACTAATAAAACCACTAACCTTTATGAATAATTCTGGTCAAACTGTTGCTCACATCCAAAAAAAACATAATATTAAAAATGAAAATATTATTGTTATTCATGATGACCTTGATTTGCCCCTCGGCACTATCCGTCTTAAACTTGACGGATCTTCTGGTGGTCATAATGGCCTTCAATCAATCATTGATCATTTAAAAACAGATAAATTTATTCGTTTAAAAATTGGCATTGCTAATGATCAAAGAAATATTATTCCAGCTGAAAAATTTGTTTTACAAAAATTTAATCAAGAAGAAAAAAAAGCTTTAGAAAAAATAATAATCAAATCAGTTGATATTTTAAATGAAATAATTAATAAAAAAGAAGTCAAAGAAAAAACTTTTTATTTATAAAAAGACGCGGGGCAGAAATCGAACTCTGCCCCGCTTGAATTATTCATAAATCCTCCTTTCTAACCTCGACCACCCAAAGGCCATTGAAATTCGTCGAAAGTAGGTCCACCCAGATTGTCTCCCAGTCCTGCCCCTGTTTTCTCACGGAAAGAGAAAATGTTCTCCCTTTATCATAAGGGACCCCATAGAACACAATCTCTTTTCTTCCAATCCGTTGAGTTGATCCAGCGAGTCGGAAATAATCATTCGGCCTTCCCTGAAGATTATACCAATCCCCAGTAGAAGACCATCTTTGTTTGACGCACCCGTCCTGATATTCGGGCGCCTTGTTGGTGACGATCAGCGTCCCATCACCAACGTTGAAAGTGAAAGACATGCCCCTCCACTCGTAAACGGCAATCCCCGCCTCGATCGGCAGCCCAATGTTGCAACCAGAAACAGAAAGCAGCGCCATCACGATCAGAACGACCAGACAAGAAAAAGACCTCATTTGAGTCCTCCTTTTGTTTACGAACATCATCGAACTATTTATATCTTAGCAAATTTGCTTTTTTTGTCAATACGCCTCCAGTAGTGAAAATTTGACGATTCTCAAAAATGCGATTTAAAAAATAGCCTGAATTGATTCAAGTTTGGTTAATTAATTAAAAATAATATCTCTTTAAAACGAATTCTAAAAAACATTGTCAAATTTCTACTACAGGACAACCCCTTACTTGGAAAACTTAATCCTTGTTTTTGAAAAAAATGCTGAATTTTGTCAAAAACAGATAAACAATCTTGCTAAACTTTCCAAATGATCGAAAAATAAAAAAAATCGGCATCTTCATTCTACTGTCCGTCAGTTCAAGGCCTACTCTGTACAAGACAGATCAACCTTGACGAGGCTACTTCCTGGTAAGGAGGGCTCCCAGTTTCACCACTGGCAGACAGTAGATTAAAGATAACCAGACTTTTTTTGCTCAGAATAATTAGTTCTGGACTAGTCTTTACTAAAAATATTTTATTCAATTTTTAATCTACCATTTTTATTGTTATTTAAATTTTAGCATATTTTTTAATTTTTGTCAAGAGCTTGCGCTTGACGGGCACATCGGTAACACTTTTTGATGTTGGAAATGGAATTCAATAGGGGTTTGGTAATTTAAGGTTTGGTG
>Ga0208244_101653_pt1 | contig 10812 bp, 4 predicted proteins | sample SubbioCR12Aug_5A_FD_184828 | JGI IMG/M metagenome (GOLD analysis project Ga0208244, IMG submission 184828) | Serpentinite rock and fluid subsurface biosphere microbial communities from McLaughlin Reserve, California, USA - CR12Aug_5A (SPAdes) | ecosystem: Environmental > Terrestrial > Deep... | reverse complement strand
ATTTGAAGGAGTAGATAAAATCGAAACCCCGGGTATCCCTTTGATTTGCATCCCTTCTACTGCGGGAACAGGTGCAGATGTATCGCAATTTGCAATTATAAACGATACTAAAAGAAGGGTAAAAATTGCCATTATAAGCAAAAAAGCGGTTCCTGATATTGCACTAATCGATCCTCTTGTTACTAAAACAATGGAGCGGGAATTAACTGCGGCTACGGGAATGGATGCTCTTTGTCATGCTTTCGAATCTTACGTTTCAAACGCTTCATCGGAAATGACGGATTTGCACGCTTTGAAAGCGATTTCGTTAATTTGGAAATATCTGCCTCTTGCTTATAAAACACCTAACAGAACGGAATACCGCGATAAAATGATGCTTGCAAGTCTTTTTGCCGGAATCGCCTTTTCGAATGCGAGTTTAGGTCTTGTTCATAGTATGGCACATAGCCTGGGTGGTTATCTTGATCTGCCTCACGGAGAATGTAATGCTGTTTTATTAGAAAAGGTCGTAGACTACAATTTTGATTCGGCTAGTAATCGTTACAAAAATATTTGTAACATACTTCAAATAGATGTTGGAAAAAATGATACGAGAGAATTATTGGTCAATAAATTGAAAGAGTTCAGAGCCGGGATAGGAATAGATTACTCTCTAGGGTCTATCGGATTAAAAAAGAAAGATATTCCCCGGCTGGCTTCGAACGCTATAAAAGATCCTTGCTTAATTACAAATCCTAAAAAAGCTACTTTAAAGGATATTATTAAATGTTATGAAAAAGCGCTCTGATAAAAAAGAAGATATACGCAAAAAAATAATGGGGCTTGGAACGAGCTCATTTTCAAAAAGTTACTTTCCGCAATTTAAAGAGAAACTGGAATCTCTTGAAAAAAGCGAAAAAAAAATCAGGAATTATATTAATAATTCCCCTACCGGAGTCTTTGTAATTGATTTCAAGGGCAATATCGTACTAATAAATAAAGCATTGACTAAAAAGTTTGGCCTTTCTCAAGAAAAAACCACCGGGCTTAATTTGCTCTCCCTGTTTGACGAAAAAAACAGTAAGATTTTATCAAAGAATTTGAGGCTTGTAAAAAAGGGGGGGGAAAGCTCATTTGAAATAACTTCAGCCGAAAATAACGGAAGTGCGAAGTATTTCAATATAGAGATGGTAAAGGCATCCAGTACGGAAGTTATTGGATTCATGGTTGAAATCACCGGGCTGAGACTTGCAGAACAACAACTTTCCTATTATAACAAACGCCTGAAACTGATTAACGAGATCACCACCGCCACTATCGGAAAACTTCCTCCTGCTGTAATGGCAGAAAAAATGTTGAAAAAATTACTAAAAGCGTTTGAAGTAGATGCCGGAATAATCAGAATTCTTACTAAAGAAGGATTAATTGTTCTAACAAGATTAAATGTGCCGGAAGATAGAATCGTAAAGGTTTTATCACCCAAATTTGGAATTGCCGGTAGAATAGTAAAAAGTAAAAAGCCGGACTTCGTTCATGATACCAGAGATGATGATATAACAAAACATATTCAAAACTACCATTCAAGTGCTTTTCGATTCGTCTCGTATGCAGGGGCGCCTCTTTTAGTAAAAAACAAAGTTATTGGGATAATTGGGATTTACACCACAAAGGATGTAAAATCTTTCAGTGAAGAAGACCTTTCCCATCTTCAAATAGCGGCAAATCATATAGCAGTTGCAATTGAAAACAGTAATCTTTTTCAGGAGTTAAATAGGAGAAGAAATGAACTTGAATCGGAGGTAGAACAAAGAAAACAAACCGAAGAGTTACTAAAAAAAGCAGAACAGGAAAATTCTCTTATATTTAAAACCATTCCCGCAGCAGTTTATACCTGCGAAATACCATCGGAAATAGATGCTTTATGGTTTAGCGAGAGTGTTGAGAAAGTAACCGGCTTCAAAGCCGGGCATTTTTTAGAAACTCCGAATTTTTGGGCTTCCAGACTCCACCCGGATGATAAAGATTATGCTACAAAAAGGATTGCAGCGGATATTAAAAGCGGTTCGGTCGAAATCGAATACCGTTGGAAAATATTCGACGGTTCATACCGATGGTTTTACGATTATATAGTAGTTTCCAAAAGGACCGGAAAGAATAAATACTTCTGTATTGGAATTTTTATAGATATAAACGAAAGAAAACTTACCGAAGAATCGCTTAAAGAATCGGAAGATAAATTCGCAAAAGCATTTAAAATAAGTCCCGATTCAATAAATCTTATCCGAATGTCTGACGGGCGATATCTTGAAGTAAACGAGGTCTTCACTAAATTAACGGGGTACAGCTATAATGAAGTTGTGGGAAAAACATCTTCCGAAATAAATATTTGGGCGGATCTATCAGACCGGGACAGGCTTATCAACGGCTTAATTAACGATGGAGAAGTCGTAAACCTTGAAGCAGAATTTCAATTAAAAGACGGTTCAATTGCTGTTGGTTTGATGTCTGCAAGAATCGTCGAAGTTAAGGGAGAAAAATGTATTCTTTCAATTACGCGGGATATTACAGAAAAGAAAAAGGCAGAGCTGGCATTAAAAAGAAGTGAGGCTCTTCATAAGGCTATCGTAAATACAATCACTGACGGAATAACGCTTGTACAAAACGGAAAAACTATTTTCGCCAATAAAAAGGCAGCAGAAATATTCGGTTTTTCGGTGGATGAATTTTTACACATAAATCCTTTAGAGTTCATTGCCCCGGAAGACATGACAAGAATTTTACAATTTAGGAGTAATGCAAGTAAGAAAGGGAACATAGATGGTTCGATAGAATTTACAATTATCCGTAAAGACGGAGAAAGAAGAACTATTACCAACCAGTACGCAATGATAGAACAGCCTGACAGTTCCCCAATAACAATGCGGGTGACAACCGACGTTACAGAAAAAAGAGATAGAGAAAAAGAACTCTATCAGTTAAATCTCAAACTATCTACCATATTAAATAAAGCTGGAAATGCTATAATTGCAACAGATAAAAACGGGATTATTAAAACTTTTAATCCTGCTGCAGAAAACCTTCTCGGTTATACAACCGAAGAAACTATTGACAAAATGAACGTCACTTCTTTTCATGACCTTGAAGAAATGATGGAGTATTCCGCACAACTTGAGAATAAATTCGGTATTACCATTAACAATGTATTTGAGATTTTTGCCGCAAAAGCCGATAGACATCAAATTGAGGAAAGAGAATGGACTTACTATACAAAAAACGGCGAAAAATTAACGGTTCTTCTTAATGTCACAGCTCTTCCGGGTATAAATTCAGAAACTATCGGATATGTTGGAATCTGTACCGACATAACCGAAAGGAAGAAAGCTGAGTTAGCACTGTTAGAGAGCGAAAGCAAATTCAGGCTCCTTTTTGAAAAATCAGTTGACGGTCTGTTAATACTGGATGGGGATACTTTTATTTCTTGCAACAGTGCGGCAGGCAAAATGATGAACTGCTCTGTAGAAGAATTAATGTCAAAACATCCGTGGGAACTTTCCCCTCTTTTCCAGCCGGATGGAACAAGTTCAATGGAAAAAGCTGAGGAATTGATTAAAGCCGCATATAAAAAGGGAGCTGTCAACTTTGAATGGATTCACAGAAAGATTACCGGCGAGGAGTTCCCTGTTGAGATTACGCTCATTTCAATTCCTTACGAGAGACGACGCGTCCTCTATACTGTTTGGCGTGACATAACAGAAAGAAAACAAACAGAGTGGGACTTAAAAGAGAGCCGGGGCAGATATAAGAATTTTATCGAGCAAAGCTTCGAAGGAATTTATTATATGATGTATCAAGAGCCGATTGACATTCAGTTACCGGCAGAAGAGCAGGGCGAATTGATGTATCGGCACGGTTTTATCAGCGAATGTAATGATGCTATGGCAAAGATGTATGGTTACAATTCAAGAGATGAGCTTATCGGTAAAAAACTAATCGAAATGCACGGCTCCGATTCAAACGAAGAGAATATCCGGGCAACAAGGGAATTAGTTACTTTAAATTATAAACTTGAAAATGTAGAGACTGTTGAAATAGATAAGAACGGGGAACCGCTTTACTTTTTAAATAACGTTATAGGTGAAATCCGTGATGGTTATTTAATCGGTAATTGGGGTACTCAAAAAGATATTACCCCGCTTAAGAAAATGGTAAAAGAACTTGAGGAAAGCGAGCTTAAATATCGTTCACTTGTCGAAAATATAGATGAAGCAATTATCAGCGTTACGGTTGAGGGTATTATCTCTTATATAAGTCCCGCTATTAAAAAAATATTGGGTTATGACCCTTCTGAGATTATAGGAATGCATTTTATTAATTTTGTTTACGAAGATGATAAAGAGTTTCTTTTAGGACAATTTGCAAAACTGTTGAAAGGGTCAATAATACCGGATGAATTCCGCGCAATTACAAAAGAGAATAAAATAAAATGGATTCAATCAATCAGCCGGTTAAATAACAACAATAATCCTATTGAGGGGATAACGGGTGTTGTAATTGATATTCATGAGAGAAAAACAGCAGAAATAGAACTTGAAGATAAACTTGCAAGACTTCAGATAATCCAAAAACTTTACGAAGTATACGGACTTTCAACGGATCAAGTCGTTTTATTTAACGGATTTTGGGATACCGTTCCCCCAATGTATCCAAACAGAAGGTTCGTTATTAACTTTTATGATGATACAACCAATTCGCTTGTTGATGAAAGAAAATTTCGCACCGGTGATTTGAAAAAAAATGATTACCAACCAATAACTGAAAGTTTATCCGGGTTGTGTTTTAGAGAGAGGGAAACCGTTTTGATTAATAGATGTAGCGAGACCGGGATAATTCCACCCGATGTATTAGAAGAACTACAACTCAAATCAACATTAGCCGTGCCCATAAAATCAAATAACAAAGTTTATGGTGTTTTACGTATTGACGATATTTATAATGAGGATAGCTTTTCCGATAACGATGTTGACTTCTTCGAAATAATCGCAGAACAATTGGGGGTGGTTTTAGAAAATGCGGACCTCTTTAACTTGCAAAAGAAATCCGAGGAAATCCTTAAAATTTCTCTCCACGAAAAGGAAATTCTCCTAAAAGAAATCCATCATCGTGTTAAAAACAATTTGCAAATAATTTCGAGTCTCTTAAATTTGCAATCGGGAAAAATAAAAGACCAAAAACTTATCGAAATATTCAGGGATAGCCAGAACAGGATTAGAACAATGGCTTTGATTCACGAGAAGTTTTATCAATCTGAGACTCTTGCCGTTGTTGACATGAAATCATATACAAAAGGATTAACGGATTATCTGTTTAGATCGTATAACGTTAATGTATCTAAAATAAAGTTGGCGCTGAATATTGAAAATGTTTTTCTGCCGGGAGATTTTGCAATTTCCTGCGGATTAATATTAAATGAGCTTGTATCTAATTCATTAAAGTATGCGTTTGTTAACATTGAAACCGGCACTATTACAATTACGATGAGTTATAATTCCGATAACATTTTGCAATTGTGTTACGAAGATGACGGTGCTGGAATTGAGGGGAGTATAGATTTTTCAAAAATTGAAACACTCGGATTAAAACTTGTAAATCTGTTAGTTCAGCAGCAAAATGGAACTCTTTCTGTTGTTTCTGAAAACGGTGCCCGATTCCAAATTGAAATGAAAGGTTAATATTATGAAACCACGTAAAGCAAAAGCAAGAATACTTATAGTTGAAGACGAAACCATTGTCGCCTTCGATCTTTCATCCCGCCTGGAAGCTCTTGGTTTTGCGGTTATCGGGGTTGCAAGTAACGGACATGCGGCTATCGAGATGGCTGGAAGAGAGAAGCCGGATATGGTCTTAATGGACATAATGCTCGGCGGCGATATGGATGGTATTGAAGCTGCTAAAAAAATAAATGAAAAAGACTTCATCCCTATAATATACCTAACCGCATATTCTGACCAGCGTACCCTTGAAAGAGCAAAACTTTCCGAACCATTTGGTTACATCCTTAAACCTTTTGAAGAACAGGAACTACGCTCTACAATTGAAATGGCTCTTTACAAATATTCAATTGAGAAAAAACTTAAAGAGAGTGAAGAAAGATACAGAATCGTTGCCGAACAAACCGGACAAATAATTTATGATTACGATATGACAACTGGACAAATAAGTTGGGCAGGAGCAATTCATAATGTAACGGGATACACACCGGAAGAATATCAAACTTTTGGAATTAAAGAGTGGGAAGAGTTTATTCATCCCGAAGATAGAGAGAGAGTTTTTAGCGAACTGGAAAAAGCCATTAATAAGCTCGAATCTTTTTTAGGAACTTACAGATATAAACATAAAGACAACCATTATTTTTATGTTGAAGACAACGGCATCTTTATTAAAAGGAACGGTGATCAAAACCTAAGAATGCTCGGAACAATTTCTAATATAACAGAACGAATATTAGCCGAGGAAGAACATGTCCTTAATGAGAAAAGAATAGAATCTCTTCTGCATCTCCACAATATGAATGTGGAGCCTATATCAGATTTTACAAACTATGCTCTTAAACAAGGAATTAAACTCACTAAAAGCAAAATAGGTTATATTGCTTTCGTCAGTGACAATGAAAAATCGATGTCAATGTATACCTGGTCCGAAGAGATAGTAACCAATTCCAATGTTAAAGAACTCCCTTTTATAATTGAGCTTGAAAAAAATGGATTATTAGGGGAAACTGTTAGAATTAAGAAGCCCGTAGTTTTTAATAATTATAAAAAAAATGTAGACCCAACAAAGGGATATCCGGAATGGCATGTCGATTTAGAAAGATACTTGAGTATTCCCGTTGTTGATGATAGCCGGGTTGTAATTGTTGCAGGTGTCGGAAATAAAGAAACCGATTACAATGATTCCGATGTAAAGCAACTAACACTTTTAATGACAGAAATGTATCATATTATAAAGGCTAAAAAATCGGAAGCAGCACTAAAAGAAAGTGAGCAAAAATATAAAGATTTAACAGAGATGCTTCCGATAACCGTTTTTGAAACAAACGTGGTAGGAATAATCACTTATGCCAACAATACGGCATTGAAACTTTTCGGATATAGCCAAGAAGAATACAGAAAAGGGGTAAATGTTTTAGCTCTACTCCATCCCGATAATAGAGAAAAAGCATCAGAAAACATGAGGAAAATACTTTCGGCTGAAAACACATCCGATTCTGAATATATTGCTCTTAAGAGAGATGGCTCCCTCTTTCATATAATTGTAAATACAATTCCGATAAGAAAAGATGGTAAAATAATAGGACTGAGAGGCGCTATAACAGATATTAGCGACAGGAAATCAGCGGAAAAATCATTAGCTGCAAGTGAATCACGCTTGAGACAAATTATTGATGCTATACCTCAATTAGTTTTTGCAAAAGATAGAGAGGGGAAATATATTCTTGTAAACAAGTCTTTTGCCGAACTTGTAAATATACCCGCCAAAGATATTTTAGGAAAAACCGCATTTGAAGTATTTAAACACACAAGCCTTGCAGACACTTTTGCTGCGGAAGATAAAGAAACATTTAGAAAAGAAGAAGCTCAAATTTTGTTTACCGAAATTCCCGATTCCAACGGGATAGTAAGATTTTTTCAAGTAACAAAAATGCCTTTCTTTTTTGCAAATGAAGAACTGCCATCATTACTTGGTGTAGCTACCGACATTACAGAAAGTAAAGTGTATGAAGATGCTTTAAGGAAGCTAACCAAGGCAATTGAGCAAAGTCCTGTTTCAATTGTAATTACGGATATAGTCGGTGCTATAGAATATGTTAATCCCAAATTTACCCATACCTTTGGGTACACACTTTCCGAAGTGCTCGGTCAAAATCCGAGATTATTAAAATCGGGGAATACTCCCAATGCCGTCTATAAAGAACTTTGGGATACAATTTTATCCGGTCAAGAATGGAGAGGCGAACTTCTCAATAAAAAGAAGGATGGCGATTTCATCTGGGAGTCGATATCAATTTCACCAATTAAAAATGAAGAGAGAACAATAACTCCCTTTGTTGCCGTGCGGGAAGACATTACCGATAAAAAGGAGATGGAAGAAGAGTTACGGCGGGCGGTTAACAAAGCCGAAGAATCAAGCCGTCTTAAAAGTTCTCTTATAGGTAATATGAGTCATGAATTTCGAACTCCGCTTGTCGGGATCCTCGGTTTTACACAGTTTTTGTCTGAAACCGTTTCTGACCCGGAACAACTATCAATGCTTGAAAGAATTACCAAAAGCGCAAAGCGATTGACAAATACCCTTAACGGTATTTTACAGTATGCACAACTTGAGGGAAATGAAATTCAAGCTGACATACAACAACTTATGATAGATAAATATATTAGGTACATGTATAAACAGTTTATTCCTGCTGCAGAAGATAAACTGTTAAAACTAGAGGTTAAAATACTTAAAGAAAATGTAAATGTTCTCGTGGACGAACGGCTATTTAGTTTAGTTATGACAAATCTTATTGATAACGCAATTAAGTTCACCAATAAAGGATCAATTACAATAACGGTAGAGTTGGAAGAACAATTCGATGAATCGTGGGGAATAGTAAAGGTAAAAGATACAGGCATAGGAATTTCAGACAATGACAAATCAGTTATTTTCAAAGAGTTCAGACAGGTTAGTGAGGGCGTATCCAGGAAGTATGAAGGAACAGGACTGGGGCTTAACATCTCCCGCCGCATTATGGTTTTGATGGGAGGAAGACTTAGTTTTACTAGCACAGTAAATGAGGGGAGTGAATTTACACTTAAAATACCATGCGTCGGTTTCGAGCCGGCTGAAGAAGTTCTGCCGGATGACGAGGTCCAAGAAATTAGTGAATTACTGGAAAGATCCAGCTTGCTTCAAGAATGCATTTTGCTTGTTGAAGACAATGAGATCAATCGTGAAGTAATTACAGTTTATCTTAAAAATACATGCAAGGTAGAATCTGCCCGGAGCGGTGAAGCCGCAATAGAAATGGCAAAGAATAAAGACTATTCGGCTGTTTTAATGGACATCAATCTCGGCGGCGGAATGAACGGAATGGAAGCATCCGAAAAAATTAAACAACTGCCCGGTTATTCAAAAACACCTATTGTAGCAGTTACAGGTTATACAATGGCTCACGAAAGAGATTCTTTTCTTGAGAAGGGATTTGTCGCTCATCTTTCAAAACCCTTCGATCAAAATGAATTAATTGAACTGGTTAATAAAATATTGAGACAAAAATATTAAACAAGGTGAAATCCGTAATGCAAGATTACTTGTATGAATCATTCGACTATAATAGTGAAGATTTTATTTCTGTCTGCGATGAATTGTCTCTTTGGTCGGCTCCTTTCGGTGTAAAATTACTCGATAAATTACCAATCAGAAAAAAATTAAACCTTCTTGATGTTGGACCGGGGACAGGGTTTCCTTTGTTAGAAATTGCACAAAGACTCGGACGTTCAAGTACGGTATTCGGGATTGATCCCTGGACAATGGCTCTGAAACGTATTGAGCAAAAAATTCAAACAATCGGATTAAAGAACGTTATCCTTGTTGAAGGGTCAATAGAGAAAACTCCTTTTCAAGATGATTATTTTGCCATAATCGTTTCAAATAACGGTTTGAATAATGTTGAAGATATAAATATCGCTTTCTCCGAATGTTTTAGGATATTAAAACCCGGAGGGAAGCTGCTGTTTACGTTCAATCTTCCCGATACGATGAAAGAATTTTACTCGGTATTCGAAAGTGTGTTGAGAGACGAAAACCTGATTGAAGAAGTAGCATTATTGAAAGAACATATTTTCTTAAAAAGAAAACCGCCGGAATTTTTTATTGATCTTCTTCACAAAAACCGGTTTGTGTTAAATGAAGTAGTTACCGACTCATTCAATTACAGGTTTGCAGACGGCACCTCTTTCTTCAATTACTATTTTATAAAATTTGCTTTCCTTGAACCATGGAAAAATATCGTCAAGCAGGAAAACATGGAAAGTGTATTCACAAAAATTGAGCAAACTCTAAATGTTAATGCGGAAGAAATAGGAGAACTATCACTTACTATTCCCTTTGCATTTATTGATTGCGAAAAACCGGCAGAGTTTTAGATGAAAAGAATAGAAATCCATTTAGGAGATATAACCAAATTAAAAGTAGATGCAATAGTTAATGCCGCCAACACGTCTCTATTGGGTGGCGGCGGGGTTGATGGCGCAATTCATAGAGCAGCAGGACGCATGCTTTTAGAAGAATGCAGAACTTTAAACGGATGCAGAACCGGAGAAGCAAAAATTACTAAAGGGTACAATCTACCTGCCGGATATGTTATTCACACCGTTGGTCCCGTATGGCGCGGAGGCAGTAATCAAGAAGATGAACTACTAAAAAACTGTTATAAAAACTCATTAAAACTTGCAGTTGAAAATGATATAAAGACAATTGCATTCCCTTCAATAAGCACAGGTATTTACGCGTTCCCTGTTCAACGCGCTTCAAAAATAGCATTTGGTTCGGTCACAGCTTTTTTAAAAATGGACTCTTCAATTGAGAAAGTAGTTTTTTGCTGCTTCGATTCTGATACTGCGAATCTCTATAAACAACTTCTCGAAAACACTGAAAATGAACTTTAATTAGTCGGTCCTTAAAAAGCATATAAGCTCATAAAATAAAGAGAGATAAGAGAAAAAAGAGTAAGAAATAAATGCAAGAATTTGTAGATTTGTATGTCAAATCTTGCAAATTCATATGATAAAAAAC
>Ga0208244_101652_pt1 | contig 10833 bp, 6 predicted proteins | sample SubbioCR12Aug_5A_FD_184828 | JGI IMG/M metagenome (GOLD analysis project Ga0208244, IMG submission 184828) | Serpentinite rock and fluid subsurface biosphere microbial communities from McLaughlin Reserve, California, USA - CR12Aug_5A (SPAdes) | ecosystem: Environmental > Terrestrial > Deep... | reverse complement strand
CTGATTGAATACAACTTTAATCGACCTCACCAAACCTTAAATTACCAAACCCCTATTGAATTCCATTTCCAACATCAAAAAGTGTTACCGATGTGCCCGTCAAGCGCAGGGCAAACTCTATTTTTGGCAATCTGGTTGCTTCGGTTTTTGGCGCGTTTATGTATTTTTCCACTTTAACTGAAGTTCCGATCTTGCAAGCTTTAATTGCTAAAGGCATGAACAATGGCCCGGCTCTGGCTTTGCTTTTGGCTGGCCCTTCTTTAAGTTTACCCAATATGCTGGTGATCAGAAGGGTTTTGGGAAATAAAAAAACAACGGTTTATGTTTTATTAGTAATATTTTATTCAACGCTGGCTGGTTTAATTTTTGGTTTTTTAACTTAAAGAATATGATAAAAAAAGCTTTAATGTTGTTTTTTTTAACTACAACCATTATTTTTTTTAACTGGTTGTAATTAAAAAAATTTCATTGATTAAGTTGATAATAATTTTTTAAACCAGGGAATAATTATTACTTCATGGGAAAATACTGACTATACAAAAGCAGAATTAATTCATATAATAAAAAAAGATGGTAAAAGAGCTGAACTTTCTAGAAGACCAACAATTTATTGTCCGTTAGAGTGTGATCAAGAAATAATTGCCGGTATTTTTTCTTTTTAAAAATAAATTAAATTTTTAATTATAATAATTATGAAAAAACTGATTTTTCCAATTTTAATTTTTATTTATCTACTATTTAATATTAATCAGGCTTTAGCCACGCAAAACAATGTTAATATCTATTTTTTTTGGGGCGAGGGGTGCCCGCATTGTGAGAAGCAGAAACCATTTTTAGAAAAATTAGCTCAAGAAAACTCAGAAATTAAGGTTTATAGTTTTGAAGTTTGGCGGAGTGCTGAAAATAGAAAATTATTTGCTGAAATTGGTCAAAAATTAAATATTAATATTGGCGGCGTGCCATTAACAATTATTGGCGATCAATCTGTGGTCGGATATTATAACGATCAAATAACCGGTCAAGAAATTAAAAATAAAGTTAATTTTTGTTTAAATAACAAATGCCCAGATCCAGTGGGTGAAATTTTGGGTTTAAATTCACTAGAGCCGATTATTGAAGCACCAGAAAAAGAACCAATAACTGAGAACAGAAAAGAGGCAGAGATTTCTGATCAGGTTGATCTTTATTTTTTTTGGAGTAGTGGTTGTCCGCTTTGTACTGATCAGAAAAAATTTTTAGAAGAAATTAAAGATAAATATAATAATTTGAAAATTCACAGTTATGATTTGTCAGCTAAAAAAGAAAACGTTGAAATATATAAAAAGGTTATTACTGAATTAAGTATTGATACGCCCAGCGTTCCCTTAACAGTTATTGGCCAGCAATATTTTATTGGTTGGTATAATCAAGAAAAAACAGGCAAATTAATTGAAGAGACGATTGAGTGTGCGATTGAAACTGGTTGTCCGAATATTGTTGGTGCTTTAATTTCATCAGTCACCCCAGAAACAAAACCATCAGCCACGCTTATTCCAGAAAAAATTAAAGTGCCAATTTTAGGAGAAATCCAAACAAAAAATTTATCCTTGCCGCTTTTTGCTATTGTTATGGGCGGGATTGATGGTTTTAATCCTTGTGCGATGTGGGTTTTGTTATTTTTGATTACTCTTTTGGTTGGTATGAAAAATAAAAAAAGAATGTGGATTCTTGGCAGCGCTTTTATTTTTGCTTCAGGCGCAGTTTATTTTTTATTTATGGCCGCTTGGTTGAAGTTGTTTTTATTTGTTGGTTTCATTGTTTGGGTTAGGGCGATTATTGGTTTAGTCGCTTTAATCGGTGGAATTTATAATTTTCGAGAATTTTTTGTTAATAAAGACGGAGCTTGTAAAGTAACGGGTGGTGAAAAAAAACAAAAAGTTTTTGAAAAATTAAAAATTATTACTCAAAAACAATCATTTTGGTTGGCTCTGGGTGGGATTATTCTTTTGGCGGCGGCGGTTAATTTGGTTGAATTGATTTGTTCGGCTGGTTTACCGGTTGTTTTTACTCAAGTTTTAGCTTTAAGTAATTTAAGCACCAGTCAATATTATTTATACATGTTGCTTTATATTTTTGTTTTTATCTTAGATGACCTTTTTGTTTTTTTAGTGGCCATGACCACTTTAAGAATCACTGGCTTAACTACTAAATACACTCGCTTTTCTCATTTAATTGGCGGAATTTTAATGCTGATCATTGGTTTAATGTTAATTTTTAAGCCAGAATGGTTAATGTTCGGATAAGTTAAAATTTAATAATAAATTTTGTAATAAATTATGTTAGAATGTCAGTTTCCAAAGAATTTTTTATGGGGAGTGGCTATTTCTGGTCATCAAACCGAAGGCAATAATCTTAATTCTGATTGGTATGCCTGGGAAAGGCAAGGTAAAATTATGGATGGCAATAATTCTGGTCGAGCTTGCGGTTTTTATCATCGTTATCAAGAAGACATTGACTTAGCAAAAAAATTAAACTTAAATTCTTTTCGTCTTGGCATAGAGTGGAGTCGGATCGAACCAAAAAGAGGCGAGTTTGATCAAAAAGAAATTCAACATTACCGCGATGTTCTTTTATATTTGAAAAAAAATAATTTTAAAGTTTTTTTAACAATCTGGCATTTTACTTTACCGCAATGGTTTGCTGAAGAGGTTGGTTGGGAGGGGAAAGAGTCGGTTTTTTATTTTTGTCGTTATCTTGAAAAGATTATTGAAAAATTTTCTGACTTGGTTGATTTTTGGGTAACACTTAATGAACCGACAATGTATGTTGGTGCTGCTTATTTAATTAATATTTGGCCACCACAAAAAAAGAGCATTTTGAAAACAATTCAAGTTTTTTTTAATTTAGTTAAAGCTCATAAAAAAAGCTATCAACTAATTCATCAAAAAATTAAAAACGCTCAAGTTGGCATTGCTCAAAACGTTGTTTATTTTCACTCACCAGCCCGTAGCCCAATTGATAAACAACTATCCTGGCTTTTTAATCATTTTTATAATGAACTTTTTCATTTACTGACAAAAAAATTCCATGATTTTATTGGTTTAAATTATTACTATGCTTATCAAGTGACCAATATAAAGCTTGCCAAAAAGATTAGAAGAATTATTGTTCGTTCTTTAAGAAAAAAAGATTTAAGAGTGGAAATTTATCCGCGGGGCATTTATCGATTAGTAAAAATGTTTAAAAAATATAAACGGCCAATTTATATCACTGAAAATGGCATTGATGATTCAACCGATGAAAAAAGAATTCCATTTATTCAAGAAACTTTAAAATGGCTTAATCAAGGTTTAAAAGAAAATGTAGACATTAGAGGATATCTGCATTGGTCTTTAATCGATAATTTTGAATGGCAAGAGGGGTTCGAACCAAGGTACGGATTAATTGAAATAGATTATCAAACTCAAGAACGAAAACCTCGGCCAAGCGCACAAATTTATGCTGAGATTTGCCGGGAAAATGGATTTTAAAGGGGGCTGTGCCCCTCACTTGGAAGTTTTCGAAAAGATTATTTAATTCGTCTAATCACGTTAAATTAACTTAAAAAATATAACCTATTTTAAAAATCATAATGATTAACGGCATCTTTTCAGGATTAAGAATTAAAACTTCCAAGTGAGGGGTGTGGATAACCGTTAGATAGACAAAGCAGATTAATAATGTTAAGATAGAATATTAAAAATATGGAGATTAATGAAAAAAAATTAAAAGGGATTTTGAAAGAACAGCGCCAAGAATATCAGCGTTATTTAGGTGTGGCAGTAGAACATTTTGGCTCCCAGCTTAAAGTCATTGCTGAACAACATACAGACATCAAAGAAACTCTTGATTCTCATACTAAAATTCTTGATTCTCATACTAAAATTCTTGATTCTCATACTAAAACTCTTGATTCTCATACTAAAATTCTTGATTCTCATACCAAAACCCTTAATTCTCACACTGAAATGATCGGTTCAATGAAAATAGATATTGAAATTATTAAAACCGATATTGAATTTGTAAAGAATTCTTTAAAAAGAAAAGTTGATTTAGAAGAATTTGAAGCCCTGGAAAAAAGAGTCAGATTTCTTGAATCCAAAACAAGATCTTAAAATAATCTAGACATCAATAATTAATCTAGGGTTTATAGTCATGGCAGCCAGTTTGGTCATTAGGCTTGGTTTTTGGTTTTAATCGACCATAGACTATGACTTTAGACTAAACCAGCAGCTAAGACCAACAATCAAAAACCAACCCCGCCTTAGATTCTACAATCAAACATATAAAATATTTTGTTAATTAATAAAAAATATGGCTCAAACAATTAAAAAATACTCAAAAAAAGCATTAGTTTTAAGCATTATTTTTTCTTTTATTATTGGATATTTTCTTATTTTTCCTATTAATGCCGCCACCATTGCCAGGCGCGAATTAAGAATTTCTGATTCTCGACCCAGTCAAACTGGTGTTGTCTATGATTTTTTAGGAGATACTACTGCTGGCACTACTGGTGGCAATATTCAATGTATAAAAATTCAGTTTTGTGATTCAGCTAATCGCAACTCAGCTTGTGTGTCGCCAACTGGTATCGATGCCTTAGGTGCCACTGTTTACGATGATCCGCTTGGTGTTTATGTTTGGAATGTGTTTAATCCAACTCAGTGGGCTGCTGGTAATCAAGCTGCAAATTATTTTGAATTAACTCATTTGGGCGGTGGAGAATCAGGTAACAAAGATTCTTCATGGGTGGTTAATGGTATTGTTAATCCATCTGTTGAAGCGACTTCTTTTTCTTGGATTGATACTTACAATCACACTGACTGCGCGACTGATCCAGTTGACAGTGGGGTGGTGGCTTTTGCCACTGTTTCTGGGGTAACGGTTTCAGCTAATATTGCTGAAACTTTGACTTTTTCTGTTAATGCCGTGGATGCTGGAATTTGTCCGACTTTAGGTGGAACAAAAATTACTACTACGGCTTCAACAGTTCCTTTTAGCTCAATTAACCTAGAAACCTTTTATGATGGTTGTCAAGATTTAAGAATTACCACTAATGCGCCAAATGGTTATGATGTTTCAGCTGGTCAAAATGATTTATTAAAAAATCTTGGTGGTACACCAATTGATAATGGAAGTTGTGGTGGTGGTTGTACTCGAGATATAGCTAATACGTGGCCTGATCCTAATTTTAATGGTTTTGGTTATTGTATGGTTGATCAGGATCCAATTCTTTATGGTAATGGCGCGGCAACAGCTGATCCTGTTTGGGCAGCAGCTGGTTGTGGGATAGGAATAGCTGACGATCAACTCTTTAAGACTCTTGCTGTTGGCACCTCAGCTGATCCAAGAAAACGAGCAATTATGCAAAGTAATCTAGGCGATCCGGTTGTTTCTGATGATCGCAGTTATATTGGTTTTCGTTTAACGGTTGATGCTGGTCAAGAGCTTGGTTTTTATTCAGCGATTATTGTTTATATAGCTACCCCAAGGTATTAGTTTGTTATTTGAATTTTTGATGGAGCGAGATTTCTATTTATGAAAAAAAACAAAATTTTTCAATTACAAATTATTTTAATTTTATCTTTTTTTGTTCTTCTTTTTTTATCCAATAATGCTCAAGCTCAAACAAAAAGAGCCCTTTCTATTTCACCGCTTATTTTTGATTTTAGTGTTGAACCAGGCGATTCTTTAAAAAACAGTATTCGTCTTTATAATCCCAGCGAAGATCCTGTAACAGTAACAATGGCAGTAGAAGATTTTTTGCCAACTGGTGAAAGTGGCGAAGTCCAGATTGTTGATTTAAGTCCAGAAATGGAGAAAACATATTCTTTAATTAATTGGGTTAAGATTGAGCCAGTTACTTTAGAAATTTATCCTCGTCAAGAAAAATTTATTAGTTTTACAGTGGAAGTTCCGGTTGATGTTGAACCCGGCGGTAAATACGGCGCAATTATTGCTAATTTAAGCAGTCCGGGCTCTATTAACGGTCCAAGCATTCTGCAAAAAATTGCTTCATTGTTGCTCTTGACTGTTGCCGGTGAAGTTGAAGAAAAATTATTAGTGACCAAATTTTCTGGTCCTAATTTTCAAGAATATGGACCAATTAATTTTCTTTTGCAATTAGAAAATCAAGGAACAGTTCATTTAAGACCGCGGGGCTTTGTTACTATTACTGATTGGCAGAATAAAAAGGTTGTTGATTTGCCTTTGCCTCAGAATGCAGTAATGCCGGGAGCTAAGAGAATAATTAATATTGTTTGGCCAGAAAAAAATATTATTGGTCGATATACTGCCACCCTGGTTGGTAGTTATGGTTCTGCGAACAAACCATTTGTTGCTAGCTTAACATTTTGGATTTGGCCCTGGAAAATTAGTTTAGTTATTTTTATTATTTTCGTTCTTTTGTTGATTTTGTTTATTCGAGCAAGAAAAAGAATGGGGGTTGCTCTGAGAATCCTGTTTCGGGGTGAAAAAAAAGCTGAGCCACCAGTTGACCAGTCTCAAATAGAGCCACCTGATCAGAATTTACAAGTTTAATTTATATATTTTTCAAATCTAGAATTTGGGAACAGTCATCCTTCTAGATTCTAGGTTCTAGATTCTCTTTTTTGGTCACAGAGAATTTTTTTACTAAAAAATTATTTTAGTTTTAATTTTGATGACACAGATTTTTGGAAAAATTAATAAAAAATTTTTTGTTATTATATTTGCCATATTAATTATTGGCTTATTTTTTATTAATCAGGCGCGGGCAGCAACTATTACTAATTTTGAAGCAAGAATTTCTGACTCTCGACCCAGTCAAGCTGGCGTTATCTATGATTTTCAAGGCAATCTAACTGACCCTACAGTTGTTGGACCATTTGTGGTTAATGTTAAATGTATTAAAGTAAGGTTTTGTATTTCAAAAGACAGAACCGTAGGATGCGTAGCTCCTGGCATGGATGCTTCAAGCGCGGGCGTTTATCATTTTTATCCTTACACTTGGAATGTTTTGAGTTCTCCTTCTTGGACAGTTCATAATGCGACAAACAATTATTTTGAATTGAAAAATTTTGTTGATCTCGATGGCCAGCCAGGTGGGGCTAATTCTTCCTGGGTGGTTAATGGTATTACCAATCCATCAATAGCTGGTTCTTATTTTACTTGGGTTGATACTTATAACAATCTTGATTGTTCTTCGAGCTTAATTGATAGTGGAGAAACTGGTTTTGTCATTGTGCCACCAGCAGAAGGGATTTCGGTTTCTTTGATAATTAGCGGGGCAACTAATCCCATACCTGTTCTTGATTCAATCAATCCTTTGTCAAAAGTCAGGGGATCGAGTGGTTTTGAGATGACTTTAACTGGTTCTAATTTTATTTCTTCTTCAGTTGTTCGTTTTGCTGGTTCAGATCGCACGACTACTTTTGTTGACTCAACTACTTTGCGAGCCCAAATTTCTTCGTCAGATTTAGAAACAGTTGGTGATTTCAATATCACTGTTTTTAATCCCGGACCCGGCGGCGGGGTATCAAATGCCAAAGTTTTCACAGTAACATCTTCTGGCGGCGGCGGCAACCCAACTCCTATTCTTATTAGCATTAATCCAACTTCAAAAAATAAGGATGAGCCTGGCTTTACTATGACCCTAACTGGTTCTGACTTTATTTCTTCTTCAAGTGTTAGGTTTAATGGTTTGGTTAGATCAACAACTTATCTTAATTCAAACACCTTGCAAGCAGAAATTTTAGCTGATGATTTAAAAGTAGCTGGTGATTTCAATATCACTGTTTTTAATCCGGCGCCTGGCGGCGGAGAATCAGGGCCAAAAGTTTTCAAAGTCATTGATTTGGGTTTAGAAAATCCAATCCCTGTTCTTAATAATATAAGTCCTGACTCGAAAATTGTTGGTGATGAAACTTTTATTATGACTTTAACTGGTTCTAATTTTATTTCTTCTTCACTTGTTCGTTTTGCTGGCAGTGATCGAATAACAAATTATATAAACTCAACCACTTTAACCGTTCAAATTCCTGCCGCTGATTTATTAATGGCTGGCGATTTTAATATCACGGTTTTTAATCCCGGACCCGGTGGTGGGCAATCAGGGGCAAAAATATTTACGGTTAATAACCCAGTACCAATTTTAATTTCGATTAATCCAACCTGGAAATATCAAAATTCTAGTGCTTTTATTATGACTTTAACTGGTTCTAATTTTATTTCTTCTTCAATTGTTCGTTTTGCTGGCAGTAATAGAGCGACAACATATATTAATTCAACAACGCTTGAAGTTGAAATTTTGGCTGTTGATCTACAAACAATTGGTAATTTTGAGATTACGGTTTTTAGCCCAGCACCCGGCGGTGGTCAATCTAACGCACAAATATTGCGCGTTTTAAGATTAACTGACAATCCGATTCCGAGTCTTAATTCAATTAATCCCAGCTGGCGCTATCAAAACTCTGGCGCCTTTACAATGACCTTAAGCGGTTCTGACTTTATTGAATCATCACTTGTTCGTTTTGCTGGTGACGAAAGAAGTACCGCTTTTATTAACGCCAATACTCTTCAGGCCTATATTTTAATTACTGACTTACAAACTTTAGGCGATTTCAATATTACTGTTTTTAATCCCGGACCTGGTGGTGGCCAATCAGGGGCCCAGGTTTTTAAAGTTTTGAAATTAACTGACAATCCAGTGCCAGCCTTAATTTCGATTAACCCAACCTGGAAATATCAAAATTCTGGCGCTTTTACCATGACGTTAACTGGCTCTAATTTTATTTCTTCTTCAGTTGTTCGTTTTGCTGGGTTTGATCGGCTAACTAGTTATTTTAATGCTACAACCCTAACGGCGCAAATTTCATCAATCGATTTAGAAACAGTTGGTAATTTTAATATCACGGTTTTTAATCCCGGACCTGGCGGCGGCGAATCTAATCAGTTAGTTTTTAATGTTTTATTGCTGGAAGAAGAAGAAGAAATTCCTGCGCCAATTATTACTCAACCAGCTAACGGCTCTTTCTTGAATAACAAGGTTGTCACAATAAAAGGATTGGCCCAAGCCAATAAATTAGTCGATCTTTTTATTAATGATCAAAAAAAACAAACAATTACTTCTAATAATAATGGAGAATGGCAAGTCGAGACAGAATTAGCCGAAGGAATTTATTATTTAAAAGTTATTTCTCAAAATAAACAATCAGGTATCGTTAAAATAACCATTGATTTAACCCCCCCCCAACCACCCAAACTTTTAGAAGCGATTGTTTTAAATCAAAATTTATTAATTAATCAAATTTCTTTTTCATTGTTTATTCGTGGTGAAAATTCGCCCGACACTGAGACGATTCGTTTAGTGACAATTAATGAATTTTTATTTTCACCTGGCGGAGAGAAATGGGAAAAAATATTTAACTTAATATCATCAGCCGGAAAGTATCAAGTTTATGCTTTTGCTTATGACTTGGCTGGCAATGTTTCCTTGCCTTCTAATGTTTTAGAATTTAATGTTGGTTTAGAGGTTGAACCATTGCTTAATATTTTGCCGCCAATGATTCTTTTACCAGAGATTATTGATGAAATAAGGAAAATTATTATTCAGCCAGAGATTCAAAGAACAATTGAAGATACGTCGGGGCTTGTTTTGCCTCTGGTCACGGCTCTTTCTCTTGGGGCGACCATTAGTGCCGTTGCTTCTTCGGGTATGACTCTATTACAACTTTTGCCAGCTCTTTATTTTCTTTTTATTCAGCCGCTAGTTTATATTTTTTCTAAGAAAAGAAAAAGAGGTTGGGGCGTTGTTTATAATTCTCTAACTAAACAGCCAGTTGATTTAGCCGTAGTTAGACTTTTTAACGCTAAAACCAATCAATTAATTGCTACCAAGGTTTCAGACAAAGAGGGTCGTTATATTTTTGTGGTTGATCTTGGTTTTTACAAAATGACTGTTAGTAAACAAGAATTTGTTTTTCCAACAAAATTTTTAACTGGTTTTAGTGAAGACTCGCGTTATCTTAATCTTTATCACGGTCAGGAAATTGAAGTTAAGGAAAAAAATTCGGTAATTAATGCTAGTATTCCACTTGATTCTAATAAACAATTTAAATTAGATCATTGGTTGATTCGCGATCATTTAACATTTTCTTTAAAATTAGCTGTACCAATTGCCGCTCTTATTTTATCTTTTCTTTCTTATCTTCTCACGCCCAACATTTATTTTTTAATTTTATTTATTTTTAATTTTTTACTTTTTGCCCTGGTCCGTTCAATTAGACCCAGAGCCAATAAAGACTGGGGGATTGTCGCTGATAAAAAAAATAAAAATCCTCTTAATTTAGCAGTGGTCAGAATCTTTGATTCAACTTTTGATAAATTGCTTGATCAGCAAGTAACAAACAGAAGGGGTCAGTATGGTTTTTTGGTTGGCGGTCGTAAATTTTATTTAACCTATAATAAAGACGGTTATTTAGAAAAAGTTAGTCAACCAATTGATTTTACCAAAGAAGAAAAGGGTAAAATTGTTGGTTTTGATGCCTATCTTGAACAGATTAAAAAAGAGTGGCCATTGAACAAAGAAGAGAATAAACAGGATTTTATTAAGAAGTTAACGCAAAAAGATTTAGATAATTAAGAAATTAAACATTAAATCAGGCGAAAAAAGATGGTTGATTAATAACTAAAATGGTTGTTTACAATCATGCAGTTGATGAGATACATAGGTAACACTCCTAAACTTGGTAAAATGAAGTCTTGGGAGTTAACTTAACCTATGTATTTTTATGATTAAAAGAAGTTATGTTTTAAATAACCAAAGGTATTTTTTGC
>Ga0208244_101651_pt1 | contig 10833 bp, 10 predicted proteins | sample SubbioCR12Aug_5A_FD_184828 | JGI IMG/M metagenome (GOLD analysis project Ga0208244, IMG submission 184828) | Serpentinite rock and fluid subsurface biosphere microbial communities from McLaughlin Reserve, California, USA - CR12Aug_5A (SPAdes) | ecosystem: Environmental > Terrestrial > Deep... | reverse complement strand
CCCGCCGATGCGCACCCAAAACGCGGATGCGTTCCCGTACCTCCAGCGTGTTTTCGAGCAGATTGGTCTGGCGAAGGTCGCTACCAGCGCAGAGGAAGCCCGCCAGGCCGGTTTCCTGACCGCTGCTGACCGAATCATCCTGAACCGCGAGCACCTGCTGACCGAGGCTAAACGCGAGGCGCTGCACATGGCCGCCAGCGGATACCGTCCGCCCGCGCCGGAGCAGATTTACGCGGCGGGTCGCGATGCCCTGGCCGGGCTGCGGGTCGGAATCCATATGATGGGCGAGGGTAAGTACATCACTGAGTATGAGAAGGTGATTGCCGGCAAACTGGCGTATGTCATGACCGGTGGCGAGTTGAGCAAGCCGCAGTGGGTCAGCGAGCAGTATATTCTCGACCTGGAGCGCGAGGCTTTCTTGAGTCTGTGCGGCGAGGAAAAGACCCAGGCGCGCATGTGGAATTTGTTGCAGACGGGCAAGCCGCTACGGAATTAAGAGATTTTGGACGCGGAGTTTGCGGAGTTGCGCGGAGATTTATGGTTGATTTCATCGGAAAAAGCCTCACGCAAAGACGCAAAGGGCGCAAAGCAAAAAAAATAAAAGAAGACTTTGCGGACTTGGCGGCTTTGCGTGAAAATTTTCGTTTTTGCAACGAACTCGCTCTGTGTTTTGAGAAGGAGAATGTATGGACCTGAAAAATGCAGTAATCGTTTCAGCCGCGAGAACGGCTGTTGGGAAATCAAAACGTGGCGGGCTGGCGACGGTTCGACCCGATGAAATGGCCGCGGAGGTGGTCAGGGAGTTGTTGCGCCGTACGCCTGGCCTCGACCCTGCCGACGTGGAGGACGTCATCCTTGGCTGTGCCTTTCCCGAGGGCGAGCAAGGTCTCAACATGGCGCGCACTGTGGCCTTGCGGGCCGGGCTGCCGCATACTGTCAGCGGCGAGACCATAAACCGTTATTGCTCGTCGGGCGTGCAGTCCATCGCCCATGCAGCTTACGCAATTATGACCGGCCAAATGGAGGTCGCCATCGCGGGCGGCGCGGAATCGATGTCGATGGTGCCGATGACCGGCAACAAATTTGCGCCGAATGCCTATTTTGCGGCCGAAGACCCGGCGGCCTACACCAACATGGGCCTGACCGCTGAGAACGTGGCCGACAAATACGGCATTTCTCGCGCCGACCAGGACGCCTTCGCCCTGCGCTCGCACCAGAAGGCGGTCGCGGCGGTGACGGGTGGGGTTTTTGACCCGGAGATTGTGCCGATCGAAGTGGAAACCGTCGAAGTGGTGGATGGCGCACCGCTGACGAAGAATTTCACCGTCAGCCGTGACGAAGGCCCGCGCGCCGATACGACCCTCGAAGCGCTCTCCAAACTGCGGCCAGCCTTCAAGGAAGGCGGCTCGGTCACGGCGGGCAACTCGTCCCAGACTTCGGACGGGGCGGCGGCGGTGATGATTATGTCCGCGGAAAAGGCGTCCGCGCTGGAGTTGAAGCCGTTGGCCCGTTTCGTGGCATTCGCCACCGGCGGCGTCCCGGCTGATTTGATGGGCATCGGCCCGATTGCGGCCATCCCCAAGGCGCTAAAAATCGCCGGTCTGAAACCCGAAGATATCGACCTGTTCGAGTTGAACGAAGCCTTTGCCGCCCAGAGTCTGGCTGTCATTCGTGAGTTGGGGCTGGACGAGGGTAAAATCAATGTCAACGGCGGGGCAATTGCGCTTGGTCATCCGCTGGGCTGTACCGGTGGTAAACTTACCGTGCAGTTGTTGTATGAAATGGGCCGACGTGGCTCCCGCTACGGCATGGTGACGATGTGCATCGGCGGCGGCATGGGCGCGGCGGCGATTTTTGAAAACTTGCAATGACGAGATTAGAGAGTAGATAATTGAGATTGGTTATTCGAGATTACGGTAATCTCCGAATACCGAGTATCGAGTATCGACCAACCAGCAATAAGGAGACTAATAAATGGCACTAACAATCGAATCCCTGATGTCTAAAATGCCCGGCGCGTTCCTGCCAGAAAAAGCCCCCGGCCTGGATGCGGTTATCCAATTCAAATTCACCGGCGAAGAAGCCGGGGATTGGTACGCCGCTATTAAAGACGACGCGGTTACGGTGGAAAAAGGCGTGCATGCCACGCCCAAGATGACCCTGACGGCTGATTCAAGTGATTACATCAAGATTTTCACCGGCGAACTGGACGGGATGAAGGCCTTCATGGAAGGCAAACTCAAACTGGCGGGCGACCTGAATCTGGCGATGAAGTTGACCCAGATGTTCAAGGTGCGTTAGCCGTTGACTGAATCAAAAACACCGTCCGGGCAAAGAAATCGGACGGTGTTTTTGATTGTTTTCAAATCAGACAAAAAGGGCGATAGCGGAAATAAAGACCCACATTACCATGCAAAAAGTGATTGCCGCAAAAATGCTGGTTGCAATCCCGGTGGCTTTTGAGCGAATCCAGCCGCTCAGTCCGACCCCGGCCAGGAACAGCAACAGGCCGAGGAAAGCAACCACAAACGCCCAGCCGCCGAGGTTGCTCCAGGCTTCTATTTCCCGGTTGAGTTCCGCTGTTGCGGCCCCGATCATCACAAAAGTAAACAGGGTGTAAAGCAGCATCAGCGTAGACATGGAAAAAACGGTAATCACCGCGCTGGTCAGCCGCCCGGGCCGGTCGGTCGAAAGCAATTGGATAACCGCTGAAAAAGCAAACCCGGCCAGGATACCGGACAGGGTGGCAATCAGGTTTACTTCCTGTAAGATATTTTCGACGCTCATCGTGCCTCGATAAATTGATAACTGGCTTTACGCGCAGAGGGTCGAGTAGGCGGCGTGTTTTGCGACATTTTTTGTCTTTCTGTTACCGCCGCCGTATCGAGACCAATGTACCATAAATAAAAAGAGAGGGCCGCGCAATTTGCCCGGCCCTCTTGGTTTTGTGGTTTAGTGGCTCAGGAATTCCTCGAGCGCGGCCTTGCTGATGCGGTAGGCGCTGCCGAGTTTGCGGGCTTTCAGGTCGCCCGCTTCGATGGCGGAAACAACATCCTCTTCCGAAACGCGCAGGATGGCGGCTGCTTCAGCGGGAGTCATCACGTCGGGCATGGCAGCCCCCGCGGCGGCTCCGCTGGCGACCGACTGCTGTTGCTGTCCGGACTGTTGCTGGCCGGGCTGCTGGTAGCCACCCTGGAGCGCCTGCCCCATGATGTTGCCGATACCCATGCCGGCGCCGATACCGGCGGTCAATCCGGCCCCGCCGCCTTCGTTTTTGGCAGCGTCGCGCATCGCGTCAGCGGCTTGGAGTTGAGTGTAGACGTTCATGTCCAACATGCCCATATCGCGCAGTTCCTGGGCCGACTTGTCAGACGGTTTCAGGTTGCCGATGTAGAAGGTCTTCAGGGTCAGGCCGAGGGCTGTGAAATCGTCCTGGGCTTTGGCGCGTACGCCCGCGCCCAGTTCTTCGGTCAGGCCAATCAGTTCGACAACGCTTTTCTTCGCGCCTGTCTCGCCCAGCAAATCCTGGAACTTGGAGAGCAGCATGGTGCGCATACGTTCTTCAATTTCGCTGGTGCGGAAGATGGCCTGCTTGCCGACAATATTGGTCACAAATAATTGCGGGTCGCTGACCTGAAACGAGTAGGTTCCAAAGCCCTGCAGCAGGGCGACGCCAAGACCCATGCCGGGATTGCGTACGATAATCGGCTGCGGCGTTCCCCATTTTTTATTGGCGAATTCTTTCAGCGACACGAAATACACTTCCGCGGGGAAGGGGGTGCGGTCGTTGAAGGCCTTGCCAATCAGGTCGATTAGTTTGGGGATATTGGCCGTGGCAATGGTGTGCATGCCGGGGCCGAAAACGTCCAGCGCCTGGCCGTTGCGGAAGAATACCGCCGCCTGTCCGTCACGCACGATAACTTGCGAACCGAGGCGATAGTCGCCGATACCGGTGTCGTCTGGGAAACGGTGGACAATTTCATCCGCCATCTCATTGCGATATTCAATGACATCAAAGATACGCGCCATGTTTCTCTCCTTTTGAGTTCAAATCAATAATCCTTATTGTAGCCCATCCGAACGGATGTTTCAAGCACATATACGCCAAACCTGCCAAAATGTTGCGCTTATTTTGCCTTCATCTGCTGTCCGTCGCCGCCCCGGCTGAGCATGATGATTTCTGCCATAATGCTGACGGCAATCTCCTCGGGAGTTTCGGCGTTGAGTTCCAGCCCCATCGGGGAGTGGATGCGCTTCAGGGTCTCGGGGCCGACGCCTTTTTCAACGAGTCCTTTGACGGTAGCCGCCCAGCGTTTTCGTGAACCAATCACACCGATGTAAGCCGCTTTACTGTCCAAAAGGGCCGGGAGCCCATCAACGTCCACCAGCGAACCGCGCGTGGTCAGGATGAGGTAGGTCTGGCGGTTGATTCTCAGGTGTACAGGCAGGTCTTGCAGGGGAACCGGATAGAACTCATCAGCGTCGGGGTTCATTTCGTGGGTGCAAAACTCGGCCCGGTCGTCGCTGACCGCCACCCGGTAACCCAGCCATTTTGCCAGGTGGGCCACGGCTTTACCGACATGACCGCCGCCTACGACAACGATTTTTTCAGGCGGTAAGATGGGTTCCACGTACACCTCCAGTTGCCCGCCGCATACGCCCGGGTCGCCGCGCTTGGGGTCGGTCATGCTGTATTTAAGCAGGGATGGTTTCCCTTCTGCCATGGCTATCATGGCTTCGTCGAGCACGCGATGCTCCAACTCGCCGCCGCCGACTGTGCCGGTAAATTCCCCATTCTCGAAAACCAGCATCTTGCTCCCGGCCCGGCGCGGGGTCGAACCTTTGGATTGCACAATCGTGCAGAGCGCCGCCGATTCGCCTTTTTCTGACAGGTCGGCAATAATTTTGAACAGATTGTCTTTCATGCTGGTAATTATATCCGCGAATCTGGCGTTTACTCGGCGTTGCCCGATTCTGGCACTAACAATTGTCCGAGGTTTCCCGTAGCCAGTTTGCGCGAGTGGTCCGCACTTTTTTTGTGTTCCTGCGCCATGCTTTTATAGGCCGGGTCGGTGTGTTTTTCGAGCCATTTGGCAACGATTTGGTGCAGTTCTGCCCGGCTTCGGTTGGGTATCAGGCTGTAGGCGACATCGCGCAGGTAGGTATTTTTGAAGATATATTCCTGTTCGTCAGAGAACTGCGAGTTTTTGCGCGGGAAGGCCAGTTCGGCGCGCACCAATTGGCGCAGTCCGTCCTGGATGAAGCGCTCTACAACGGCGTCTGGCGCATTGGCCATGGGCATGCTGCCCGGCAGGGCGGCCGATTTGGTCTGGGCAATAATGCTGCCGACCCAGAAGACCCTCCCAACCACCGAGGCCATCAATGCCACGGCGCGCGCTTCTCGTGACAAGTTGTCGAGACGCGCTTGCAGAGTGGCGCTCAGCGATTCTGGAATATTGGAAAGCAAGTACTTTTGGATTTCATCTGCGGATGTTTTTTGCCCCAATATGCCGGATTTCACCAGGCTTTTGACAATTTCTTCCATAAAGTAGGGGTTGCCCTCGGCTTTTGCGCCGATAATGTTGAGAAGTTCTTCGGGCAGGGTTTGCAGGTCGGGGTAGGCGAGCGCGACCAACTCAGGGGTAAACGCGATAGACTCGAGCGGGATTGTGCGAGCCAGGTTGTGCCATTGCGACTGCGCTTTCAGAAACTCAGGCCGCGCCGCGCCCACGACCAGCAATGGGATTTTTGGTTCGTCGAGGCTGAGCAAAAAGGTAAGCAGTTGCAGGCTTTCACGGTCGGCCCATTGCAGGTCGTCGAGGAAGAGTACCAGTGGCTTTTGTTTGCTGAAATGATGCAAGAGCTCGGTCATTAGGAAGTACACCCGGTGCTGTCTTGCCGCATCCACTTTTTCCTTGGTCGCAGAAAGGCCGATAATCTCGCCCAGGACCTCGGTGGCCTCCACTTGCGGTTTTTCCGGGTTATTGCCCCACAGGCCAGTCAGCCCGGCTTGCCACTTTTCAGCCGCCTCATCCGGCTTGTCGTCGTCTCGCAGGCCGAAGCGGTTTCGGAGCAGCACCCGCCACAGGTAGTAAGGGATTTTGGATGTTTGCGCCAGGCCACGGGTAGAAAAGGTCTGAACCTCGTCATGGTTTTGCTCGAGGTGGTTGTTAAATTCGAGCATCAGCCGCGACTTCCCAATCCCAACTTCCCCATGCAGCAGGGCCATTTGCGGATGCTGCGAAGACAAAGCGTGCTCGAAAACCGCTTGCAGGCGATTAAGTTCATCGTCGCGGGCGACCATGTTGGTCACCAGGCTGTCTGCGCTCTGGTAGCGTGGACGCCCCTGGCTATGGATGGGTCCCTCAATGGTGTAGGATTGCACCGGATCGGCTTTTCCCTTTACGAAGGTCGAGTCGAGGCGTTTGACCCGGAAGCTGCTCCTGACCATCCGAAAGGTGTTTTCACCGATGACAACCGTGCCGGGCTGGGCGATTTGCTCCAGCCGGGCGGCGACGTTGACCGTGTCGCCCAGCATGGTGTATTCGTTGCGCGCACCGATATAGCCTGCGAACACCGCGCCGCTGTTGACACCCACCCTTAATTTTAGTTTTTCCGCACCGGGGATGTCACAGACCAAGCAAAAGTCGTCGAGGGCGTTTATCATTTCTAGCCCGGCGGCGATGGCCTGTTCTGCATCGTTGTCGCTGGCGAAGGGTGCCCCCCAGACGGCCATGATGCCGTCGCCGAGGTGCTTGTCAATATATCCGCCATGCGCTTCGATGACCGCGTCAAGCTTTTTCCAAATCCCCTTGATTAAGTCGCTGACGGTTTCAAAATCCAGCCTTTCGGCCATGGCGGTGAATCCCTGCACATCGGCAAACAGGATGCTGGCCAGGCGGCGTTCTTCGGGGTAATGGGTATCGCTCATAAAAAAAAGAAATGCTCCTGTTCCCAATCTTAAACGAAATTGGGCGCAGCAGCATTATGAAGGGATTGCAAAATTTAATTTTCGAGCAGGCCCAGCACGACTGGCAGGAGTTGTTTCTTTCGCGAAACGACACCTGCTGCCTGGCGGGTGCCGTCTGGCAGGGGCGGGTAGGGCAGTTCGAGCAGGATGGGTGGGTATTCGGTCGAGATGAGCAGGCGGCTCGAGCCGCGCACAACGTCGGTGATGAGCAGCATGGCGAAATCCAGGCCGCGCTTATCGTGCAGTTCGTCGAGTGCCTGGCGCAAGCCGGTCAGGTGTTCATTGATTTGGAGCAGGTCGGTCACTTCGGCCTGAGCAACCGCGAATTTGTATCCACCGGCCTCGTAAGGTTTGATGTCGGTTGCAACGATTTCCTGCGGGCTGCGATTAGCCAGCCCGGCCCCCGCGGAAACGACCTGTTCGCCAAACGATCGAATCGTCTCTCCCTTGAGCGGCCCGTTGCCGACAAAGGCCCAGCGAGCCAGTTTTTCGGCGGCCTGTTTGTCGCGCTCGGTGGTTGTCGGTGATGTCAGCACGAGCGTATCGGCCAGCATCCCGGCCAGGGCCAGGCCTGCCAGCGCCGGGGGCATCGAAAGCCCGGCCTTGGATGTCAATTCGGCGACCAGGGTGCTGGTCGAGCCGACAATATCGACCGTGAAGCGAATCGGCTGGTGGGTGTGCGGGTTGCCGAGGCGATGGTGATCGAGAATTTCTAGTAGTTCGGCTTCGTCGAGCGCTGCGATGGCCTGGCGCGGCTCGTTATGGTCGACCAGCACGATTTTCAGGCGCGGCGGGTTGAGCACCCCGCGCTGGTGACAGACTCCAAGATAGTGCCCGCTGTCGTCGACCACGAAAAAGTCGCTATGCTCTTCGCGCAGGATGCGGTGAAGTGCATCGCGGATGTGCCCGTTGGCGGGAAAGTGCGGTACGCTGGTATCGGCCACGTCGCGGCAGGGCGTGGACATAATATCGGCGATGCGCTGGTCGCTCATATCGAGGCGCGGGCCGATAACCTGCTGAAAGAAGTTGAAGAGGCTGAACCCATCAATCATGCCAAACGGGATGCCGTTTTCGCTGACGACCGGGGCTATCCCGCCCGTGCGGCTTGCCAGTGACCAGGCTTCGCCAAGCGGGCTGTCGGGTGAGATAGTGTCCAGTTGGCGCGTAACCAGCTCGAAGCGCGGCGAGGCGTCTGTGAGCAGAATCGGTGGGTCCAGTTCGAGGCGTTTCAGCACCCAGGCGGTTTGCTGGTTGATGGCCCCGGCTCGCGAGGCAACCACATCCAGGTTGTCGCGCTGGCGCAACAGCCAGGCGTAGGTCATGGCGGATGCAATCGAGTCTGTATCCGGGTTGATGTGTCCGGTAACATAAATAGGTGTCACGCGCGTATTTCCTTTCGTTCAGGGCGCAGGTTCAATATATATAAAATTATCGCCAGTCATTATGTAATTATCAGGTCGGTTGGTGCGTTCTACTGTCTGCAAATAATAGCCGAAGGTGTGACCGTAAGGGGGGCGTTCATCAAAATAACTTTCAACCAGTACTTCATTGATGTAAAACGAAATCGTTTTGTTATCGAATTTTACTGCCAGGCTGTTTTTTTCGCCAACCTTTATTGCGGCATGTTTTGCGAGTCTTAATGTGCGTTGGTCTCCACTCATTTTTCTCTCGATTTTATATGTTTGTGTGCTTTCATTAATCCCGAAGAGATAAGCGTGGAAGATTCCCGCATGGGCAAAAGCAATTCCGTAAATGAATTTGTGTTTTTCCGAGTTGTCCGCTTTGGCATCACGGGCAAGCAATTGTACATCACCCTGAACATAAAAAGATTGGCTGACGCTGCCGCATTTATGGCAAATCCCGCGCACGTCAGTGTCTGGATATCCATCATTCCGGAAGAACGAGATTTTCAACACGCCGTCCTCGACATTGGCTGTTCCCCATGCTCGGAGCTCGTAAAAAGTAGAATCAGGATGAAATGTATCCCATTGCCCTGTGTCTTCGTCGAATGTTTCGAGCAGCATCTTCTCATCGCCACTTAAGCCAAAGGGTAGGCCGGGGTAGCGTGTTCCCCTTGGGGTTGGCATTGGTGTTCTAGGAAAAATTACAGTATCGGTCGACGTTGGATCCTGTATTGACCTGTCAGTGGCAAGCGTGCCTTTGCCTAACGGCGTCAGGATAACAGGCGAATCGGTCGGAATAATGACAATTCCCGGTTGGTCTTTGATGAGCAGATATACCCCTATTTGGAGCCCCAGACAAACCAAAAATATTGCCACGATGGTGGCAAGAAGCTTAAGAACCCCATGGTTTTCCTGATCGGTTAGGCTTGAATCGTTCATTTGGATATTTGCCAATCCCCGGCATAACTGACCGGGTAGTTGCCCGCCTGCTGGTTGACCCAGGCCCAATGCAGTTCGACCAACTGGCGGATGTGAAGCAGGTCGTGGGCGACCCAGGATGCAAACATTTCCCCGGCCTGCATTTCGCGGCCCCAGGGCGCGGTCGCGCTAGCCTGCCAGTCTGGGTTTTCCAGCCTGGCAAGCCAGCGAATGGATTTTTCGCGTTCGCGCAGGAAGCCCTGGAGCGATGCAAACAGTTCGCGGGAGTTGTAGGCCCTTTCGGTCACCCAGGTGGGCGGATTTATCGGCGGCCACTCGATTCCTGAGCCGCCCAGCAGGATTTCGAGCCGGGTGCGGAAGTCGAGCATTTCCTCGTCATGTAGGTGGTTGACCACCTCGAGCAGTGACCAGGTCTCGGCGTCCGGTTTCCAGCGCGCCTGTTGCTCGCCGACCTGGCTGGCCAGGGCTTCAATGCGTTTTGCGTTGGCCCTGAATTGGGCGAGAAGCTCTGCAAAGTTCATTGTCTTGCCTAAAACCTTTCGGGCGCGAATGCGCGCAGGTCGAACCCAGGCTGGAGACCATTTGCCAGTTCTGCCACCACCTGACCCGTTCCCGGCCCAAGCGAGAGCCCGAGCATCGCGTGGCCGGTGGCAAGAATCAGGTTCTCGTGGCGCGGAGAATAACCGAGGATGGGCATTCCGTCGGGGGTGGTGGGTCGCAGCCCGGCCCAGGTTTCTTCGATGACGATATCGTTGTCATCGACCCGGATGTATTCGCGCACAGCCTTTTCGATGTTGGCAATCCAGCGCATGTTTGGTTCGGTCGACATTTCGCCGATTTCGAGCCGCCCGGTGAAGCGCAGTTTGTTGCCCATCGGAGTGATAGCGACCTTGGGTTCGCCCAGCAGGAGCGCGCCGCGCGGCATGGTTTTGGTGGCGGGCATGGTCAGGCTGTAGCCGCGCGCCGGTTGGATGGGCAGGCTCAGGTCCAGTCCGCGCCCGACTTCGGGCGACCAGGCCCCGGCCGCCAGCACGACCTGGGCTGGTTCAAATTCTTCGGCGGGGGTGATGACGCGGGTAATTTTCCCATTTTCGGCCACCAGCCGGGTCACCGGGGTGTTTTCGCGCAAATCTGCGCCCATTTCGCGCACACGTTCCTTGAGCAGACGCAGGAAAACGCCGGGGTGCAGGGATGAATCGCCGGTGAAATCGACCGCTCCGATGACCTCGTCGAGGGCTGCCGGTTCGCGCTCGCGCAGGGCGTACCTGTCAAGAATTTCGGCGGGCATGTCGTGCCGGTGGAGCAGTTCTGCTTCGTGGCGCCCGCCCGCGAATGCCGCTTCGGTCTTATAGAGAAAGAGCAGGCCGGTTTCCTGGTAGGCGCAGTCGAAATTTTCTGCGGCAATCATCTCGGCGAAGTTTTTTGCGCTCAACAAGCCCAGCCACTTAAAGGGAGGGATTCCGCGGTCTACGTTGGTCTGGGTGCAGGCGGCTGTAAAACGGATCAGCCAGCCAAGGTAGG
>Ga0208244_101650_pt1 | contig 10838 bp, 11 predicted proteins | sample SubbioCR12Aug_5A_FD_184828 | JGI IMG/M metagenome (GOLD analysis project Ga0208244, IMG submission 184828) | Serpentinite rock and fluid subsurface biosphere microbial communities from McLaughlin Reserve, California, USA - CR12Aug_5A (SPAdes) | ecosystem: Environmental > Terrestrial > Deep... | reverse complement strand
ACTGCTCCGAGAGTTTCAGTGTTGTTTCAAATGAGTTATTTTTTATGAAATAAAAAGATGCTATAACGGAAATTCTTCTCTCCCATAGTAATTTTGATTTCACAAGTTTGAACAGAATATCTTTCTATTTATCGAAAAGATATGCCCCTACAATCTCGCCGGCTGATAGATCAACAAGGTCCCAGTTGTTGATTCTGTTTGTGTTCTTAAGATAAATTTTAAATATCTTCTCTCTTGTTTTCTCGTCTTCTTTTTTATAACGGAGTACTAAAATCATTAAAGCGACAAGCCGCTCTTCGTGAATTTTTGATTGAAGAAGTTCCTGAACTTCGTCGAAGGAAAGATCAAGATTCTCTTTTGCGATTTGTCTTAACGGCGGCACTTTAATACCGATAAAAACATCCCCTTCTCCATACTCTCCTGGTCCCGTTTTGAAGAACCGCTGTAATATTTTTGCATGCTCTTTATTTGATGCTTTTTTCAGACTTTGCTTTAATTTTATCAGACTCATAAATCCTTTTGAAATTTTGGTTTCAAACTTAGGGAGTGAGACTTTAAGTTACAAATTAATGAAGCTTAAAAGCGAGAAAAGTTTTTAAATCTTTAATACTTTACTAAAGACTGGTCCTTAGCATTATAAAAGACCAAAGGGTGACTTTTTTCACGTCAGGATTTGCAGTCGATTTGTTTCTCAACTCCGTTAATTTACCCGTAAAAAAAGCACTTGCACCGGCACTGATTTTTGTCCCCTTTAAAAAACTATAGTCAATAGTCAAATCAACTTCCTGTCCTAAAACCGTTTCACCACCTGTCCCCGGTTTGTTCGTTGTAAAGTTATGAAGTGCTAAAGAAGCATTCCATTTACTTTGCGGGAGCTTCCAATCAAGCGTAAAATATAAATCGTGTAAACCTGCACCGCCGGTATTTGAGGTCCCATTGTTAAAATAATCCATAAATCCGTAATACTTATGATTAGATCCGTAGGAATGAATAAAGTGTTTTCTCTTATTACTGCTGCCATCGTTACCGGATAAAACATCTGCTCCAAGAGTAAAAGTAAACGGATTATAATTGTGAGACGCCTGAAGGGAGAACAGATACGCATCTATTTTTTGTCCATTGTCATCACCTAATTGATAAGCGGCTTCTGCTGTTATTCCGAAATTTTGGAAATTCCCGATGTAAGTAATAGCTGTAGTAAGTTGTTTCAACTCGTTAGCCGGAGCAGAAATTGAACTATTCAAGGGAGGTAATGTAAAATCATAAAAACTCAACAACTCAACTGCGTGAGCTTCCGTGAACTTTTTCTGAAGGTACAATCCGTAAATATCGTTTTGTCTCATATTATGTCTTATTACAAAAAGATCGGCTTTTATATGTGAGTTTAATGAGAATCTTATCGCGTCGAAAACCCTTCCGACATTACTCCAATTATTTGAGCTGAAAAATCTCTCCGTTCCGTAAATAATCTGAAATCTTCCTACTTGAATATCAACCGGCAAATCGAATAGTCCCGAGAGAATTATGTAGCCTTGATTTAAGTCGAGATTTTTAGAATTAGAAATTGTGCCGCCCTCTTCCCCAAGCTGCCTGGAGTCCTGTACTTGAAGGAAGAAAGTAACTTTATCGAGGAATGTTTTTTTAACACCGGCACGGATTCGCATTTCGGGCTGGCTCGCTAATTTTTTTTCGAAAAAACTTTTTCCATCAAGCTGCGAGCGAATTTGAGCTTCTCCGCTAAATTGCCAATCATCATTTTGAGCATACATGAATGATGTTAAGACTATTATTAACCCTAAAATGAAAATTTTCATAACTCTTCCTTTTACAGCAAAAAAATAACCTCCGCTTTATGAAGGGAGGTTATTGTAAGTATTAAATACTATTTGTTCATCTTTGCCTGTCGCTCGGCAGCATTTTTATCCCACACCGGAACAACAGTAGATAGGAACTCCTTTTTCTCATTTCTTGCTTTTTCCATATCCAGACCGATATACTTTTGTGCTTTTTCTTTTGTGGATATGTCAGGCATTTGAATCGGCATCTTTACATTAAGTTTTGATAATAATTTTGCGAGCTCTACCCTTGCAAGTTCGGAGCGTTGTATTGCTGTGCCGAGTATCCTTGCCGATTCAAGCGGTGCGTGGAAACTTCCGCCGTGACTTGCTGCAATATAATCCCATCTCCACTGTGCATGACGGATATACTTAAGAACCGGTTTCATATCCGCTTCGGTCGCACCGTTATCCCATGCTGCTTTTGCTTCTATGTGTGCCCGTACAATTGAGTGTTCAACTATTTCGAGGAGTTGTTTAACTTTATCCTGTCTCTCATACACATTTTGAATCAAAGTTTGTTCGCTTTCACGGTGACAAACCTGGCAGGAACGGGAAATGTTGTTCAAAGGACTTTGAATATGATGATCCGTGAACTTAACACCGCCTTCAGTTTTGTAAGGCATGTGGCAGTCTGAACAAGAAACACCCCTTTGAGCGTGAATACCGAATTGAGCTAATTCCCAATCCGGGTGTTGTGCTTTCAATACAGGAGCTTTACTTAATGTATGTACAAAATCGATGTGTTCGATATTGTCGTAATACTCTTCCATTTCTTCAACGGAGATTCCCCCATCCCACGGAAATGTTAAATATTTTTCATCACCTTTAAAGTAGTATTCAACATGGCACTGGGCACAAACAAGAGAACGCATTTCCTGGTGTGTTGCTTTAGAAATATCTTTCCCCTGTCTCTTAAATGCTTCTGCAAGTGCGGGACGCGTAATACGTAAATTCATTGTATTAGGTTCATGGCAGTCCTGGCAACCTATGGCGTTCACAACTTCATCGCCGAGATCGGTCATTTTTTGTTTATAAAATTCGGCGACACCCATTTGGTTCATCAAGCGGGGTACGTCTGTACTTTTACATGTCCAGCAAGTAGCCGGCTGCGGAACACCGGTTCTTAATGTATTTCGCACATCTGTAACTGCGTAGTAGTGACCTCTGCCTTGATTATAATCTCTTGAAAAAGCATAACCAGCCCAAAGAACAACAAGATTAGGTTCTCTGTCAAGCATATCAATCATTTTACCACCGCCATACTTACTTGCAAAAGTGGTGTCAAGCGTTTGAATATAAGCCTGGAACTGCCTGGGGAAATTTTCACCCCATAATTCATTACGCGGTTCATATTCTGCAATCGGCGTAACTATCTGGAATCTTTGAATTGTTTCACTTCTTCTTTCTACTATCGAAGTTCCGAATAGCCCGACAAGAAAAACAATTATTAACGTAACTCCGAACAAAGCCCATGCTACCCATGGTTTTTCGACTATAAGATTTTGTAATTTATTCATATTAATTCCTTTTAATTGTTCTTTGTTTCTTCAGTTGAAATAATTTTTTCCATCCACTTCGGCATAACCGGGGTTAAACCGGGGACGCGAGCAAACGGAAATGATGAAAGACTATTAACTCTTCCGTGCGGTGTTTCCCTGTGGCAATCGATACACATTTTCCCTTCACCGTGTTTTGCCATACTGTGTGTTACTGCTACAATCGAGGATTCGTTTATCTGAGAGTTGTGACACCTTATACAGTTTTCCTGTACTACGGCAGCACCGGCGGATTTAATTCTGATTACCTGCGGCTCAAGACGGAGCGTAAACATAGTGGCATGACGCATTCCATCGCTTGCTTTGAAAAGGTAAGTACGGATAAAATTATCCTGCGGCACGTGGCAGTCGTTACAAGTAGCAACCCGTGCGTGACTACTTTTTTGCCATGTTGCAAATTGCGGTGTCATAACGTGACAGTTCATACAAGCAAGAGGGTCGTTTGACATATATGAAACAGCGTTTGAAATATGAAAGATAACGAGCAGTAATCCGGCAAGTACGCCTAATGCCAGCACTACGGGTAATCGCCAGCGGGGCGGCGGTAAGAATGACTTGAATAATCTTTTTATCATAATAATCCGTTTTTGTTATTGATAAACTTCATACCGGTTAATTACAAACTGGAATAGCCGGTAGAAAAATGTTGCCTCTATTGTAAATATGTTTGTATATAATATAGTTTTTTTTAGAGAGAGAGTCAATTATAATAATGTCTAAATGTAGCTCGAAGTTTACTTCGAGAAGCCATTTTCCCACGAAATGAATTTCGAGTTTCACTAGTTCTCTCTGAACGCTTTTTGCAGATCTATTTGTAGTTCGAAACTCCGTTTCGAAAAAGTGATAAGTTATTAGCGAAATAGAGTTTCGCATTACAATAATCTAAAAATTGTTATGTAGCTCGAAATTTAATTTCGAGTTATGTTTATATTATTTGTGGTAACTGACTCTTAGGTTAAGCAATTCTATCTCTTTCTTCTTTCCACTTCCAAAGGTTTTATTTTATCAGTAATTCTTCTTTTTGTATCTTAAAAGTGAAAAAAAAATATTTGAGTTAATTATTATCAATAAAATATGAGGAGTCCTATGAAAGATATGACAAAAGCCAATTTAGAAGCTGCATTTGCAGGTGAAAGTCAAGCAGCAATGAAATACTCTATCTTTGCAGAAAAAGCTGAAAAGGAGGGTTACCATGAAACAGCACGTTTATTTAAAGCTATTTCCTATGCCGAGAAAGTACACGCTGAGAACCATCTGAGAGTACTTGGTGGAATTAAAGATACTGCATCTAATCTTGAAACTGCTGCAAGCGGTGAAAACTACGAAGTTGAAGAAATGTATCCTGCTTTTGATTCGGTAGCAATAATACAGGACGAAAAAGCTGCCGTAAGATCTTTCTTTTATGCAATTGAAGCAGAAAAAATTCACGAAGTAATGTATAAAAACGCTCTGAAGAAAGTTCTTGAAAAAAATGATATTCAGAAAATCACCGTTTACGTCTGCTCTGTTTGCGGACACACGGTTTTTGACGAGGCACCGGACAAGTGTCCGATTTGCGGAGTTAGTAAAGATAAATACCAAAAATTTTAAGTCGTGATTTAAGTTTATCTAATATAAAAGCCAACCTTTTAAGTGTTGGCTTTTTTTATTCTAATATCTTTACCTAGCAATTCTCCCGCCCTTGTAGAGAAGTATATGTGTTATGTGGTGTGGAGTTTGTCGAATCGGAGATTCGACAAACAAATTATTTTAGTAATTCCAAATTACAATAATTCCATTTCCAATCTTCCCATTTTTCACACAATCCGGCTTTTACCGGATTGTTAAGAACATATTTAACAATGCGAATAAGTTCTTTCTTGTCACGCACTACATGGTCGTAACTTTCATGTTGCCAGAAAGTTCCAGAACGGTTAATAAGTTTGTTGCACTCCCTTGCAGTTGAGCCCTTCAATTTGCGAAGTATATCTGTTACAATTGGAAAATGTAATGCGACATTTATGTCGCCAATTTTATTGAGAAAATTATGTGTAATCGGGCGAGATAAATCTCGCTCTACAATTTTATTTGTAGCTTCGTTTTGTTCTAAGGTAATTGGAGTGAAAACAAGATGAACATGATTTGACATAATTGTATAGCAGATTAAATCATAACTCTTTTTGTCGGAATAATGCATTGCATCTTTGACAACTTGTGCCACATTATCGTTTTGTAACCAGGTGGGTCCGTAGCCCGCTCCATCTAACAATTTATCAAATTTGCCGAAGTACAGCGATTGATATTCTTTGTATTTTTCTCTCCTTACTTTCAGATTATCAAATCCGGCGATTAATTTTAATGCTTTTTCTTTTTCTATCTTTAGTTTGTTAATTACACTTACAGGCACCGAACCGGCAAGTCTGAATGTAACAATAAATGTATACCCCAATGGTTGGTAGTGAGGTAGATTCCGTTTGTAGTATGTTTTGTAAGTATTCATATTAGCTCCGGTTTATTTATTTGAAACCCCGTTTCGTTAAAAAAAGTGGTTTGCGAAACGGAGTTTCGCATTACAATATCTGAAAATTGATTTGTAGCTCGAAGTTCACTTCGAGCGGCTATTGTTCCTCCTCGAAATAAATTTCGAGTTGCAATGTATGGCCTTATTCTTTGCTTTGTGTTATTTGAGTTTGAGAGCATAATAAGAAAACTAATTTATACCATAAATTAAATTGATAAAAACTAAATAATCGTATAAAATATTCCTAATATCTCATGAATCGGTGTTTTAATCGTGTATGAATTGTCGACAAACTTAATTTTCCTAACGATTTTCCTGCATATTTGATTAATAATTTGTAATTTCGAGTTATCAAAAATAATCTTAAGGTGTGATATGAGTTATAGAGTTGAAACCGATACTATGGGAGAAATTAAAGTTCCGTCAAACAAATACTACGGAGCACAAACAGCCCGCTCACTAATGAATTTCAAAATAGGCGGTGAAAAAATGCCAAAAGAACTTATTAGAGCTTTCGGCATTCTTAAAAAAGCTGCAGCAATTACTAACATGGAACTCGGCATCCTTTCAGCAGAAAAAGCTGATTTGATAGTCCAGGCTGCAGATGAGGTTATCGAAGGGAAACTTAATGATCACTTCCCGCTTGTTGTATGGCAGACCGGCAGCGGTACTCAAACCAACATGAATGTTAATGAAGTAATCTCTAATCGTGCAATTGAAATTACAGGCGGAGTAATGGGGAGTAAAAAACCGATCCATCCGAATGATGATGTAAACAAAGCTCAATCATCGAATGATACTTTTCCTGCAGCTATGCACATTGCAGCAGTTGAAGAGATTCACCGGACATTAATACCGATGGTTACAAAGTTGAGGGATGCACTTCAAGCTAAAGCCGAAGAATTTGAAAAAATAATTAAAATCGGTCGCACGCACTTAATGGATGCAGTTCCGCTTACATTAGGTCAGGAGTTTTCCGGTTATGTTCAAATGCTTACTAACGGACTTGCGAGAATTAACGCTGCAATGCCGAGAATGTATGAGATTGCTCTTGGCGGCACAGCAGTAGGAACCGGGTTGAATACTCATCCGCAGTTTGCCGTTAAAGTTGCTGATAAAATAGCAGAGCTGACCGGGAAACCGATTGTAACAGCACCGAATAAATTTGAATCGCTTGCTTCTCATGATGCTATGGTTGAGTTTCACGGGGTGTTAAAAACTCTTGCTGCATCATTAATGAAGATTGCAAATGATATTCGATGGCTCGGCTCCGGACCACGATGCGGTTTGGGTGAATTAATGCTTCCCGAAAATGAACCGGGGAGTTCCATTATGCCGGGGAAAGTCAATCCGACTCAGTCGGAAGCTATGACTATGGTTTGTGCCCAGGTTTTCGGAAATGATGTTGCTGTAAATTTTGGCGGAGCTATGGGTAACTTTGAATTGAATGTTTTCAAACCGGTAATTATTTATAATGTTTTACAATCCATCAACTTGATTGCAGATGCTTGTGAAAGCTTTACAGACCATTGTGTAGTTGGTATCGAAGCAATTAAAGTGAACATCAACAAACATCTTGAAAACTCCTTAATGCTTGTTACGGCACTAAACCCTCATATCGGTTACGATAATGCCGCTAAAGTTGCAAAGAAAGCACACAAAGAGAACAAAACATTGAAACAAGCAGTAGTTGAACTCGGTTTGTTGACTGATGAAGAATTCGATAAATTTGTCCGCCCTGAAAACATGATCGGACCGAAATAACAAAAACTAAACGGAGCAGTTATGGAAAAACCTGAAATACCTCAAAAAGCCCCTTATGGTATCTTAATGCAGCCCGGTAGTTACAAATGGTGTACTTGCGGATTATCAAACACGCAGCCGTTCTGCGATGATGCGCATTACGGTACCGGCTTCGAACCTCTTCTTGTTGAAATAGAAGAAGAAAAACAAGTCTGGTGGTGCGGTTGTAAGCATTCTAAAAAAGCACCGTTCTGCGACGGTGCACATAGAAATGTATAAATAATTAGTTGTATTAATTTTCTTGCTCTTTTCTTTTCTATGAAGAGAAGAGCAAGTTTTTTATTAATAGGAAAATAGTTTGGATAACTGGAACGGGATCGTATCTCTTTTTATTGCATGTATTGAATTTGTTTTAATACTCAATATCCTCTTCTTTGCAGAAAGAAATAAAGTCAATCGGCTAGCCGCTCTACTTATATTTATTCTGATGAATTATCAATTGCTTGAGTTTTTAATGTGCTATGCCTTTATAGGATTACCGTACACGGCATATATTGCTTTTGTAAATATTTCATTTCTGCCCCCGCTCGGATTGTTGATTGTTCTACGATTTTGGAATTATGACAAGAAATACTGGTTGTTATTATTTATGCCGCCTCTTTTCTTTACGATTTATTATCTCTTTACGATTGAGCAGTTTCAGCTAGGGAAATGTACGGTTCTATATGCTTCATACAATTATCCACTCGGCTTTCTATACGGTTTGTTTTATTACTTGCCTATCCTTGCTACAATAATCTTATTATCAGTTAAAGCAAAATTGAATAATGGGAAAAGGAATCTCTTAGCCAGAGTTTTGTTAGGTGGATATATTTTAATTTCAATACCGGTAATCGCATCATTTTTATTTGCATGGCTTGGGATGCCCGGTTTGCAATCGGTGATTGAATCCATTATGTGTAAATCCGCCGTTGTGCTTGCGTTTTGTTATCTCTATTTCAGTTTGAAAAATAAGAAAGAAAAAACAGTTAGTTAAATATGGAAGAAAGAATACTTAACATTTATCTTGTTATTAACAACGGCTATGTTGAAGAATTCCGTGCGGTTTGTTACGAAGAAGCTGGAAGTGACGATGAAAAAATATCCTTATTAAAAAGTAAAGCTGCCGCTGATTTTGAATCCGCTTACAAGTTCGACGCTCCAAAAGATAAGAAGGGTGTGTTCATGTCTTACAGAAAATTCTCAAAACTTGAGAGCCGGGGGAAACAGTTTATGCTGTTTGAAGAGATTTTTTCAAGTTTCGAGGTCCCGCAAAATCCGCTAGTTTGTGTTACACCTGTTGTCGACGGAAAAATTTTAGCACAATAAAGTGTCTTTATGTATCGCAGCCTGCAGGCTGCGCCAGGTTGTGAATTGAGTTTTTAATAATACTAATTTTAGGCTCAGACTGAAGTCTGAGTTACTTGATGCTATTCTATTTTTGTCTATTATATTATATTTGAATAAACTAAAATCAAAAAAAAGAGGTAATTCAATCATGAAATTATTACGATATATTCTTTTCTTTTTTGTTGCACTGACCACAATCTCAACACCACAAAAAAAGAAGTTTACTGTTGAAGAGATCTTTACAAATCGTAGTTTTTACGGAAGAAGTCTTTCGCAAGTCAAATGGTTCGAAAACGGCGACAGGTTTTCATTTATTAAAATGGATACTGAATCCAAATCAATGGCATTGTTTGAACATGACCTTAAAACCGGAACTGAAATAAGGATAGTGTCCGGTAGTGAATTAAAAATGGAAGAGAATGACAAGCCATTCATGATAAGCAATTACGAATGGCTGCCGGATAATAGACATATCCTCTTTACAGGTGTTTTACCGGCAAGAAAAATCAAATCCGGCGGTGCTTTTTATCTATATAACCGGGAAACAAAAGAATTTTCCATTCTTGCGGATTCCGAAGAAGAACAGATAAACATTAACTTTTCTCCGGATGGAAAGAAAGCTGTATTTGTAAGGGGGAATAACATTTTCTTAATCGACATTGAAACAAAAACCGAGACCCAGCTTACATTTGACGGCAGCGATCTTATTCTTAACGGTCATTTCGATTGGGTTTACGAGGAAGAATTCCACATCATAAATGCAATTGAATGGTCACCGGACAGTAAAAGAATAGCATTTTGGCGGCTTGATCAATCAAATGTGCCTGAAATTAAAATTGCTAAATGGGATTCACTCTATTTGAATGAATTGACAATGCGTTATCCTAAAGCAGGGGCGAATAATTCGCTTGTTAAAATAGGTGTGGCAGATATTCAAACTAAAAAGGTAAATTGGATAGACATTGGAGAAGAAACAGATATTTACATACCCAGAATTAAATTCACCAATAACCCGGAAGTGTTATCGATACAAAGGTTAAATAGGTTACAGAATACGCTTGCTCTCCTCTTTGCAGATGTAAAAACAGGAAAATCAACAACTATATTAACAGACACCGATCCATGCTGGATTGATATTTCGGATGATCTTTATTTCTTACGGAAAAAAGAAGAATTTATCTGGACGTCTGAAAAAGACGGCTACAAACACATTTACCTTTACAGTAATAGTGGTAAACTTGTTAAGCAATTAACTTCCGGTAAATGGGAAGTTAATAACATCCTCGGGGTGGATGAAGAAAATGAAACGATTTATTTTACATCAAATGCAGCGGGTGTTCAACATCTTAATTTTTATTCTGTTGCACTATCCGGCGGTGAAATAAAAAAAATATCCGGTAAAGACGGTTCTCACAATATTACGCTTTCACCAAATAAAAGATATTTTATCGATAGATATTCGACTACTGATTCATTAACATCAACCACTATCTATAATACAAATGGAGAACTTGTTAGAGAGCTTATCCCTTCGGACATGAAGGTGTTTGATGACTATGAATTATCACCGGTTGAGTTTATAACCTTTACTACTTCAGACGGAATAGAGTTAAACGCATCAATAATAAAACCTGCTGAGTTTGAGGAATCGAATAAATATCCCGTTTTAATTTATAATTATAGCGGACCGGGTTCGCAGTCTGTGACCGATAGATGGGGTGGACCAACCGGATTGTGGCACCAGATGCTTGCTCAACACGGATATATAATCGTTGTTGTCGATGTTCGTGGCACAGGCGGACGGGGAAAAGA
>Ga0208244_101649_pt1 | contig 10855 bp, 10 predicted proteins | sample SubbioCR12Aug_5A_FD_184828 | JGI IMG/M metagenome (GOLD analysis project Ga0208244, IMG submission 184828) | Serpentinite rock and fluid subsurface biosphere microbial communities from McLaughlin Reserve, California, USA - CR12Aug_5A (SPAdes) | ecosystem: Environmental > Terrestrial > Deep... | reverse complement strand
GCCGCCGTTTCGGCAAGCCCCGCCCGGTCGAGATCGGTCAGCGCCAGCCGCGCCCCGCGCTTTGCGAGCGCAATTGCCGTCCCGCGTCCGATGCCGCTCGCCGCGCCCGTCACCACCGCCAGTTTGCCGCTGATCTCCGTCATCTCGCTCCGCCTCGTCTGAATGCCGTCATGGGCTCTAAACTATGGCAATTCATGGAAATGTCACGAGCTTCGCGCGGCTTTCCGCGTCGCGTTGGACCGCCCCCCGCCGTCGCCTCTATGCTGGCGTAAACGCCATCGGCACAGAGGGGGAACGATCATGCAGGTACAACCCATCCCGGGTCTCGACGACGGCATCAACGAGATCAGGCTTCGGACCGCCAAAATCGTCACCGGCGACATCATCCCGGCCGAGCCCGTTCTCTACAAGGGCGGCGCGGAGGCGGAAGCCGTCCGTACGAAGATCAAGGCGAAGGTCAAGGACGAGGGTCTCTGGGCGCCGCATCTGCCGGAGGATTATGGCGGCATGGGCATCGGCTTTCTGAAGCACGCCTATATGAACGAGATCATGGCCTGGTCGCCTTTCTCCGCGCGTCTCTTCGGCGTCGTCGCGCCGAACTCGGGCAACCAGAAGATCCTGCTGAAATACGGCACGCCCGAACAGAAGAAGAAATGGCTTGAGCCGCTGGTCGCCGGCGACATCGAAAGCTGCTTCTCGATGACCGAGCCCGACCAGCCCGGCTCCGACCCTTACGCGATCCAGACCCGTGCGGTGAAGGACGGCGACCATTGGGTCATCAATGGCCACAAATGGTTCACCTCCAACGGTCGCCGCGCCGACATCGCCATCGTGATGTGCCGCACCGAAGAGAAGGACGGCAAGGGCGGCGTCAAGGACAAGATGACCCAGATCATCGTGCCGATGAAGACGCCCGGCGTGAACATCATCCGCTCCGTGCCCGTCTGGGGCCACACCGGCGGCGATCATTGCGAGATCAAATACGAGAATGTCCGTGTGCCGCTTGAGAACCAGCTTGGCCGCACCGGTACCGGCCATCAGGCGGCGCAGGACCGTCTCGGCGAAGGCCGCGTCTTCCATTGCATGAATTCGATCGGCCAGATGTGGCGCGCCTTCGACCTGATGTGCAAGCGCGCCATCAGCCGCGAGGTGCATGGCGGCAAGCTCGAGACCAAGCAGTTCATCCAGGGCTTCATCGCCGACAGCTACATGGACATCCAGGCCGCCCGCCTGATGACCATTCACTGTGCCCATCGCATGGAGGAGGGATCGGGCGCCCGCGTCGACATCTCGGCAATCAAGATCTTCGTGCCCGCCGCCTTCGAGCGCGTCGTCGACCGCGCGATCCAGGTACATGGCGCCCTCGGCGTCTCGGGCGACACGCCGCTGGCCGGCATGTATCAGGGTGCCCGCACGCTGCGTCTTGCCGACGGACCGGACGAGGTTCATCGCATTGTCATCGCGAAAAGTGTACTCAAGTGCTACCACGAAGGCATGAGCTGGGACTTCGGAGCGTAACGAGAATCGAATGGCGGCGGCGGAAGGCGGATCGAGACTGCGGCAGGGCAGGGTGTGGCTGCGCGACTTCTGGGCGCGCTGGACCGGCACCCGGACCTTTGTCGTCATGGCGGCCGTCCTCTTCCTGATACTGGCGCTGACCGGGGCGCTTCACCCGACCGCCGCTTTCGTCTCCTTCCTTCTGCTGGCCGGCGTCGCGGTTGCCCGCGCCATTGCGATGGGCGAAACGGCGCCGATCCGGATTCAGTCCCGCGCCGATGAGACGGCGCCCTCCGCCTTCGAGTCGGGACCGGCGCTGGCCATTCTGAATCGTCTTCCCGATGCGCTCTTCGTGCTCGATCGGAACGGCCGCGTGATGTTCGGCAACAGCGCCGCCGAGCCGCTGATCGGCAAGGCCGCCCGCGGCCGGCATGTGGCGAGCGTGCTGCGCGTCGCGCCGCTGATCTCGGCGATCGAAAGCGTGATGCAGGATGGCACGGCCCGCACGATCGAATACGAAATGCCGGTTCCGGTCGAACGTCATTTCAGCGCCTTCGTCGTGCCGATCGAGGCCGATGACGCCGGTGCGTCCCGGCTTTGCCTGGTGTTGCTGCGCGATCTGACCGAGGCCAAGCGCGTCGAGGCGATGCGGGCCGACTTCGTCGCCTTCGCCAGCCACGAGTTGAAAACGCCGCTCGCCTCGCTTTCGGGCTTCATCGACACCTTGCGCGGCCACGCGAAGGACGATCCGGAGGCGCGCGAGAAATTCCTCGAGATCATGGCCGACCAGGCCGCTCGCATGCGCCGGCTGATCGAGGACCTGCTGTCGCTGTCGCGCATCGAGCTGCGCGAGCACATGCGGCCGGCCGACGAGGTCGATCTGCTGGGCGTGGTCAGCGACGTCGCCGACGGCCTGACCCCGACGGCGCAGCAATATGGTGTCGAAGTGGCAGTCACCGCGCCGGCCGGGCTGCCGCGGATACGCGGCGACCGGGAGGAGCTGGCCCAGGTCGTACAGAATCTCGCCGACAACGCGCTGCGCTATGGCCGCGCCGGCAAGCGCGTCGAGATCTCCTTGGCGACGGACAAGAAGGCCGGCCGCCCGATGGTCCGGCTTTCGGTCCGCGACTTCGGCCCGGGCATCGCAAGGGAGCACCTGCCGCGCCTGACCGAGCGTTTCTACCGTGTCGACGCGGCGGCCTCGCGCGCCAGGGGCGGCACGGGCCTGGGGCTGGCGATCGTCAAGCACATCGTCAATCGCCATCAGGGCACGCTTCAGATCGAAAGCGAAATCGGCCAAGGCTCTGTTTTTACAGTACTTTTCCCGGTTGTCGGCTGACAGGAACCGCGCCGCCTGGTACTGTCACAAAACTGTCATGCAACTGTCGTAAAGCTTTCGTGACACCCCGCTAGCGTCCGCCGGCCTGAAGGTTAAGCCACTTCGAAAACCGGAACGGCTTGGGCGCGCCAGGGGGGCCAATGTGGCTGCTTGGCGCCCGGCATTCACAAGACTGGAGAATGAACGTGAAACTCAAATCCCTGACGATGGCCGCGACGGTTGCCGTCACCGCTCTCTCGGTCGCCGGCGTCGCGCACGCCCGCGACCAGATCCAAGTGGTCGGCTCCTCGACCGTGTTCCCCTTCTCGCAGGCTGCTGCCGAGCAGTTCGCGAATGAAACCGGCGCGACCGCGCCGGTTGTCGAATCGACCGGTACGGGCGGCGGCATGAAGATTTTCTGTGGCGGCGTCGGCACGGGTCACCCCGATGTGACGGGTGCCTCGCGTGCGATGAAGGTCTCCGAATACGAACTCTGCATGTCGAATGGCGTCACCGACATTACGGAAGTGCTGCTCGGCTTCGATGGACTCTCCATGGCCGTGTCGCGCAAGGGCCAGCAGCTCGATCTGACCAAGGCGCAGCTCTTCCAGGCACTGGCCGCCAAGGTCGAAGTCGGCGGCAAGATCGTCGACAACCCCTACAAGAAGTGGTCGGACATCGACCCCTCGCTCCCGAACGCTGAAATCTCGGTCATGGGCCCGCCCCCCACCTCCGGCACCCGCGACGCCTGGGTCGAACTGGTGATGGAAGAAGGCTGCAAGGCGTTTCCGGCCATCGAGGCGCTCGACAAGGACGCGCACAAGGAAACCTGCCAGCGCATGCGCACCGACGGCCCGTTCATCGAAGCCGGTGAAAACGACAACCTGATCGTTCAGCGCCTCGACTCCGATCCGAACGCCTATGGCATCTTCGGTTACTCGTTCCTTTACGAAAACCAGGACAAGCTGCTGGGCATCAAGGTTGAAGGTGTCGAGCCGAACGAAGAAACGATTGCTGACGGTTCCTACGCGGTCTCCCGCCCGATCTTTTTCTACGTGAAGAATGCGCATCGCGGTGTGATCCCCGGCCTTAACGAGTTCATCGCCGAATACACGAGCGACGAAGCCATGGGTCCCGGCGGCTACCTCGAGGAACGCGGTCTGATCGTGCTTGCGGACGACCGCCGCGCCGAAGTGCAGAAGGCGGCCAGCGATGCGGTCAACATGCCGGCCAAGAAGTAAGACGACATTGCCACCCGGCGCCGCAAGGCGCCGGGTGGATTTTCCGCCGATTGTCGACAGCAGGTTTTGTCAGGGCTTCCGATGTCTGCCACCACACTCCTCGCGATTGTCCTGATCCTCTGCCTCTTTGGGTATTTGTGGGGCCGTGGCAATGCCGCGGCGCTGAAGCGAAGCGGGCAGGGTATGCACTCCATCCCCGCCTATCACGGTTATTTCGTCGCCCTCACCTGCGGCATCCCCGCTTTCATCCTGGTTCTTGTCTGGCTCGCTGCCGAGAGCACCATCGTCGACCAGATCATTATCGCGGGTCTCCCGGCCCATATCACGGACGGCGTCGAAGTTTCGCGAATGTCGCTCATCCTGAGCGAGATCAAGAGTATTGCGGGCGGCCGGATTTTCGGAACGCCGGACCCGGCGCTTCTTGAAGCAGCGGAGCGCTACAATTCGCTTCGCGGTATGGCATCGCTTGCCATGGTCGTCATCACCATGGCTGTCGCCATCGCCGCGATGGTGTTCGCATCGACGCGCCTTTCGGCGGAGTTTCGCGCTCGCAACCGGGTCGATGGAATCCTGCGCTGGGCGCTGATCGTTTGTTCGATCATCGCTGTTCTGACGACTCTCGGCATCATCCTTTCTCTCGTTATCGAGAGCCTCGCCTTCTTCAATCGGGTGCCTTTCTTCGAGTTCCTCTTCGGCATGGAGTGGAGCCCGCAGATTGCGATGCGCGCCGATCAGGTTGCGTCCTCCGGCGCCTTTGGCGCGGTACCGGTCTTCTGGGGCACGATATTCATCAGCGCGATCGCCATTTTCGTGGCTCTCCCCGTCGGCCTCTTCTCGGCGATTTATCTGGTCGAATATGCCAACAAGCGGGTGCGTTCATTCGTCAAACCGCTGCTCGAAATCCTGGCCGGTATTCCGACCATTGTTTACGGCTTCTTTGCCATCCTCACCGTCGCGCCCTTCATTCGCGATCTCGGCATGTCGATGGGGCTTTCCGTCGCCTCGAACAGCGCGCTGGCGGCAGGCGGTGTCATGGGCATCATGCTGATCCCCTTCATATCCTCATTCGCCGACGATGCGATTTCGGCGGTGCCGCAATCGATGCGCGACGGGGCCTATGCGCTCGGCGCAACGAAAGCGGAAACCATTCGCCAGGTGCTGCTGCCGGCCGCGCTGCCCGGAATTGTTGGCGGCGTTCTGCTCGCCGTCAGCCGCGCTATCGGCGAAACCATGATCGTTGTGATGGCGGCGGGCCTCATGGCGAAGCTCACCGCCAACCCGCTGGAAGGCGTGACGACCGTCACCGTGCAGATCGTAACGCTTCTTATCGGTGACACCGAATTCGACAGCCCGAAGACGCTCGCCGCCTTTGGTCTTGGCCTTGTTCTTTTCACCTCGACTCTCGCGCTCAACGTCATCGCGCTGCAGGTCGTCAAGCGCTATCGGGAACGCTATGAGTGATACGACCGAACAGACCGGCGGCGCAAAGCGCAACGTCTGGTACGATCCGGATGCACGGTTGAAAAAGCGCCATGCCGCGGATATGCGGCTGCGTGCCTATGGCATTGCCGCGATCATTTTCGCTCTTGGCATGCTTGCGACGCTGATCGGTACGATCCTGATCACAGCGGCGCCAGCTGTCACGCAGACCATGGTGACGTTCGAAGTGGAAGTTCCGGAAGGTTCGGTCGACCCGGACAATCCCAGCGGTGCGTCCTACCAGACCATGCTCAATGCCTCGATCGCGAGGATATTCCCCGATGTCGACACGCCGCGGGAGCGCCGCGAACTGCGCCAGCTTTTCAGCAATGGCGGCCAGTATCAGTTGCGCGACCAGATTCTCGCGGACCCGTCGGTTATCGGGGGAACCGTTTCAATAGCTTTCCCATTATCCGACATTGGTGACCAACTCCACAAAGGCGTGATTGATCGCAATCTGCCGCCCGATTTTCGCCGCGTGAGCGACACGCAGATCGGCTGGTATGATGTGCTTGTCGAGCGGGGGCAGATTTCCGCGCCATTGAACTGGGGCTTGATCTTCAACGCCGACAGCCGTTTCCCGGAGCTTGCCGGCCTCAAGGGCGCGCTGGTTGGCTCCTTCTACGCGCTTCTGATCTGCTTCCTGATCAGCTTCCCGGTAGGTATCGCCGCCGCCGTCTATCTCGAGGAATTCGCGCCGAAGAACCGGTTGACCGATCTGATCGAGGTCAACATCAACAACCTGGCAGCCGTGCCGTCGATCGTGTTCGGTCTTCTCGGCCTTGCCGTTTTCCTCAATTTCTTCGGTATGCCGCGTTCGGCGCCGGTCGTCGGCGGTCTGGTGCTGTCGCTGATGACACTGCCCACCATCATCATTGCGACCCGCGCAGCGTTGAAGGCTGTGCCGCCGTCGATCCGAGAAGCCGCCATCGGCGTCGGCGCCTCGAAAATGCAGACAGTAGGGCATCACGTCCTGCCGTTGGCCATGCCGGGTATTCTTACAGGCACGATTATCGGTCTGGCGCAGGCGCTGGGCGAAACGGCGCCGCTGCTGCTGATCGGCATGAACGCCTTTATCACCGCCGCGCCGGACAGCATGTTCAATCCCTCGACGGCCTTGCCGACCCAGATCTACATCTGGGCCGATAGCCCGGAGCGCGGCTTTACCTCGCGCACCTCGGCCGCGATTATCGTGTTGCTCGGCTTTCTCATTACAATGAATGCAATCGCGATTTATATGCGCAAGCGGTTTGAAAGAAAGTGGTGACGGACATGACAGCAATGGCAACCACTGAAGCGTCAGGAATGACCATGGCGAAGACGGTCGAGAAAGCCGACGTTCTTACGGACACCGCCCCGCGGACGGCAGGACACGAAGTGAAGGTCGCGGCCAGGGACGTTTCGGTCTACTATGGCGACAAGCAGGCGCTGATCGATGTGACGATCGACATTCCGGCGCGTCAGGTCATGGCTTTCATCGGTCCGTCGGGCTGCGGAAAATCGACCTTCCTGCGCTGCATCAACCGGATGAACGACACGATCGACATATGCAGCGTCAAGGGGCGTATCGAAGTCGATGGCGTCAACATCTACGACCCGAAGATCGACCCCGTTTTGCTGCGCGCGCGTGTCGGCATGGTTTTCCAGAAACCCAATCCGTTTCCGAAGTCGATCTACGACAACATTGCCTACGGTCCGCGCATTCACGGCAAGGCCAAGGCCGGTTCCGAGATGGACGCCATCGTTGAAAAGAGCCTGCGCCGTGCCGGTCTCTGGAATGAAGTGAAGGACCGGCTGAAGGAGCCGGGCATCGGCCTGTCGGGCGGCCAGCAGCAGCGCCTCTGCATTGCGCGCGCCATCGCGGTCAACCCCGAAATCATCCTGATGGACGAGCCCTGCTCGGCACTCGACCCGATCGCGACCGCGAAGGTCGAGGAACTGATCGACGAACTGCGCGAGCGCTACACCATCGTCATCGTGACGCATTCGATGCAGCAGGCCGCTCGCGTTTCCCAGCGCGCGGCATTCTTTCATCTCGGCAATCTTGTCGAGGAAGGCGAGACCGAACGTATGTTCACCAATCCGTCCGACCAGCGCACCCAGGACTACATCACGGGCCGCTTCGGCTAGAGCCAACAGGAGTGACGGACGTGACCCAGCACATCGTAAAATCGTTCCAGGAAGAACTCGACACCCTGGCAACCAGCATTGCCCAGATGGGCGGCCTCACCGAAGCGCAGCTTTCGGCGGCCATCGAAGCGGTTGTGCGGCGCGATGCGCAGCTTGCCGAGCGCACCATCCGCGAGGATCAGCGGATCGATGTGCTGGAGGCCGAAATCGAATCGCATGCGGTCCGCATGATTGCGCTGCGTCAGCCGATGGCGGCCGATCTGCGCGAGGCTATCGCGGCGATCAAGATCTCGATCGATCTCGAGCGTATCGGCGATCTGGCCAAGAACATCGCCAAACGCGCCCTCGTTCTGCAGAACGATTTCGAGGGTGCCGCCAAGCTGATACAGGGCATCGCCCGGATGGGGCGGCTGGCCCAGCGGCAGCTGAAACAGGTGCTCGATGCCTATGCCAATCGCGAGGCGGCCGCGGCCATGGAGGTCTGGCGCGAGGACGAGGAAATCGACGCCATGTACAATTCGGTCTTCCGCGAATTGCTGACCTACATGATGGAAGACCCGCGCACCATCGGCGTCTCGACGCATCTGCTGTTCATTGCCAAGAACATCGAGCGCATTGGCGATCATGCCACCAACATCGCCGAAACGGTCGGTTATCTGGTGACAGGTGAATGGGTGCAGGACGAACGTCCCAAGGGCGATACAACCAGCATGACTGCCATCGAGGCGGAAAACTGAGGAAATCTGGAGGAATCATGTCCATGATGCTTGCCCATACCGGCGAAGAGGCTCAGGATTTCGTCGGGAACGACCGGAATCAGTTCGAGAGACGCATGAAACCGACTGTGATGATCGTCGAGGATGAGGAAGCGCTGCTGACGCTGCTTCAGTACAATCTCGACAAGGAAGGCTACAAGGTCATCACCGCATCCGACGGCGAGGAAGCGGTGCTGATGATCAAGGAGACGACGCCTGATCTCGTGCTGCTCGACTGGATGTTACCCAGCCTTTCGGGCATCGAAATCTGCCGTCGCCTGCGGGCGCGGGATGAAACCCGAAACCTGCCGATCATCATGATCACGGCGCGCGGCGAGGAGGGGGACCGTATCCGCGGCCTCGACACCGGCGCCGACGATTATCTGACCAAGCCTTTTTCGATGACCGAGCTGCTGGCGCGTGTCCGTGCTGTCATGCGCCGCATTCGTCCGGCGTTGACGGAAGACATGATCACCTTCGGCGACATCGTCGTCGACCGCGCTGCCCACCGGGTGCGCCGCGGCGAACGCGAAGTGCGTCTGGGGCCGACCGAATATCGTCTGCTCGATCACCTGATCCAGCATCCCGGCCGGGTCTTCAGCCGCGAACAGTTGCTCGATGCGGTCTGGGGATCGGACGTCTATGTCGAGGCTCGCACAGTTGACGTTCATGTCGGCCGGCTGCGCCGGGCGCTCAACGACAAGGGCGAGAAGGATCCGATCCGCACCGTTCGCTCGGCCGGCTATTCGCTGGACGAACAGTTTCAGGCCTGATGGTTTTTGCTCGCTGCAATGAAAAACCGGCAACCGCGAAAGCGGATGCCGGTTTTCCTTTCCCCTCGACGCCCCGAAAGGCCCTGGTTCAGCTGACCAGTCGATGATCCTTGCTGCGCTGACGCTCGCGATTGCGCCGTGCCTGCGCGGGCTGATAGGCCATCCGCGCATGTTCGGTGCAATAGGGCGAGGCATTGTCGGCGCCACGGCCGCAGAAATGAAAGCCCGGCCGGCCGGGATCGCCGATCGGCCATTTGCAGGTGTGCTCGGTCAGCGTCAGCACGGTGGCGCGCTGGCTCGGTTCGAGCATCCGTTCTTCCTGGACCGTCTCGCTGCGCGCTTCTGCCGTCTCGCGGGCGGCGTGCTCTTCATTGCGCGCTTCGCCGGTCAGCGGGTCGGGACGGCCTCGGACGAGCGTTCGCGGGCCCGTGCTGCGCGTGCGCGCCGGGCGGCTCGGTGTCGCCCGGCCCGACAGGCCGAGACGGTGCACCTTGCCGATAACGGCGTTACGGGTGACGCCGCCAAGCTGCTTGGCGACCTGGCTGGCACTCAGGCCGTCGGCCCAGAGCTTCTTCAGCAGTTCCACGCGTTCGTCGGTCCACATGATGCTCTTCCCCTTGGGGCCCCCTCTCGGCCCGATTGGAGGCCTGCCACTGAAATCCGACCCCACTAGATTTCGTAGGCGTTAAACAAAAATATACAATATAAAGCCCAATTGCCGCAACCGGGCGTGTCGGTGCCAGTGGCCTTATCCACAGAAAAGAACCATCCTCGTGGCTTGTCTGCGGCCACACCGTCCCTTAAGTCTCGCCGATGCTTGCCGATCACAGGAGCGCCCGATGACCCCCACTCCCTGGCCCGCCGAGGGCGCCCGCCGCTTCGGTGCGGTCAACTGGCTCGGCATGTGGACCCTCTATCTGAAGGAAGTGCGCCGTTTCTGGAAGGTGATGACCCAGACCATCGCCGCACCGGTCATCACGACGCTGCTCTATCTGGCGATCTTCGCGCTCGCCATCGGCAAGTTCCGCCCCGACGTTCACGGCGTGCCGTTTGTCGAATTCCTGGCGCCCGGCCTGATCATGATGACCATGATCCAGAACGCTTTCGCCAACACCTCTTCCTCGCTGTTGATCTCGAAGATCCAGGGCAACATCGTCGATGTTCTGATGCCGCCCCTCTCGCCGATGGAGCTGAATATCGGCATCGCACTGGCCGGCGTGACGCGCGGCCTGGTCTGCGGCGGCGCGACCGCGCTTGCCATGTTGCCCTTTGTCGATCTTGGTCTGGCGCATGTCTGGGCACTGCTCTTCTTCGCCGCCGGCGCCTCGCTGATGCTATCGCTGTTCGGCATTCTGGGCGGCGTCTGGTCGGAGAAGTTCGACCATTTGCAGGCCGTGACCAATTTCGTGCTGCTGCCGCTGACATTTCTGTCGGGAACCTTCTATTCGGTGACCCAGCTTCCCGATTTTGCACACAGCGTCACGCTCTGGAATCCGGTCTTCTACCTGATCGACGGTTTCCGCTATGGCGTGACCGGCCACGCAGACGGTTCGCTCGAAATCGGCATTGCGCTGGTGATCGGCGTCAATCTTGTGCTCTGGTGTCTTTGTCATATGCTCTTCCGCACCGGCTACCGCCTCAAGGCTTGAGGAGAACCGACAT
>Ga0208244_101648_pt1 | contig 10861 bp, 9 predicted proteins | sample SubbioCR12Aug_5A_FD_184828 | JGI IMG/M metagenome (GOLD analysis project Ga0208244, IMG submission 184828) | Serpentinite rock and fluid subsurface biosphere microbial communities from McLaughlin Reserve, California, USA - CR12Aug_5A (SPAdes) | ecosystem: Environmental > Terrestrial > Deep... | reverse complement strand
TCATCCTGATCTGTTCCGGTAAAGAACAGATAACCGCATTCAACGGAAATGATGCCCTCGCCCAATTATGCGCGACCGAAGTCCGCTCCGGATATGTACTTCTGCCATCGGGCAACGATATCCATCTTTACACCTCGGTGGAACTGGAACTCTCCCTTCAAACCGATGACCGGGTGTTGGTCGGAAAAAGAACTTCAGGGATGTTATCCGCACTACAAAATGAAACGGGACTGGTGTATTTCCTGATCCATCGGGATGAGGTGATCAATGCCAGTGACCCATCCCTGGCATCCACACCGGCGGCGGATTTATTGCGTGGCGCGAGGGGATCGTTCAACGCATCGCTTAGTCAACAGACGCTCGACCTGAATTCCCACAGCTATCTTGTCACCGTTCTGGAGATCGAACCCAGCCTGGATTTGAAACTTGTGAGCGCGTTGAACGTGGATGAACAGATCGCGGTTCAACAAAACCTGACGCGGTCATTGATTCTCGGGGTTGCTGCAGTGGTGGTTGCAGCTTTTGGACTGGGGGCGTGGCAGTCCCGCCGTATCAGCCGCCCCATCGCAAACTTGGCGGATTCGGCTGCTGAACTCAGACAGGGGAATCTCAATGCGCCCGTAAACGTTCAATCCTCCGTATTCGAGATCAGCCAGCTGGCAAATACGCTCGAAGATGCGCGCGTGACACTCCAGCATTCGATGGAGCAGTTACAGGCGGAAAAAGCCTGGATCGAACACCTGCTCAACTCCATCGTCGAAGGGATGCTAACGCTGGATAATCAGAACCGCATCACGTTCGCCAGCGCGGGGGTTGGAAAAATCATCGGATTGGAGCCCGAAGTCCTGATCGGAAAAAAAGCGGACGATGTCTTTACCACAAAGGATGACGAGTTGACGTTCAGCGGCCAGCTTCCAAATGCTGGGCAACAAGCGCGGGTGTCCATCCGGCTGGCGGACGGACGGGAACGGCTGCTATCCATTTCAAAGACCAATCTGCTCCCGCCCGTTGCCATTGACGCCAATCGAGCTCTCGTGATCCGCGATGTGTCCAATGAAGAGTACATCCACCGCCTGCTGGGCGATTTCATGGCGAACATTACCCACGAATTCCGAACGCCACTCTCCGCCCTGGGCGCTTCCTCCGAGTTGCTGCTGGACAACCTGCAAAACCTTTCCCAAACGGAAACCCGGGAATTGCTAGTTTCGTTAAATCTCGGCATCATCAACCTGCAAACCCTGATTGACAATTTGATCGAAGCATCCAGTATTGAATCCGGCAGGTTCAAAGTTTCCATTCAACTTGTACCATTCAATGTGATCCTGGATGATGCAAGGACTATGATCCAACCGCTGGCGGAAAAATATAACCTGCGGCTGGAAATTCATCCTCTGGCAGAGTCGCTGATTGTCAAGGCGGATCACCGCAGGACCGTTCAGGTTCTGGTCAATCTGATCTCCAATGCCATCAAACACAGCCCGGAAGGCGGGCGGATACAGATCGACCATGCGATTGCAGACCAGATGTTGCGCGTTGAAGTCACGGATGAAGGCAGCGGCATTCCAGCCAGCCTGCGCAGGAACCTTTTCCGCCGCTTCTCCCATTTGGATATACCCAATGAGCAGGCAAAACAGGGGGCAGGCTTGGGACTTTCCGTGGTGAAGGCAATTGTGGAAGCCCAGCATGGGGAGGTCGGGATGAAGGACCAGTCAGATGGCGGCACCACCTTTTGGTTCACCCTGCCATTGGCGGGAGGGGAGCGAACACCATGAAAATTCTGGTTGTGGAGGATGATCGGGTCGTTGCCGATCTGGTGGTTTTCACGGTCCGACGCGCCGGATATGAGGCGGTCATGGCGAACGATGCGGGGAGCGCCATCCGCCGCTGGCAGGACGATCAGCCTGATCTGATTCTCCTTGATGTTAATCTCCCCGGAACATCCGACCTCAAGGATGGCTTTGCCATCTGCAAACGTATTCGCAGTAAGTCGGACATTCCCATCATCCTGCTTACAGTGCGGGGCGAAGAGGACGATATCGTGTATGGACTGGAAGCCGGCGCGGATGATTACATCCTGAAACCTTTCAGTCCACGGCAGTTGGTGGCGCGCATTCAGACAATCTTGAGGAGAACCAACACCGGTACGGTGACACCTCCCGCCAATTTTTCCGCCGAAGGATTGGAGTTCAACCCAAAGCTCAGGCAGATCCAATTGGAAAACGGCGGACCAGTGAAGTTGACGCCCCTAGAAAGCCGCCTGCTCGAGTCCCTGATGTTGAACGAAGGACAGGTACTTACCGTGGATGACCTGACCAGCGATGTTTGGGGAGCCGGCGGAGGCAGTTCTGAAATGCTGCGCCAGTTGGTGCGGCGTCTGCGCGCCAAGGTCGAAGACGACCCGGCTCAGCCGCGCTACATTCATAACCTGCCCGGGGTGGGATACTCGTTCAAAAGAAAATAGCAGTTTGCAGGGCAATGAAAAATATCCCGAAAGGTCTGTGTCAAACGTTGCAGTAATCGACCGACCTTTCGGGATAACATATGCCTGAACCTACGGGGGAAATTCAATACCGCAAGCCGAATTTTGTCACAGGATTGTCACACGGCTATCACTGGAATGGTCACATCTCACAGGTATCGTTGGCGCATATCAAACCATGAGGTGAATATGTCAATTGTTCTTGAAAGTGTAACCAAACGCTTCGGACAACACACAGTTGTAAATGACGTCTCCCTGGAGATCAAGGATGGCGAGTTTTTTGTACTGCTTGGCTCCAGCGGCAGCGGAAAGACCACGGTGTTGAACATCATCGCCGGGCTGGTCTCCGCGGATGCGGGACGTATCCTGCTTCACGGTCGGGAGGTGTCGCACCTGCCGCCGCAAAAGCGCAACACGGGATTTGTGTTCCAGAATTATGCCTTGTTCGAATATATGACCGTCGCCGAGAACATCGAGTTTGGGCTTCAGATCCGTAAGGTTGCCAAAAGGGAAAGACAGCGCAAGCGCGATCAATTGTTGGAACTGGTGGGATTGGTCGGCTTGGGCGAACGATTGCCGCGCCAGCTCTCCGGGGGGCAGCAACAACGCGTCGCCCTGGCGCGCGCACTGGCGCTTGAACCAGACGTACTCCTGCTCGACGAGCCGCTAGGCGCGCTGGATGCAAAGATCCGCGTGGAATTGCGGCGTTCCTTGAAAGCCATCCAGAGTGAATTGGGGGTGGCGGCGATCCTGGTCACACACGATCAGGAGGAGGCGTTCGACCTGGCAGACCGCATCGGCGTGATGAGTTACGGACGTTTGATCGAAGTGGGCACGCCATACGATCTGTATCAGCGTCCGCAGACGGAATTCGTCGCGTCCTTCCTCGGGACAGCCAACATCCTTTTGGGTCAGACCAAAGGCGAACAAATTCAGATCGGCCCGCATGTATTTGGACTTACAAAGGAAGCCGCAAAGTTCAGCATGGATGGGCGCGTACAGGTGGTGTTCCGCCCCGAGGATCTCGCACTCGCCGCAGACAAAGCCAGTCTGGGCTGTACACCGCTGGGCGAGGGGAAGGTTACCGGTCTCGGGTTCAATGGTCCCGCGGAACGCATCCGGCTCGAACTGCCCTCCATACCGGGCGTGCGCGCGATCGCGCCCGACGTACCTTTCGGAAATCCGAACATCATCATCGACGCCAGCCGTCCACCGGAACAATCCGCGTCATTTCCGCTGGCAATCGATCAAAAGGCATGGGTTGGGATAAGGAGACTGCACGCGCTCTCGCACCCGGGTCTCAATTTCCTGGTGGTGACGGACGGTTCCCTGCGCAGTCAGTCGGCGGTCAGCTTGGGCGGATACCTGGCGCGCATGGCGCATGCCCGTATGACGCTTCTCGGAGTCGGGAAGGACCAGACTTTGCTGGACGCTTATTTGCAAGATGCCCGCAAGCAAATTGGAAGCGGCATGGCTTCGGTCGAAGTGCGGACCGAACAGGCACCCGCCCCGGTTGCCATCGCCAAATCCATCGAGGCGAATCCGGTCGATCTTGTGATCGTAGGCTGGCGTCCGATGGAGGGCATGGATTTGGCTGAACAGATCCTGCAGATGGGCGACCATCACCTTTTGTTGGCGGCTCACCCCGGTGCGCGCTTTGAAAAGGCGCTAGTCTGTGTCGCCAGCGGCGAACCCGGCAAGGACGATGTTTTGTTTGCGGGTCGTCTGCTCCGCCACCTTGGCGCCAGCGCCACCCTGTTGACCGTATCTGGCGCCACGTCAGACACGGAACAACAACAAAGCCGGATCGAACGCTTCATGGCAGGAGGCGTCCATACACTGGAAATGTTCGGGGTTTCTCCGCAGGTCAAATTGAGAAATGGGAGTCCACAAAAGGAGATCGTACAGGAGGTTACGGATGGAGAGTTCGATCTGTTGGTCATGGGCGCACCCCTGCCGCAAAAGGACGGACGCATCGCACTGAGCGGCGTCATTGAGGGCGTGATGAAAGAGGCTGGTAATTGCTCGCTCCTGATCGTCAGGTCGCATCATCACAGAAATACAGTCGTTTTCGATTAATCGTTCGTAGATGTAACTTAATTCAAGACATACAAAGGAAAAAATCATGCTTACAAATCTTCATAAGAAATTGATCCTGCCGTTCCTGGTGATCGCCCTGCTGGCAGCGAGTTGTTCATCGGGCGCGTCATCCCAAGGCGGGGAAGTTAAATTGGTACTCGCTGCCTATACCACCCCGCGCGAAGCATACCGGGAATTGATCCCCATCTTCCAGGAACAGTGGAAGGAAAAGACCGGGCAGACGGTCGTGTTCGAGGAGTCCTATCAAGCCTCCGGCGCGCAATCCCGCGCAGTGTTGGAAGGCTTTGAGGCGGACATCGTCGCTCTCTCGCTTGAAGCGGATGTGATCCGCCTCGAAAACGCCGGGTTGATCACCCATGACTGGCGGAGCAAACCCTTCGGCGGCATGGTCAGCACCTCGGTGGTGGCGTTCGCCGTGCGGCAGGGCAACCCGAAGAACATTCAGGATTGGGCGGAACTGGCTCAACCGGACTTGCAGATACTCACCCCGAACCCGAAAACCAGCGGCGGCGCGATGTGGAACATCCTCGGTCTGTACGGCGCGGCGCAACGCGGTTATGTGGAAGGATATTCTGCGGACGACGCCGGCGCACAGGAGTTCCTGTTGGCTGTCCTGAGAAACGTCACGGTCATGGACAAATCCGCCCGCGACTCCATTGTGAACTATGAAAAAGGTATTGGCGATGTGGCAATCACTTATGAGAATGAGGTGCTGGTAGGTCAGCAGGCGGGACAGACGTATGAATTAGTCCTTCCCACCTCCACCATGCAGATCGACAACCCGATCGCCATCGTGGATACGTACGTGGACAAGCACGGCACACGCGAAGTCGCAGATGCCTTCCTGGATTTCCTCTTCAGCGCAGAAGCGCAGCAGGTCTTTGCGAAGTACGGATTGCGCTCTCCCGACCCCGCAGTTGCCCAAGCGACCGCCGACCAGTACCCGCTGATCGAAGACCTGTTCACCATCGCGCATTTCAGCGGATGGGGTGAAGCCACGCCCAGGTATTTCGGCGAGAACGGCATTTTCTTCCAGATATTGGGTCAGGTACAGGGCATCCAGATCACGGAATAATACCTACAGATTCAGGCGGTTGTCGGATGGAATACCGCTGACAGCCGCCTGAAAAGAATCTTCGATGAATACACTTCTTGCAGGCAACCCGGAAACAAAAACAACAGGAACGCCTCTCCCCTGGGGACGCTGGGGACTACGTTCTGTTGCCATCTCCTATCTACTCGTGATGCTCGTCATCCCTTTGCTGGTGATCCTCCAGGACGGCATGCGGGAAGGATTGGCGGAACTGTGGCGGCAGGTCACGCTTCCCATCGCCTGGCACGCCTTGAAACTGACCCTGTGGACTTCAGCAGTAATGGTAGTCATCAACACGATCATGGGAACATTGACCGCCTTCGTGCTGGTGCGATACGAATTCCCCGGCAAGACCGTCCTGAATGCGATCATTGACCTGCCGCTGGCGATCCCGACGCTGGTGACAGGCGTGATGCTGGTAGTGCTTTTTGGACCTCAGGAGGCGGTCGGCGCATGGCTGAAGGATCAATTCGATTTTTCCATCATCTTTGCCCCGTCGGGGATCATTATGGCGCTGCTTTTCATCACCTTTCCTTTCGTTGTTCGATCCGTGCAGCCGGTTCTGCTGGAGTTGGATCGTACCCAAGAAAATGCCGCCGCCACGCTGGGGGCAGGCGGCTGGACCATTTTCTGGCGCATTATCCTCCCGCCGCTGGCGCTGCCCATCCTCACCGGCGCGCTGTTAAGTTTCGCCCGCGCAATCGGCGAGTTCGGCTCGATTGTCATTGTCGCCGGGAACATCCCACTCGTTTCACAGACGGCGGCGGTCTATGTCTTTGGCGAGGTCGAGTCGGAGAACCGTCTCGGCGCCAGCGCCGTGTCCATCGTCATGGTGGGCATCGCTTTCATCCTGATGATGGCGGCAAATTATCTTAGAAAATGGTCAAGGTCGGGATCCGAGAAGGAGGTTGAATGAGAACCCCTGCATCCACAAAAATCGTTCCTGTTACCAAGCGGCTGTCTGAACTCCGAGGGAAATGGGCAGGCTGGGTATTGATCACGCTTGTGATCGCCTACGTCGCACTTCTGATTATGGCGCCGTTGGCTGCATTGACCATCAACGCCTTTGAAAAAGGCGCAGGCGCGGTGTTCTCGTCGCTTGGGCAACCACTCGCATTACAAGCATTTTGGAACACCATTTGGATTGCCCTGATAGTGGTGCTCACCCATTCCATCTTCGGGACAATCGTCGCATGGGTGCTTGTCCGTCATCGCTTTCCAGGTCGCGATCTGATCGACGGTCTGGTTGACATGCCGTTTGCCGTCTCGGCTGTTGTTGCCGGATATATGTTGCTTTTGCTCTTTGGGCGCAACGGGCTATTGGCTCCGCTCGTCGAAGCGACGGGCATCCGGGTTGCCTTTGCCTTCCCCGGAATGATTTTGGCGACATTATTCGTCACACTGCCGTTCATGATCAGGGAATTGATCCCCGTGTTGGAGGCGTTCGACATCCGCCAGGAAAAAGCTGCCGCCACCCTTGGGGCAAGCGGCTGGCAGACCTTTTGGCGGGTGACGTTCCCTGCCCTGAGATGGGGAATGATCTATGGGGTTACGCTAACCTTTGCCCGCGCCTTGGGCGAATTCGGCGCAGTATTGGTCATTGGCGGCGCGGCGCAGGGCAGGATGATGACCACCACCCTGTTCATCTATCATGCGCTGGAGGAACGCCAATACATTGGTGCGTACAGCGCGGCATTGGCATTGGGATTGCTTTCGCTGATCCTTGTAATCGGTTCCGACTGGTTAAGGCGGCGGGGACACCAATAATTGATTTTCCGTGTGATGTTCCCAAGAGCGTCAAACTTCGAAAGTAAAAAGACCATGTCACCGTGAGCGCAGCGAAGGATCTCCGCTGCAAACTTGAAATACATCACAGGCTATGAATTCGAGAGCAGCGAATTCGACACCTGGCTGGATAGCCTCGCAAACCTGGGCGGTTCACTGGTTGGATACATTCTGATCTGGCTTTGGAAATACGCAAGAAAAAAGACCTGGGTTGCCCAGGTCTTTTTATCATTGAACTTCTTGGGTTGATGTTTCAAGTTTTACGGCAGGGGCGTCCCCGCCTCCACCAACTGCTTCGAAAGCGCTTCGAGCAGAGGTGTCACATCGTCGGAAACTGCTTCGCATTGGCGTCCATCCGCATCGGTGAACTGGAACGGTTCCGCCTCCGGGGACCCCGCATCCACCCACGCATCAATCAAGTCGGTGGCGGCAACGCGGCAGACCTCCGAAGCGGTCACCTCACTCACGGGTGTTTGCATCGCGGGCATCGTAGCGGGGATCAGGGTCGGAACGGGGGTGCGTTCCACGGGCAGTTCGCCGCGCAGACAGTTGTACGTGAACCCGCAGGCATTGACATAGATAAAACCGAACCACACGAACAAACCGATCACAAATATGACCAGTGTGCCGTAAGTAATGGAGCGAACATTATCATTCATTCTGCGTCTCTCCCTATTCGCCTTCCGCGGCGCGGAGCGTACGGACATAATTCACCACGTCCCAGCGTTCGCGCACGGTGAGATGACTGTTCAAGGCGGGCATCATGCCAAAGCCGTTGCTGATGGTCAGGAAGATCGCGCCGTCCTCCTTATCCTGCACGAGCGCTTCCGCAAGGTTGGCGGGTTTCTTCTGAACAAGGAATGCCGCAATCGTACCATTGCCCTGACCGGCTTCGCCGTGACACAGTTGACAATGGATGCCGTACAACTGCGCACCGCGCGCCAGCGACGCCTCATCCGCCGAAACGGGGTTGGTCGGTGACCCCGCGCCGGGGACGTACGCCGGACCTTCCACCGGGATGGACTGGGCTGGCACGGGCAGGGGCAATTCCTGCACGCCGTAGGAGTCCTGAACCTCCATGAAAACAACCCACTCGAGTTTTACAACGTCATACGCAAAGATCATCAACACGCCCAACAGCGTGAGGAGAACCGCGAATACGACCAGGAGCTGTCTAAAAAGTCTCATAGGTGCTGCGCCTCCGCAGGTTTCACGGATTCCGCGCCGAGTTTATTCAGGGCGTCCGTGATCTTCTTTTCTTCCACATGCGAGCATTCGACCAGGATGGCGATCTTGCCGTCGCTGATCTCGGGCACATACTTCATCGGGCGATAGTTGGGGAAAAGGCTGTCGAGGAACACGCCGAGGAAGGTGGAAAGCAACATGCCGAGCATGGTCAACTCGAACAGCACCACAACGGTCGGGGGACCGGGAACGGGGTACTGCGAACCGACCTGGATGGGATACGGGTACAGGTACGGGGTAACGAACATCAGGAACGCCCCGCCCAAAAAGCCGAGAATCGCGCCGCCCATCGCAATGCGCGGGACGTTCGTCCATTTGCTGGGGCGTCCGAGCATCGCTTCGGTGACCGGGATGCCGGAGATGACGTTCATGCAGTCATCGTGGACGCCGAGGGAGCGCAGATGCTCGATGGCGTCGGCGGCAGGCTCGAGGTCCGGAAAGACCGCCAAAATATCTACAACGTTGGATTCAGCCATCGCGTCCTCCTTATTCCAACTCGCTGACCGTCACGACGGTCTCGCGTCCAAATTTCTTGAGTTCGTGCGCCATCTGACCCTCCTGCACCTCCCAGACCGGCACCATGGGGATCAATTTGGATGCCGCCATATACAGCAGGATGAAGAAAGTGACAGTACCGATGCCGAGCGGGATCTCAATGCCCGGCTCGTACATACGCCAGGTGAAGGGCATGCGGTTGATCGAGAGCGAAATGGGAACGATGATATACCGCTCGAACCACATGCCGACGTTGATGATGATGCCGACCGCGGAGATCAACCAGGGCATGGAACGCCACTTCGAGTTCCAAAGGATCGCCCAGGGGATCGCCACATTACAGATCAACATCGCGAACCACATCCAGCCGAGCGGGCCGGCTTCATGGAAGTGGAGCAGGTAGTTCGTCCACTTGTCGCCGCCGTACCACTGGATCATGTAGTCGTTGAAGAAGAAGTACGCCCAGGTCATCGAGATGATCAGCATGAGTTTGCCGATGGCGTCGAAATGTTCGGCGCGGATGAAGTATTTCATGTGCTTCATCGTGCCGCGGATGATCGCCAGCACGGCGACGACCGCTCCCATGCCGGAGTGCAAGGCGCCGACGACGAAGTACGGACCGAAGATGGTCGAACTCCAGCCGGGGCGGGTGGCGACGGCAAAGTCCCACGAAACGATGGTATGCACCGAGAACATGACCGGGATGATGGCGAAGGCAAAGATGTTCATCGCGTTGCGGAGATGCGTCCACTCGCCCTCCGTGCCGCGGAAGCCGAGCGCGAGGGTCTTGTAGAAGGTCTTGCGCCAGCCGCCGGTCGTGCGGTCGCGCGCCATCGCCAGGTCGGGGATGAGCGGCAGGAAGAGGTACATCGTGGAGGACAAAAGATAGGTCGTAATCGCCAGCAAGTCCCAGGAGAGAGGCGAGTGGAAGTTGGGCCACAACATGCGCTGGTTCGGGTAGGGCATCAGCCAGTAGGCGAGCCAGATGCGTCCCATGTGCATGAAGATGGAAAAACCCGCCTGCACCAGACCGAAGGTGGTCATCAATTCGGCGGCGCGGGTGAACGGTCGGCGGAATTCCGCCTTGAACACGCGCAGAATGGCGGAGATGAACGTCCCCGCGTGGCTGATACCGATCCAGAACACGGTATTGACGAGGAAGATACCCCAGTATGCCGGGCGGTTGACGCCTGCCACGCCAAGACCTTCCGCAATCATCACGCCCCATGAATAGAAGAGCGTATAAGCCGTAACGGCGGAGAGAATACCGAACACCACCCAAAACTTCCACGTGGTGTGGTACATGGATTCCATCACCATTTCGTTCATCTTTCCGCGCGGAAGCGGGTCGAGCATCAGGTGCTTTTCACGGAAATGTTCCTCACCGTGGGCGTGGTGTTCGCTGTCGTGCTTCTCTTCGGATTGTTTTTTACCGTATGCCATCACTACCCTCCGTTGAAGTAGGTCACGTTCGGAAGCGTGCCGAGTTCTTCAAGATGATGCACGCCGCCGCGGCGCTTCGCCAGTTGCGACACCAGACTCTGCGGGTCGTCCACGCGCCCGAAGGTGATGGCATTCGCCGGGCAGGCTTGGGCGCAGGCAGTGGTGAACTCCCCGTCGCGCACTTCGCGCCCCTCGGCTTTTGCCTTGTCCTGCGCGCGGTG
>Ga0208244_101647_pt1 | contig 10863 bp, 9 predicted proteins | sample SubbioCR12Aug_5A_FD_184828 | JGI IMG/M metagenome (GOLD analysis project Ga0208244, IMG submission 184828) | Serpentinite rock and fluid subsurface biosphere microbial communities from McLaughlin Reserve, California, USA - CR12Aug_5A (SPAdes) | ecosystem: Environmental > Terrestrial > Deep... | reverse complement strand
TTAGAAGGAAGTATTTAATACGCTTTTACGGGATGTAAAAAAGATAAAACCCAACCGGTCCGGGAGATGATTTTGTTAAAATAATATTCGAAGAGCTTCGGCTCCTCTTTTTATTTCTCTAAGTATTTGAGGTTATGTAATTCAAATATAGAAAAAGGATTCTGTTGATATTTACCCGAAAAACTACGAGTCTCTTTCAAAATAAATATTGATGAAATCTGTAATTAGATGAATAATGATCTGCTTTGATACCAATATCCTTGTTCACTCTGCAATTAATCAGAATTATAGAAAATTAGCCCAACAACTTGTTAATACCCTTGCAGACGTTTAACCTACGCTTCAGGTGCGCTCCACATACGCTTCAACTACGCTATAAACCCGTTAAAGATTCGTTTATCTTTCGTTTAATGCCCGAAGGTTTTATATTCAATTATTCTTTAAGTTCTTCTCCCGCAAGTTGTCTCGTGGTGGTTCTTTAACCTCGGATTTACCTTCTTCTTTTCTCGTGCTTACTGTTTTGATTTAAAGACAATCTCACCATTTTTAGTCAGAGTGATATCTTCACCCTTTCCCCGTAATTCATATTCATTATTTTTATAATGGATACCCGAACCTACCGGTTGCCCCTGGAGATCAATTGTCTCACCTTTAAAGAACAGTGTAGCTGTGTATTTACTGTTATCAAATGTCATCTCAAGAATTACGCCGTTAGAATCGGTTGAAGTGCTTTTTACTATTTCATCGACAGAAATCTTTTCCTGTGATGTATTGTTTTCGTCGTTTCTTTTAGTTTCTTTACATGAGACGATAAGGAAAACAGATAAAAATAGGATGATGATGTTTTTTTTCATAGTTTATTTCCGAAGTCTTTTTTTATAACTATCTAAATTCGAGATTGGGAATTATTATCTTATTTTAATAGCGACAAATATTTTTCGGCAAGCATCGCTATATTTTCCGATTCTTTCCTTAACTCGAGTACAAATTTGTTATCTTCATATTTCCCCCGAACGCTTTCAAAATCAGCATTTCGGATATCATCCCCGCCATCAATTCCAAATCCGATCTTACTTGTTTGATCGAATTCCTTCTCCGCATCTTTCAGAATCATGTTGTTCAGTTTAATACTGTTCTCCCTCCAGTCAATTAAGATCTGAGAAATTTGCTCCTTAGTTAACTCCCCTATCTTCGTCTGAAATCTATTTTCAATAAGAATGGCGCACCAAGCCCAGGCAGATTCGGAATATTTTTCACTTATTTTATGAAGTTCTTCTGTTAAGGTTTCAATCTTACTTATTTTTTCTTCAGCGACCGAATCGATTACTTTATTATAGCTTCTCTCACTTATTATCATTCCGGATGCATCAATCCATTTATCCGAATATAGCGAGGCATCAAAACTTAAATTGTTTTGCAAAGCCTTCTCATCTTTTATATCAGTAATATTCTCAAGTCGCTTTATTAATTCCTGACCGATATAGATCTTAATAGCCATTTCGTAATATTTCATACATGTCTTTAATAAGAGTCGCTTTATGTGTAATCCTTTGTATGTTACATACTCCTGATCCTTTTTAGCTTTTTCCAATAATTCTTTCATACTATTGATACCGTCGATGATCTTACCTATAATATAAGGATTAAAGAGTTCAAAGTTTAAGATATCAAACTTTAACGGATCTTTTCTGCGATCGCGGCTCGGCCACTTTTGGCTATCTCTACGTGTTCCTACTGTAAACATATTCATTGCCGGAGTGAGTAAACTTTTTCCATCCTCTTCATTGATATACGAAAAAGGGAATTCGTTTGCATCAAAGTTGGTATAATGTTTACCAATAACAACACTAAAAGCACCTACTCTCGAAGGCCATAGCATATAAGAAAATGAACCTGTTTTTGAACCTCTTTCTAAAATTCCCTGATGCAACGGACCAAGTTTATACATGTGATTACTCTGGTTAGAACCGCTGCCTGCATTATAGAAAGAGAACATTGCAGCGATAAGAAGCGAAGATTTGTGATGTGTAACAGTGTAAGGTCCCGCAAAAATACTGACCGCTTCACCATGAAAACCTTCGCAGTTACAGAAGAAAGCTGAGTTTTCCGCAGAGTACTGTTTGCCTATTTTAGTCCCCTGCCCCACAAAACAACTATCCAATAAAGCGCTGTCACTTATTGTTACACCTGACTGAATGATAAAATTTTTAGCGACAACTCCGTTTCCAATGTTTACAGGATCATGATCGCTACTTAAAATTGTTCCCTCTCGCAGACTTGTAACACCTGCTAAATTTGCTTTCCCCTCAATCCATACATTCTTGATTATCCCTGAATGTAAAATTGAAGAACCTTTTCCTATCAAACCCATTTTTGATTTACGGGAATCCGAATAATTTTTAATGATTTTCTCGAGATTGCTTATAAAGCCTGAATTATGACGGCATGTTACAAGCAGATATGCGATTTGAGAAGAGAGTTTATCATAAAGCATTAACTCCCTTCCTCCCCCTTCATTAAGAACACTTATTTTAATTCCGTTAGCAAAAGAAGTTTCACCTTCAACTGTTAACGAATCTATGTTTTGAAGTGTAACATCATCTTCAATTCGATAACCGGAAAGATTAAATACATTCTGGATCCGGACATTATTCCCGATATAGACTTCGCCGTTAAAGTTCACATTCTTAAAATTTTCGGGGAGAAATTCGACTGTTATATTGATCATATTCCAATCGGTTGAGTTACATCCGTTTTTTTCAAGTGTTACTATTTCTGAGGGAGAAAGCTTTCTAAAGTTCATTTTATACCTTTTAAGAAATTAAATAAATCAAACAACCGGCAAATTGTTAAGAGCCTGGTTCTCAATATCTTTGAAGTATTTTACGGTTCCAACCCTAAGTTCCATAGTAGAATCTTCGTCGCAGGCTATAATTCCATGCGGATGAAGTTGAAGCATCGAAACCGTCCACATATGATTTACACCTTCTTCAACGGCTTTCCTTAAAGCACGGGCTTTATTAAATCCGCTTACAATAATTAATACTTCGCGAGAATCCATAACAGTTCCCACTCCAACAGTCAGAGCTGTTTTTGGTACTCTGGCAACTTCATTACCGAAAAACCGGGCATTATCTGCTCTTGTTTCGTATGTTAGTGTTTTTATCCTGGTACGTGACGAGAGTGATGAACCGGGTTCGTTGAAAGCTATATGTCCGTCCGCTCCGATTCCTCCTAAAAAGAGATCAATGCCACCGTAAGATTTTATTTTTTCTTCGTAACGAAAACATTCATCTTCAAGATCTTTGGCATTGCCATTCAATATATTTACGTTCTCTTTCGGAATGTCAATATGGCTGAATAAATGGTGCCACATAAAATAATGGTAACTCTCCGGATGACTTTCTGAAAGTTCAACGTATTCATCCATGTTGAATGTAACGACATTCTGAAAAGAGACTTTTCCGTCATTATATAGTGCAACTAATTCTTCATAAGTCCCTATAGGTGAAAAACCGGTAGGTAATCCTAATACAAAAGGTTTATCAACAGTTGGTTTTGCCAGGTTTATTTTTCGGGCTATATAATGAGCAACCCATTTACTAAGCGAGTGGTAATTATCATAAATTAGAATTCTCATTTTCTACTCCGGTTTAGTTATTATTAAAGCATTATTTTTGTATCTGCAACAAAACTACCTTTACCGTCTTCCAGAACGATCAATGGATTAATATCAAGTTCCTTTATCTGAGGACAGTCAATAGCAAGCTGGGATAATCTGAATATACATTCTTTCAAAGATTTCATATCTCTTGGAATTCTGCCTCTTGCGCCCGATAGTATTTCGGAGGCTTTAGTTTCGGTAATCAGCTTATCAACGGATTTGTTATCCAGCGGTGCAATTCTAAAGTTGACATCTTTATAAATTTCCACAAATATACCTCCGAGACCAAACATCACTACTGCCCCAAATGTATTGTCTCTTTTTACTCCCAGAATTACTTCTTCCCCGGGCGGAATCATTTTCCTGACAAAGACTCCTTTTATCTTCGCGGCGGGGTTAAACTTTTTAACATTTGTTATTATGTTTTTGTAAGCAGCAGCAACCTCTTTTTTCGATTTGATATCTAATACTACTCCTCCAACGTCAAATTTATGAACTATATCTTCCGACATAATTTTCATAACAATAGGATAACCAAGTTCTTCCGAGAGGTTAACTGCTTCTTCTTCAGAAGTAGCCAAACCGCTTTTTAATACTGGGAAATTATATGCTTCAAGTACTTTAACCGCTTCTTCTTCAGGGAGGTATTTCTTACCTTCGCTCAATGCTTGATTAAGAATGCTATGAGCTGCTTCAATATCAATATCCTTAAAAGGTTCAACAGGTTCCTGTTTAACTTCGAGCATTCTCTTAAATTGATAAGTTGAAACGAAAGCTATGGGCATTGATTCGGGTAGAATATAATGGGGTATTTTATTTCGTTGAAGGATATCAATACCTGCAGCAACATCTGCTTCTCCCATAAAAGATGTGTATATCGGTTTTGAAAACTGACTTGCAACCCTTGTTATCTCATGCGCGATACTCTCAATTTCAGTCATTGATTGCGGTGTAAGAATGATAAAAACACCGTCAACATTTTCATCTTTGATTACACTTGAAATAGCCACACTATAACGGTCAGCCCGGGCATCACCTATAACGTCAACCGGGTTATTAATATTTGCTGTTTTAGGAAGACTCTTTTTTAATATCTCCGTTGTTTCAGGAAGAAACTTCGGTAATTCCAACCCGCATTTAATTGCAGCATCGGTTGTCAAAACGCCGGGTCCGCCTGCATTAGTAATAATCGCTACTCTTTTTCCATTCGGAAGAGGTTGATAAGTAAATGCTATCGCTTTATTGAACATTTCTTCTATATCATAGCAACGGATGATTCCCGCTTGTTTAAATGCAGCATCGCAGGCTTCATCACTTCCTGCAAGAGAGCCTGTATGGGATGCGGCAGCAGAAGCTCCTGCTTTAGTTCTTCCGGATTTAATTGCAAGAACCGGTTTTCCTGTTTCTTCAATTACTGTTCTTGCGGCTTTCATTAGAGCCGGTCCGTCACTTATCTCTTCCAGGTAAATTAGAATTACCTTCGTTTTGGGATCATCTTTTAAATAATACAAAAGATCAATTTCACTTATATCGGCTTTATTCCCAATGCTCACAAACTTTGAGAAACCGATATGTTTTGCTTGTGCATAATCAAGGACAGCCGTACATAAAGCCCCGCTTTGAGAAATAAAAGCGATATTTCCCTCTTCCGGCATTTTCCGGGCGAATGATGCATCAAGCATTACGGCAGGGTCGGTATTAATCACACCTAGACAATTTGGACCGATAAATGACATTCCATATTTCTTTGCAATGGCTTTTATCTGTTCTTCTCTTTCTATTCCCTGTCCACCTACTTCTTTAAACCCTGCGGAAATAATTATTGCTCCTTTGATCCCCTTTTGTCCGCACTGTTCCAATGCCATGTGCATTACAGAGCTTGGATAAACAATTACTGCAATATCAATTGGATCTTCTATATCAACTACATACTTATATGTTTTTATTGATGAAATGTGTCTTTCACGAGGATTAACCGGGTAGACAACCCCTTTGTATTCAGCTTTTAAGATGTTGGTAAGAATGTCACTTGGAACAGTTCCTTTAACTTTATTGGCACCAAGAACTGCAATCGATTGGGGACAAAAAATCCTCTCGATGTTTTTTATTTTATCGTAAACATCGCTGCTCATTATTACTCCGCTTTAGTTAAAGATTAGTTAAGATATTGAGATATAAATTTGACCGCATCCGATACGGTTTGAACTTCGAGTGCCTTATCTTCTGCCATTTCAATCTGAAATTCTTCTTCGAAGGCGGCTACCAGCTCAACACTCTGGAGGGAATCTGCACCTAAATCGAAAATAAAATTCGCTTCGTCCGAAATGTTTTCCTCTGAAACTTTAAGAACTTTTGCTATTACTTTTTTAACGCGCACTTGTACTTCATTTTTATCCATAAACAACTCCTATTTTAACTTAATATTTAGTAAAGTATTATACGAAAAGAGTAAAAATCTTATAAAAGATTTTTTTCATATTCCGGTAGCTCAAATATCTTTAATTGATTTTTAAAAACCAAAAAAAGGAGTAATAAAAATTAATGGCTGTGATAACTCTTTAAAAATTTCAGTGGTTATATAAAAAAAATAAACTTGTGGGATTAGGAAAGAGACTTAAAAACAGATTCGATTTAACTCATCTCAAGCATTCGTTCAATCGGAAGAAGTGCTTTAAGTCTTAAATCCTCATCAAGAACTATCTCAGGTGCTTTATTTTTCATGCAAAGATATATCTTCTCAAGGGTATTAAGTTTCATGTAAGGGCATTCACTGCAGTTACATGATTTTTCCGGAGGAGCAGGGATAAACAACTTACCGGGTGCATATTTTTGCATCTGATGGATTATCCCCGGTTCCGTTGCCACTATATATATTTGTGAAGTATCTTCTTTAACAAAATTGAGTAGTTTACTTGTAGAGCCAATAAAATCAGCATGGTTTAATACAGTTGTTTCACATTCCGGATGGGCAATAAGTTTAGCAAGTGGGTTTTCGAGTTTTAGTTTTAGTATCTTTTCTTCGCTAAAAGCTTCATGAACAATACATGTTCCTTCCCAAAGAAGCATCTCTCTTCTTGTTTTTTTCATAAGGTATTTACCCAAATTTCTGTCCGGGGAAAAGATTATCGGCTGATCAAGTGGAATTTGATTTACTATTTTTTCCGCATTGCTTGATGTACAAATTATATCACTTAAAGCTTTTACCGCTGCAGTACAATTTATATAGGTAATTGCAATGTGGTCTGGATTAGCTTCTCGAAACTCTTTAAACAAAGGTGCAGGACAACTATCAGCAAGTGAACAACCAGCTTCGAGGTCCGGTATTAGAACCATCTTAGAAGGATTTAAGATTTTTGCTGTTTCGGCCATGAAATGTACACCCGCAAAAACTATTACATCTGCCTCAGTGCTTTTTGCTCTTCTTGCAAGTTCAAGGCTATCACCAATATAATCAGCAATATCCTGAATCTCGGGTTCCTGATAATAATGAGCTAATAGAACAGCATTCATTTTCTTCTTTAATTCAAAGATTGATTCTATAACATTTACGTCTTCTAATACCTGATTTTGGAGAAACATTAAAACTCTTTCATTTATTTTTGAAAAATTATGGAATAATTTTGATTCTTAAAACTGAAAAATTTTTCTCGGAAAGAAAAAACGGGATAAAACAAATTTAAAATTCGATTCAGAACAAACTTTTATCCGTGGCATAAGAGTTGCTTTTGATAAAACGCAGTGATAAAACACTGCATAGCACCCCTCCTTATAGAAACACACCATACTGCCGTGGTCTTGCCCTCTTCCACGGCAGTTGCTTTTTGTGAAGATGTTCCGATTATACTATTCATTACCTTTTATCAACTGTTGTTAAAAATTAATTGAGTCAATCAAAAATATCTGTTTTGAAGATAGACGATTTTTTTAGACATAAAAGATGGGAAGCCGGAAGCAGTAGATGGCACCCCGAAGAAAAAACCTTCAACCAGTTTCTTCCGGGCAAAGCAGTCAATATGTAGCAAAGACTCTTATTTAACTTCTAAAGCCTCCTCTTTAGATGCATAAATAGTAAAGATTGCGGTAAAACCGGCAATCTCAAAAATCTCTTTAATATGAGGAGCTAACTCGCATAAAAGGAATTTCCCTTTTAATTCCTTTATTTTTTTTGCGGTGAATAATAGAACTCTTAAGCCTGAACTACTGATGTAGTCAAGTTCCTTTAAATTTATTAAAATATTCTCCTCGTTTTTGTCGAGTATAGAAAGAAGTTTTTCCTCTAGTCTTGCTGAATTACTTGCATCTAATTTACCTTTAACGGAAACAACAGTAAAACTATTAATTTTTTCTTCTTTAATTTCCACTTAAATCTCCATTTTTTTGTTTTTATTAAATTTCTTTATCAATTTTATAACGTTCTGATTATTCTTTCTCTCGTAAAGAATATCATCCATTTTTTGTTTAACGAAAAATATCCCCAGTCCCCCTATTTTCCTCTCTTCAATCGGTAAAGTTATATCAGGATCAACGCTCTTTGTTGGATCGAATTCGATACCGTTATCTATTAATTCTATTGCAACTTCATCTTCAGTAATTGCTATCTCAATGCTGATTTTACTTTTTTCTCCTTGCTTAAATCCATAAGACACTATATTTGTAACAAGTTCATCAAGTGAAAGGGAAATATCAAAAATTGTTTCAGGGGGGAGATAATTTTTTTCTCCGAATTCTTCAACCATCAGGATAAGACGATTTACTTCACTAAGAGTATTTTCAATCTGTATAGAGAGTTTTTTCATTTATTTTCAATTCTTTCGATCAAAAATATAGAATTCCTGCTTTTAATAAAAACTTATTGTTTGCTAAATTTATAAGAGTAATTTTATAAGAAAAGATGAAAGAGAAAAGCATTAAAAAAACAGAAGAGAAAAAAAAGTATCCGGTATGGTTTTATTTGATATTGCTAAGCATTCCGTTTTTCTTTTTCATTTTTGTTGAAATTGGGTTACGTGGTTTTAATTATGGTAAAAACTATAATGTATTCATTGAACTCTCCGATAATTACCCCGGAGTGCTTTTTTTTAATCCTGAAGTTCCGTACAAATATTTTACAAATATTTCAACTCCCCCATCGGTAATTCCGGATGGTTTCACAAAAGAAAAGAAAGAAAATTGTTTCAGAGTTTTCGTAATGGGAGAAAGCAGCACCGCCGGATGGCCTTATGTTCCAAATGCTAATCTTTCGCGTCACTTACTCAGAAGATTGAAGTTGTTTTTCCCGGAGTCTGATATTGAAGTCATCAACATGGGAATGTCGGCTGTAAATACCTACACTATCAGGGATCTTATACCCGCAGTAATAGAACAGCAGCCGGATTTGATTCTATTTTATAATGGTCATAATGAGTATTACGGTTCATTAGGTGTAGGTTCATCACAGTCTCTAACTTCATCACGTACTTTAATAAATCTTTATATTACACTGCAAGATTACAGAATATTCCAATTATTGAGAGAGTTTATTAATTGGACTTCCTCACTCTTTATTAATTCCGAAAAAATAAAGGGGAGCGGTCAAAATGAAACACTAATGGAGCGAATGGTTGGAGAAAGTTTGATCCCAATTAATTCCCCTATATATAACCTCGGAATTGAACAGTTTGAAGAAAATATGAGAGATATTCTACGAATGACAAAAAATGCTGGAATACCTGTAATTCTTGGAACACTTATTTCAAATATTAAAGACCTTGAACCTTTTGTTTCTGTTCACGATTCTGACAATACTGAAGCTATTAATTCATTCAACAAAGGAAAAGAGGAGTTAAATTCCAGTAATTTTGATACTGCTAAAAAGTTTTTTTATGAAGCAAAGGACCTTGATGCTATTCGTTTCCGGGCGCCTTCAAGAATTAATGAGATAATTATTAATCTTTCCTGGGAATTTGGCTGTTCAGTAGTTGATTTCGATTCGATTTTCAACACGATTAGCCCGCAAGGTATAACCGGGTACAATCTAACTGTTGACCATCTTCACCCAAATGTAGAAGGATATCAGATTTTGGGGAAATTTTTCTTTGAGAAGATGAGAGAACTAAATATGCTTCCGAAGAGTAAGCAAAAACAAATAGAAAGTTATACGGCGGATAGTTTGATGAAATCGGAACTCCCTTTTACCGAATTGGATTCTGCAATCGCTCAACTCAGAATTAATATCCTTATCGGCAGCTATCCGTTCGTACCTAAAGGGAAAGAGAATGAACTTGTAAAGAATTTTCAACCAAAGAACTTGATTGATACTCTCGCGATTGAAGTGGTTGATCGATGGACAACATGGGAAAAGGCTCACTATTCCCTTGCAGATTATTATTATGCTAAAAAAGAATACGAAAAAGCAAAAAGAGAAATTGCGGTTTTAATTGAAGATAGACCCATGAATACAGCACCCTACTTCAAGTTAATTAACATGCTGGTAGCCGCAAAACTTTATGATGAAGCTGCTAAGTATCTTAATAAACTAAACTCAATAAATCCAGGTGCGTTTACTTACAAATGGCTCGGATCAATTGAACTCGAAAGAAAAAATTATCAGCAAGCAGCTAATTTACTAAAGAAGAGTCTTGACTATTCACAAAACGATGCCCAGGTTTGGTATAACTTATCCGGTGCATTGACATATTTAAATCAATTGGAATCAGCTTTGAATGCTCTTGAGAGATGCCTTGCCCTTGACCCGAATCATCAACTCGCCAGGAGTTTTTATAATCAATTGCGTCCGATGGTCCGGAAGTAACATAGAACCGGGGAAAAAGGTATTATGAAAAGAATTATTTTTGTATTAAGTGTGTTCTAATGAGAGAAATCGAAAATTAAAAAATGTACATTTTAGGAATATCAGCATATTATCACGATAGCGCAGCATGTCTAATCAACGACGGTGAGATTATTGCGGCTGTTCAGGAAGAGCGTTTTACACGAAAAAAACACGATTATCGTTTTCCTAAAAATGCGATAAAATATTGCCTCGACTATGCCGGAATTAAAGGGAGTGAACTAGATTATATTGCTTTTTATGATAAACCTTTTCTAAAGTTTGAAAGACTTCTGGAAACTTATTTATCATTCGCTCCAACGGGAATAAAATCTTTCTTAAAAGCTATGCCTCTCTGGTTAAAGGAAAAAATTTGGATAAAGGAATTAAT